>Ga0315899_10005022_pt1 | contig 14300 bp, 7 predicted proteins | sample LakEriMetagenome_2_FD_203518 | JGI IMG/M metagenome (GOLD analysis project Ga0315899, IMG submission 203518) | Freshwater fungal communities from buoy surface, Lake Erie, Ohio, United States - Buoy 4 MA112 | ecosystem: Environmental > Aquatic > Freshwater > Lake | place: USA: Lake Erie, Ohio... | reverse complement strand
CTCCCCTCCCTGCGCAGCGCCTCATCATCGGTCCACATACCAAAGCGATTAGCAAACTGTAACTCCACCCCTTCATTCTTGAGCACTACCGCCGAAGGTATCTCCGACCAACCTAATGGAGATTCTCCACTCTCGTCGAACCAGGTCCGCACGTAGGACTCTGAGAACTGAACCACCGGAACTGGCACAGAAAACTTCAGGAAAATCCGATCCTCGTCCAAGGGTATCGACTCGCGGCTCGCCCCTGCAGAAGCACTTTCGACGATATCCCAAAGACTGGTCAGATCGTGTCCATCCCCTGTCTTAAAGTCAGGATACTCTCTAAAGAAATTTGACCTAAAATCCAATGTCGATTTGACGGGCCACTTCATACGCAATTTCAAATGATGCACCCGACCAGACTCCTCTCCTACCATCGCTTGGGATTCATCGCGATTGAAGGCGATCGATGTAACGGTCGTCGGGAATCGTATTCGCTCTACAGGCTCAAACTTTCCATTGATCTCTCTAAGCAATACCATATAGCCAAAATTAAAGCCCAAACCCAACAGCTTTCCGCTCGGCGAAAACACAACCGTGGAGCATCGATTCGCGTTAATCACCCGATAAGGAACAAGGGTCAATTCCTGCGTATCGGTCGACTCGCCATCAACCTGTCCCAGACGGACGATACCGTCGTGACTTCCATAAACAACCTGCCCCTGCGGCCCGATATCCATGCACTCTAACGTTCGGCCATTGGACGTAAATCGCTTCACGACCTGAAAATCTGCTGCCGACCAAACTACTGCCTCCGGTTCATTCGCAACGGTTACGAAGTACCTTCCATCCATCGTCCACTTGCACTGAAACACTTGCTTATTCGAAACCCGCAGCGTTCGCTCTAATCTCCCATTAGACACATCCCAAAACTTCACCGTACCATCGTCCCCAGCGGTCGCGATCAAACGATTATCTGGACTTAACGCCAGTCCATTGATCTCCTTCTGCTCGGTCTGTATCTCAAGGCGTTGCTCCTCGGGCGTCAATCGGCTAAATACCCTCAAGAACGATTTATTGTCTCCCGATGCCAATTCGTCACGATCTGGAATCGCTATCCCAAAGTAAATCTTCCCCTCAAACCGCTGCAATTCCAAAGCAGCATCCGGTACTTGTGATTTCAGTAATCGCCAATCCAACCGCTGAATCTCTCTACCTGTTATCACGTCGGTGACGAACGATGACTCCCTATTGCGCTCCAGAATTTCCGAAGTCATCGCGTAGTCCCCCTGCGCGATCGCCATATTGGCTAGCAGCATGTCGGACGCATAAGCATGCGACTTCGCTGTCCTCTCGGACTCTCCAGCCCGCCAACTTTGAACCAACGCCAAACATAAACCAACTAACAACCCACCAATCGCCACTCCTGCCGCTGCTAAGGCTAATCGATGCCGACGAAAGTACTTCTTCCCACCCTGCAAAACCGTAAGAGGATTCGCACGTACCGGGCGATATTCGAGGTGATTGTTCAGGTCCGATACAAGCTCCCCAACGGATGCGTATCGATTGCCGGAGTCTCGCTGCATCGCCATACCGATGATCGAATCGAGATCGCCCTTCAGCATTCCTTCGAGATGCGGCGCGCAGCGACTCGGTAACTTCGGAGCCGACGTCATCGCTGTCATGTAAAATGATCTGATCGTGTTCTCCGGACGCTCCTCCCAGTCGTACGGCAACCGATCTGTCATCAATTTGTAAAGTAATGCACCAAGCGAATAGATGTCGCTGCGCGTATCGACCAACGCAGGATCTCCCGAGCACTGCTCCGGACTCATGAAAGGAGGTGTACCTGGTGATAAATTCCCCTTCGTAATCAGGTCGCTTCCTACTGCACGAACAAGATCATTACGGTAACTCGAACGCGTCGAGCGCGATTCCATTTCGCCCGCCATCTCTTGAATCTTGGCAATCCCAAAATCAATCACTTTGACCGTAGCAACCCCACCGATTTCTGTCACCATCACGTTGCTAGGTTTGATATCCCGATGGATAACCCCCTTCTGATGCGCGTGCTCAATGGCACGACAACATTGCAAATATAACTCGAGCCGCTTTCGCAACGGCAACGCCCTCTCCCGGCAAAAGCGATCCAAGTACGTGCCCTCAACGTACTCCATCACGATGTAAGAGTAACCATCCTCCGTCGAACCAGCAGTAAAGATCTGCGCGATGTTCGGGTGCTGCAAACCACCCATGATCTGCCGCTCGCGCAAGAACCGCCTCATATCTGCCTTGATATTAACATCCAAACGAAGCAACTTAATCGCTACCAACCGCTCGACCGGCTCTCGCTCACGGGCCAAGTAAACATCCCCCATCCCGCCACTGCCCAATGGCTTGAGCAATAAATAAGGACCTACCTCTTCCCCCGAAAGATCCTCAATCAATTCTCCAGCCTGTAACAACGGCGGATCAGGTTCGTCCAGTATCCCTTTGATGTTCCTAGCTGCTAATAACTTCAACACCTGCTCTCGTAAAGCCGGCTTATCCTCCAAATTCGCTTCGATCCATTGAACTCGCTCACTCTCGCTCCCTAAACCAATGAGATACAAATAAACGTCTTCTAAGGAATTCGGAGGGGTGGGCATCATGCACTTTGCAAAAGTATTACTACTGACCTAACTCTACGATTTTTGCATTCAACCACGCTTTCGAGAATTCCCAACGGCGCTGAATCGTTGCCTCGGATTTCCCCAAGTGCTCTGCACATTCGGGAATCGTCATTCCACCGAAGAACCTGCTCTCGACAACCTTCGCATGCGAAGGAAACTCCTTGGCGAATAATACCAAGGCTTCATCGAGCGACACCAACTGACTGGCTTTACTGGTACCCTCCGGACACAGATCGATCGCTTCAAGAAACTGTCCACCGTTAAGCAGACAATTCCTGAGCGCTCGCTCCCGTGCAAGACGCCGACGCGCATGATCGATCAAAATCCGACGCATCGTGATAATGAACAACGCTTTGGTACTGCGGAACTCGCTCGCTAACCCATGCATCCGAGCACCAAGCCGAACATAAGCCTCGTGAAATAAATCGGTCGGAGATAACGTATGACGTCGATACTCTCTCCTTATCAACGAATACGCTATCGTTCGCAACTCTTGATATAAACCTTGTGTAGGCTGATCCATGATGCAAGCTGTAATGAAAGTGTAGTTTATGTGTTAGCTATGGCCTTGACCATGTATCTACCATGCAACACAACTCAGGTCGGAGTCGGGCTTCTCTTCGCAAACGTCTGACGATTATGAAAAACTACGCAATCGAAAACAAGTAGATCCCGAGGGGAAGGAAGCGATATTCTCTCATCAAAAACGAACTAAATTCTATCTAGTTCGTGATATTTCAAATTCTAGAGAGATTAGTGAGGGGATCTGATCTCCTCGCTCGACTTAGCTAACTGCTTGCTCTACTTATCTTCCTCTATCCGCAACACACTACCCAAGCCGATCGGCCCCGGCACACGCTGTACGCGATCCTCTCTCCCCGCCGGCCACATAATCTCTATCCCTCGTATCTGCGTCGCCCTCCCTAACCCAATCGTCTGCTCCAACGGATTCGCCCCGAAACTACTTCCCGATGTTACCTGCCGATACACCACCGGTAACTGCGGATCGTCGGTCTCAATCATGATCCTCGCTCCAATCGCTCCCCGATTCGATACTCCCCCAACACACTTCAAACTCACCCATGAATTCTGATGCCCAGGATTCTCAAAGAGTATGTTGTGGTACTTGTCTCCATTAACCGCCCCACCCATCTCGATGAAGATGTCGACCGCTCCGTCTCGATCCCAATCTCCACAAGCCACCCCGTGCCCCTTCTGCAAATTTCCTGTTCGCGACGATGCGGTGATGTCCTCAAATCGCTTCCCTCCCAAATTCCGGAACATCCGATTCGGAATCAACGAACTGAAATTCGGATCCCCTGTCCCTAAGTAACAATCCAACCAACCATCCCCATCGAAGTCCGCGAAATTCGATCCCATCGTAATGTAAACCCCATCAAGACCCACCTCCTGAGCCACATCCACAAACCGCTTGCCACCCTCGTTCTTGTACAATCGACTCCTAGGCCTATCGGCACCTCCAGCATCGCGATTCCCCACCATCCACTCAGTACATAACCCCACATCTCTGGAATAATTGGTGGCGAAAATGTCCTGCCAACCATCATTGTTGTAATCCCATGTCCAACACGAAAAACCCATCACAGGTCCATCGATCCCAAACTCACGCGTGACATTTTCAAATGTTCCATCGCGTCGATTACGGTACAACTGACTCCCCACACGCGATAAATGATTCAAAAATAAATCTGGCCAACCATCGTTCTCGATGTCAATCCATGTCGCCCCCTTGCATACCATCCCCTCCCCACCCGCTACACCCGCCCGAACCGCAACATTCTCAAAAGTCCCATCCCCTCGGTTGCGATACAACTTGTTCTCTTGCTGCTCACTGCACACAAACACATCTACCCACCCATCCAAATCGTAATCGGACCAAGTCGCTGAAATGGAATTCAACGGCTCGGACATCCCTGCACTCTGCGTCACATCACTAAACGTCATGTTGCCGTTGTTCTTGAGCAAACTCGGACGCATCGCAAGCGATGACGTCAACCAAGCCCCCCTGACAATCAACACATCTAAGTAACCATCGTTGTTGTAGTCGGTCTGCACGCAATTGAGCCCACCTAACTGATTGACTACCCCTGCTTCTTTTGTCACATCCGTAAACCGCTTCAACTCCTCGTTGCGATATACTCCCATCATCTGCGTCGGATCAAATGACGATATGACGACATCAAGATCCCCATCGTTGTCAAAGTCGTCCATGATCGCACCACCAGCTTGATTAAAGCGATCAATCCCAACACTCGGGCCAATGTCCTTGAATTCCCCTATGCCGTGCTCTTGATGCACATAGCGATCAATCGGTACCAAATACTCAGCAGGGACACTCAATGGATGCTCATCGAGCGTCATATAAGCCACGTTCAAAAGCCAACGTACCTCTCCATCCTGCGGAAATTTCGCCAAATACTCTTTGAAATGCTTGATCGCTAAACGCGACCCCTCAGGATTCTGATGCACCGCTTCCGACTTGATCGGCAAAACGCACGAACTCTCTCCACGACAAGCGATGCAGTTCTCGTTCTCCCCACGACGCATGGCGGTGATCCCCTGGTTGTAGATGATCGTGTACAAGAAACCTTTTGCTATCCCCGGATTCTTCTCTACCAACCCACGGGCAACCGCAAGATCATCATACGCCTTCTTCGGATCCCCTTCATAATTCAAAAAAGTCGATCGCGAATAGCGAGCCGAAGCGACCTCGTCCCCCGCCAACCCAGAATCCATCAAAATTCGATCCAATGACTCTATGCTCTGCCGAACCGCTACCCGAAATCTTTCCGCAATATCCTCCAAACTTGCTCCCGGCTCCCAAGGCTTCACCGCACTCATCACCCACCCATAACCCGATCCGTCCAACACCATCCTGGGCTGATAATCCACCTCTCCACTAACCGTTGAGCCACCATCGCGCTCACCCACACCTCCAGTCTTCCACTTCCCCCCCAACGGCGAGACTTCTTTCTCCTCACCACACCCCATTAACAATGCCGCCACAAACAAAAAACCAACCCCTGCAACATCCTTGAACATTCCGGCAACTCGATTTTTCATATACAAGCTCCCAACGCTTGAATTCCCTCAACCGCAGCTTCGACATCCGAGGCATTGCTCGTGTGTCCAAAACTCATTCGCAACGTCCCACTCTCCACACTGCTACCAATGCGTTCATGGATCTTACCCGCACAATGCAATCCAGAACGACACTCAATTCCAAAAACACTATCGAGGATCATCGCCATCTCATGCGTCCCATACTGATCACTCACAATACTCACGATCGGCACCCGCTTATCAACCTGATCTGCACATGCCTTTGTATACCCAACCACATGCAAACTCGGCTGGCTCTCAATCGCCTCTAGCAACCGACGCAGCCAATGAGCAAATGCCTCCTTCACCCTTCGGGCGGAATCGCTCGATACATGTTCGATCCCTTTCCCCAAAGCCAGGATCGCAGGCGCATTGATATTCCCCGACTCAATCGATTCGCACCATCCGAAAGGCCCTTCGAGCGAATCGCTCGACCTACCGGTCCCACCAATCCATGGCGATCGCATCCGTTCAATCATCGAAGCTTCTGCAACAATCATCCCAACCCCAAACGGCCCACTCAATCCCTTATGACCAGGAGAGACGAGAATATCCACTCCCAAATCCCGCATATCGAAATCGACATACCCTAAACTCTGCGCACTGTCGACCATCAAGGCGATGCCTGAATCGGCTTGCTTATCAAATACCCGCGACTGCTTGGATATCTCCTCGGATATCCCTGCAATATCTTGAACAAAACCAGTCACGTTCGAAGCATGATTGATCACAACCAACCCAGTATTGGGCCTTAATGCTAGTCGTACATCCCGAGGATCGACCCACCCTCGCGCATCGCAACCAACCAAACTATAAGCCAACCCGCGACGCTGATGCAAATCTTCCAATGTTCGCAACACACTATTGTGCTCAGTCACCGTACTTACAACATGAACTTGCGACAGATCGCTGCGCCACAAAAGACTCTGGATCGCTCCATGAATCGCCATCGTCCCGTTGCTCGTCCAAGCGACCGTGTCCTGAGGACTCGCTCCCACCAATCGAAGCACCTGCGCACGAACTTGATCGATCCCCCGATCAACCTCCTGTGCCCTGCGATATGCTCCACGGCCAGCAGCAACTCCCAACTCTTGACAGCTCTCTTGATAAGCCTCCAACACAACCGTCGGCTTAGGCCAACTCGTGGCCGCATGATCCAAATAGACACGCCGGGGTAAACTCATCACAACTCGCTGATTCCAATGTGCGTTACGGAAAGATGTACCGCATGAAATTACGCACCGGCTGACCATCGACATAAGCCGTCGGCTGACCATAAAGCCCACGCCCCAACTGGGCATTCGCCCCTTGGCCAAATCCCACCAAAGGCTGGTACCCACCGTTCGCAGGCGCATAAATGGTCTGAGGTGGCATCGCCGCAGGTGGCGCATAAGCAAAGGGACTTGCGGTTGTCGAAGGCACCAAACCCGGATTCGGTACCACGCCCGTTACGCCGTATTGCCCCGGCGCACCGTAAGGGTTCGCAACCCCAGGTACCGCTCCAGCCGGCACGACCGATGACGCAGCACCCACATATCCACCCCCTGCCGGATTTACCCCCACCGGTGGACACGGAACCCCCGGAGGACATGGCGGCACTCCTCCCCCTGTCTGAATGGGACCACCACGGGCACTCTGCTGCCATACCGCCGGTGAGACCATCCACCGCGCATCAACCGATGCCGGCGGCGGACTGACAAACGGAGCTGAATTGACAAATGTCCCCGCTCGCGAATATGTCGGCAACGGACTCCCCGCATAACCAACCGTACCACCGGGCGGATAAGCCGGTTGCACTGGTACCACATACGACGGCGGCGCTGGCATCACTGTCGTCGGTACACTACTGCTGGGCATCGTCGCAGGTGCTACCCCAATAGTACCACCATAAGTGACACCACTCGGAACACTCCCAGGCGGTGGATAACTCGGTACCGGCACACTCGTATTTGGCACACCCATTACAGGGTATCCTGTTGCAGGTAACCCTGTTGCAGGTAACCCTGTTGTAGGAACCCCCGTTGCAGGATACCCAGCCGAAGGCAATCCGGACGGGACTCCCACCGGTGGCAATCCCGTCGGTGCATTCAACGACGGCGGTATGTTTGCTTGCGGATCAACTTGATTGTAATTCGCTAATCGAACACCACCCACTGGAACAAATCCACCTGCAACCACTACGCCTGAATCGACCGCCGGCCTGAATCCATCATCCGCTACTACCACCTTCGACAATTCCCCAGTCCATTTCGGAGGAGGCAACAAAGTTACGACATGCAAATCCTTCGATGATAACGATGCTGTCGCCCCCTGCAGCCGCTTCCTCGCTGCCTCATCAAGCATCGGCGCTGTATTGGCTTCATCCAAAAGATTAGCTTCATCCAAACCGCTGGCGGCATCCGCCCCACGCTTTGGCGGACCATAATCCGCTAACGGATTAATAGGTCCCCGCGCATCGACACTCGCTCGCAATTCCGCTCGCAACACCTCTGCGTCGATCGCTCCCCAAGCATCCGTCCGGGGACGAAACTTCGGTGGCTCTTGCGCCAATGCAAAAACCGGTACAACAATCGATAGGACAAAGCTTGCTCGTTGAATGAATCGCATATTGCCTTATTTGACCGGTGGATTAACCCGTGTCCCAACACTTTTCAAACGCTCAAACCAAGCTTGCTTTGCAGCATCCTTGACGATCGAATCGTCGACATACAATCGCAAAAACGGCGCAAATCGACGCGACTCCTTGGCATCCGCTTCACAAGCTTCAATCAGTCCGGTCAAATCGACCTCCGGATTCTCACTCAATATGACCAATCGCATCTCGCGCATCGACTTGGCGAACTCAAGTCCCTTCACTCCGCATCCTTTCAAATTGATCGTCTGCAATCCTCGCAATTCCGCGATCCCCTGCAAATCCTCAACCGGACTTCCCGCCACATCAAGCGTCCAAAGTTTCTTCAAACCAAAAACAGGCTCGAGCTTCTTGATCTTGTTGCCAGATGCATAAAGCGATTGCAACTTGACCATCCCTTTCAACGGACTGATGTCTTCGATCCCATTGTTGGCAATATGCAAATACTGAATCGCGACCAAGCCTGTCAATGGCTCAAGCGATTGAAGCTTGTTGCCGGCCAAATCGACAGACTGCAACAACTTCAATTCCCGAATCGGCCCCAAGTCGACAATCTCATTGTTTTCTAAATCCAACTTCATCAAGGCCTTGCAGTGCTGCAATCCCTCAAGACTCTTGATCCCTTTGCCCTTGCCAACAACTTGCGAAATGTTCTTGACGTCATCCGCCGTCAACGGTTCGGTGTTGTATCGCTTCTCAAATACCTCGCGACGCACCACCGCTTCAAGCCCCTTGTCAGGGAACAAATCCTGAGCTTGACTCAAACACCCAAACACTGCAACGAAACCTACAGCTACGAAAGCTACAGCCAAGAATCGTGTCCGAGCAAACGAATGCCCCAAGGGCCGAACCATACGAGCAACGACACGGCTAACACTTGCAAGCCATGCAGATTGAGAGAGGAACGCGGTTTCCATCCTGATTGAATTCCTGTTTTCTTCGAGATAGCCCAAGGTTGATTTGGGCGAGAGTAAAGGTAGGAACGCTCTACTGTATTCCAACGACCAAGAAATTTCCAGCATAGCACCCCCTTTGCCCCGGTTTTCACCACCCAAAGGATCGGTTTTCAAGTCTCAAAAACCCCGAACTGCATTCCATCGCTACAAATTCAGATATAGTTGTAAAATGCTTGTGTAAAATGCTCGCAGCCGAACAATAAAAGCCCTGTCTGCCCAATTCCTCACGAAAAAAATCCGACGAAAGATCGCATGGCGAAGTCCAATAAAGCTCCCGCATTCCACCAGCCAATGCTGTTCGATACCGCTTCGCCTCAATCAGCTCCCATAGCTCAAGCAAGTCCGATAGCTCAGCCCGCTCCGACCACCTCCGAGGCTCCCACGCCCCCAAAGTCGAACTCATCTCCCAATCCAGGAGACCTTGTCGTCCTCGTCGATTCGCATTCGCTGATCTATCAAGTCTTCCATGCCCTGCCACCGATGACCAGCCCGCACGGCGTGGAAGTCGGAGCTGTACATGGATTTCTGCGAGATGTCTCAACCCTCCTGCAACAATGGAAACCCACCTACCTGATCTGCGCTTTCGATGCCTCAGAAGAAACTTTCAGAAACAAACTATACCCAGAATACAAAGCCCACCGAGAAGAGATGCCCGACGCACTCCGTGGCCAAATCGGACTGATTCAACAAGCCCTCGAACTCCTAGGGATCCCCATCCTCTCCATCGGTGGTTTCGAAGCCGACGACATCCTAGCCACCCTCGCTCACCAAGCGTCTAACAGCAAGGCTAGAGTTCTCTTGGTTACCAGCGACAAAGACTGCCGTCAACTCATCAACCCGCTGGTCTCCATGCTGAATATTCGCAAGAATGAACTTTTCGGCGAAAAAGAACTGATGGAAACCTGGGCTATTCGCCCCGATCAAGTCGTCGATTTCCAAGCGATGGTCGGCGACTCCGTCGACAACGTTCCGGGAGTCCCAAGCATCGGACCGAAAGCCGCTCAACAACTCCTAGCTCAGTTCGATAGCTTAGATAACATCTACGCCAATATCCAAAAAGTTGCAGGGGATAAAAAACGAGAGAAACTCGTCGAACATCGCGATCAAGCGTACCTCAGCCAGCAGCTTGTTCGACTCAGTCTCGATACTCCCGTCCCCAACGATTGGAGCCACCTGCAACGCTCCGAACCCAACCCACAAAAACTCGAAGAACTCTTTCGCGACTTCGGCTTCCGCCGACTCGCCGAAACCCTTTTACAATCGACCCGCAGCAACCAAGTATCCGAGCCGAGCTCCTCGGGTGCCCCTAACCTACCGGTTCAATCCGAATCGACTCAATACCTGCAATCTAACCATCGCCGCAGACTTCCTACCGACAATTACCGATGCGTAAACGACCTTACGATGCTCGAACAACTCATCGGTGAGTTATCAACATGTCAGTCGTCGAACGACAAGTGGATTGCAATCGATACAGAAACCACTTCTACGAAAGCCCGGCAAGCTCAACTCGTTGGCATCAGCCTCGCATGGGGGCCCGGCCAAGCTGCTTACATTCCGATCCTCAGCCCCAACCCAAACGAAAATCTACCGATTGAATCGGTCCGGTCGCATTTGGCCCCCCTCCTCGCCGATCCAAATTACAGATGGATCGGACAAAATATTAAATTCGACCTACTGGTCTTGCGCTCTCATCAAATGCCCCTGAACAATGTCGCATTCGACACGATGGTCGCGGACTACCTGCTCGATGCCGGCGGACGAAACCACGACCTCGGAGATATCGCAAAACGCTGGCTCGAAGTCGACTCGGTACCTATCACGGAACTGATCGGGACCGGAAAATCTCAAAAGACCATGGACAAAGTCCCACTAGATCTCGTCGCGCATTATGCGTGCGAAGATGTTGATATCCCCGTCCAAATCGCTGGCGAGATGCTCTCACGCTTGAAAAGTGAAAACCTCGACTCGGTTCTCTACAACCTCGAACTTCCCCTGATTGATGTCTTGGCATCGATGGAATTCCTCGGCGTGGCAATCGATCTCGATCGACTCGCGGCCCTGAAAGCAGACTTTCAATCCCGACTCGACGCGATTCACTCCGAAGTCCTCGAACTCGCCGGCGAAACCTTCAATCCCGATAGCCCAAAACAACTCTCTGCAATCCTCTTCGATAAACTCAAACTCCGCGTTGTCAAAAAAACCAAAACAGGTCTCAGCACCGACGCCGAAGTCCTCGAAGAACTCGCCGCAGAGCATCCACTCCCTGCAAAATTACTTGAGTACAGACAACTTTCCAAACTGCTCAGCACCTACGTCGATGCACTACCTGCCCTCGTCAACCCGACATCCAATCGAGTCCATACTTCGTATCGACAAGATATCGCCGCCACTGGTCGCCTCAGCAGCGTCGAACCCAATCTGCAAAACATCCCGGTCCGAACTCCTGAAGGAAAGTCGATCCGATCAGCATTTATATCAGGCTACCCAAACTGGAAACTTCTCACCGCCGATTACTCCCAAATCGAACTTCGTGTCCTCGCTCATTGCAGCAACGACGAAGCCTTCTGCAATGCTTTCCGCTCCGGAGTCGACATCCACGCTGCCGTGGCGGCTAAAGTCCACGGCGTAGCACTCGAAGACGTTACCTCATCGATGCGACGAAGCGCAAAAGCGGTCAGCTTCGGTATCCTCTACGGACAATCCCCTTTCGGACTCGCAAAAGCACTCGGCATCTCCCGCGAAGATGCCACCCGCTTCATCGATGAGTACTTCGCTCAATACCCGAACGTGAGAAACTTCATCGCTGAAACCCTCATCGATTGCCGTAAAAATGGGTTCGTCAAAACCCTCTCCGGTCGAAAACGTATCCTCAAGGGTGTTCGTGATTTCGAAACACTAGAAGATAACAAACGAAAACAACTCCTCGAACCCGAACGCATGGCTATCAATACCGTCATCCAAGGTACCGCTGCTGATATGATCAAACTCGCGATGATCGCTATCGATCGCGAACTGAAATCTGCAAACCTACAAGCGAACATGCTTCTGCAAATCCACGACGAACTTGTTTTCGAAGTAGCACCCAACGATATCGATGCTCTCGCTGCCCTCGTCCGACGAAATATGGAAACAGTCATGCCCCTGAACGTCCCCGTCCAAGTCGATATCAAGACCGGTAAGAACTGGGCAGAATGCGAACCGCTATGAAACGCCCCCGTATCCTAGGAATCTCAGGAGGAATCGCCAGCGGCAAAAGCCAAGTGACACGAATCCTCGAAGCGCACGGCGCAAAAATCATTCACGCCGATCGCATCGGACACGAAGTCCTAAAGCTGCCTCATGTGCAAAACGCCCTTACCGAACTCTTCGGCAACTCTATCCTAACGAAACACGATCCAACCAATCCAAACTCTGAATCAATCGATCGAAAACAACTCGCCCAACTCGTCTTCGGTAACTCAGAACAATCCACGTCGCGTCGAAAACAATTGGAAGCAATCACCCATCCTCTCATCCGACAAAGAATCCGTGAAGAAATCGACGCAACCCTGGCAGAAAACATCGTCGACTGGATCGTACTCGACATCCCACTTCTGCACGAATCTGGCTGGGATAAATCGTGCGATATCGTCTGGTTCGTCGATGCCGATGATTCCATTAGGATCGAACGAGCCCTAAAACGCGGTTGGTCCGAATCCGATTTCCGACTTCGCGAAGCTTCCCAATGGCCCGTCGACCGAAAACGAGCCCACGCCAACCTTGTACTTCTCAACAACGGATCCATGAATTCCTTGACAAGCGCAGTCGTAGAAGCCCTCGAGCAATCTTCGCTCCTCCCTTATCGCTTATAATCCGCTAGAAGCATGTCGAATCGATCCACACGATTACTACATTCTCATTTACTACATTCTCATTCCCCCATACTCCTCACAAGGAACACCTCTCCACCATGCACAAAACATCTCACCCCTCAAAATTGCAACGCACAATTTGCCAAGCAATACTTCTGCTACCAATCTCTGTAGGTAGCTCACTAGGTAGCACCGATAGGATCGCCGCTCAGGACCTTCCACCAGTCGATAAAGTCCAAGCCAAAAAACTTTTCGAAGTACCAAGCTACTGCGAAGGGGTCGTCTTCGACCATAACGGCAAAGGTTATATCTCTTGGGACAAAACCCTAACGCAATTCAATCTCCAAGGCGAACACTCAGATTTCGCGGTTACCGGCGCACCGAATGGCCATAAAGTTCTCGCCGATGGGTCGCACCTCGTATGCGATGCAAGCCAACATGCAGTGTTGCACCTCGACCCCAGCGGCAAACCACTCCCCCACGCTTCAAGCGAATGCGACGGAAAACCATTGCGAGGCCCCAACGATTTGACCCTCGATCCACAAGGCGGTTTCTACTTCACCGATCCAGGTGACTCGGGTAAAGATAACCTCATCGGTACAGTCCACTACGTCGACGCGGCCGGCAAAACACACCTCGTCGCTTCCGGTCTCGCATTCCCCAACGGTATCGTCCTGACTCAAGACGGCAAACGACTTCTCGTCGGCGAAAGCCAATTCAACCGAGTTCTCGAATTTCCCGTGATTGCACAAGGGAAAGTCGGCCCCATGAAAGTCTTCGCAGACCTCCCCAAAAATTCCAGCGGAAAATGGGAAGACAACCAACCCGATGGTATGTGCCTCGACGCCAAAGGTAACCTCTACGTTGCACACTACGGCATGAAACAAGTCCAAGTTCTCGATCCCACCGGAAAACTACTTCGCTCCTACCCAGGTGGAAACCAACTCACCAGCAACGTCGCATTCGGCGGGCCAAACCATAACCAACTCTTCGTCACCGGTGCTATCGAACAAAACGGTAAGCCAGGTGCCGTATTCCGACTCGACCTCGATGTCCCCGGTCGTGTTATCCTCCCGACAAAATC
>Ga0315899_10005021_pt1 | contig 14301 bp, 10 predicted proteins | sample LakEriMetagenome_2_FD_203518 | JGI IMG/M metagenome (GOLD analysis project Ga0315899, IMG submission 203518) | Freshwater fungal communities from buoy surface, Lake Erie, Ohio, United States - Buoy 4 MA112 | ecosystem: Environmental > Aquatic > Freshwater > Lake | place: USA: Lake Erie, Ohio... | reverse complement strand
ACCTGGTGCGGACGATCGGTCAGCTCAGTCCCTGGAGCCTTGGCCAGAGCAGCGGTCGCAAACGCTGGATGCTGCGCCTGGTGGAGCGGGCCAATCTGGAGGGTGCCGCAGCCCTGCACTTCACCACCAGGGCGGAGCGGGACGAGGCGGCCGCCCTCGGCCTGGCGGTCCCCACCCTGATCCTTCCCCTCGGCGTTCGCCCCCCGGAATCGGCCACCGCTGGCGCGACCGACGTCCTGCCCCCAGCTGGCAACGAGGGGGCCCGCTTCCTGTTTCTGTCCCGCCTTCATCCCAAGAAACAGCTGGAGCGGCTGCTCCAGGCCCTGGCGATCCTGATGAGGCGCCAGCCGGAGGCGGCCTGGCGCCTCACGATCGTGGGCAGCGGCCCCCCGGCCTACGAACAGCAGCTTCGCGCCCTGGCCGATCGGCTGGGCCTGGCGGAGCGCTGCCGCTGGCTCGGTCACCTCGAGGGAAGCGCCAAACAGGAGCAGCTGCTGGGGGCCGATTGGCTGGTTCTACCCTCAGCGGCCGAGAACTTCGGCATCGCCGTGGCCGAAGCCCTGGTCTGCGGCACCCCGGTGATCGTGTCGCCGGAGGTGGCGATGGCGGAACTGGTGGCAGAGGCCGGTGCCGGACTGGTCTGCTCCAGTGAACCGGAGGCCCTGGCGGCGACCCTATCCGGAGCACTGGCGGGCCCCACGGCTGCGATGCGTCAAGCCGCGTTTAACCTTGCCGAACAACGGCTGGCATGGAACGCCATCGCAGCCGAATTGCGATCGGCCTACGCCGCGCTCGTGCGGAATCCCTGAATCTCCATGCTGTCAGTTCCGGTCATCCTCCTGTTCTCAGTGCTCGCCATCGTGCTGCTCGATGGCAACTGGCGCGACGGGTTGCTGATCACGGTGGCCATCGGCTTCCTGCAGGATCCGATCCGTAAAATCACACCCACCCAACCCAGCACCATCTCGGGGCTGGTGCTGCTGGCCTTCCTGTTCTGCCTGGTGGTGATGTATGAACGTACGGCGTCAGGATTCAGCCTGCGCCAAATGTTCTGGACTGCGCCGGCAGCCCAAGACTGGGTGCCGCTCTATTTTGGTCTGATCGTATTTCAGGCCGTCAATTCCTTCCTGCGGTTCGGGGACCTAAGGCTGACCGGTCTAGGCATTGCTTTCTATATCGCACCGGCAGCGGCCCTGTGGGCTGGATATCAGGCGGGATGCAACCCGCGGGTGCTGCGAAGAATTATCATAACCTATCTGTTTTTCTGCTTTCTTTTTGCTATTACAGCTTTTCTGGACTTCCGCGGCCTCCGCGGCACGCTGATGCGTGAGGTTGGCGAGGGCATCATGATCACTTTTGAGGGATTCTCCGCCCAGGGCGTCTCAGGCTTCTGGCGAACCAGCGAAATTGCCGGCTGGCACCTGGCAGCCGGCTGTTGTCTATCGATTGCACTTGGGGTTTCCAGCCGACGCCGCGAAAGCCAGATCATGCTATTTCTTCTGGCTGGCTTCTTTGCCTACATGACCATTCCTACCGGCCGTCGTAAGAGCTTGGTGTTGACCCTGGCTTTTTCGGCCTTGTATCTGCTCTTATTCAGTCGCAAGGCCTCGGCCGCATCCAGGGAGCGATTGTTTTCAAGTGTCCTGGGCAGCGCCGCTATGGCCTACGCCAGTTACGCCCTCTTCCTGATCTCCGCTAAGGGTGATTCCTTCGACATCTATCTCAACCGGGTCTTAACCGCTAAGGATGACATTCTCGAACGCTTTCAGGGCCAGGGCGTCGGGGCTCTGACCCGAGGCCTTGAAATCTCGCAGGGGTTCGGCCTCGGAGTCGGCGCCGGTGCGAATCTGGGCAACCTCAAGATCAGTGACGCTGCCCAGGCCCAGCGTGGCAACATTCAATCGCTCTCCTACGCCACCGAGGGAGGCGGGGGCCGTATCGTCGCCGAACTGGGTCTGCCAGGCCTTGTGATTGGAGGGGGAATGGCGGTGATGTTCATGATCTCACTCTGGAAAAACTTCTTGATTCTGCAGCGCCTTCCAAACAACATCGCCTTCCTGCTACTAGGCCTTCTTTCCTTTGGTCTGGCCAATATTTTGTTCTTCTTTTCAGCAGGCCAGGTGTACAGCGATCCCTTTGTGCTGATCATGATGGGACTTAGCTTCGGCGCTTTCCTGGCCGTGCCCACTCTCATAGCTCGCCATCAGCTTGAGTTGGCCCAGGTTGCCTCTCCGCGATGAAGGCAATCGGCTCCCCTGCAGCGGCTCAACTGCCCTTGAGCGGCCTGCTGATCAGCTTCAATGAGATCGCCAACATCGATCGCACCCTGGTCGCCCTCTCCTGGATCCCAGACGTTGTCGTGATCGATAGCGGCAGTACGGATGGCACCCTTGATGTGCTCGCTGCACATACCAATGTGCGGGTGATCCAGCGCCGCTTTGACAGCTTTGCCGAGCAGTGCAATTTCGGCCTCGATCAGATCCACAGCGACTGGGTGCTCAGCCTCGATGCCGATTACGGCGTTCCCGCCGCCCTGGCGGCTGCCATGCCCGGCCTGATCACCCGGGCCGATCGCGAAGGGCTGGCCGGCTATGCGCTGCCCTTCCGCTACTGCATCGACGGCCAACCGTTGCGGGGCTCCCTTCTGCCGCCACGCACCTGCCTCTACCGCACCCGCCGAGGTCGTTATCGCAACGAGGGGCATGGCCATCGGGTGGTTCTTGACGGTCCGGTGGCCCCCCTGACCATGGCCATCCTTCACGACGATCGCAAACCCCTGGCCCGCTGGCTTGCCTCCCAGCAGCGCTACCTGACGATCGAGGCGGCCAATCTCCTCGATACGCCACCGACCAAGCTCTCGCCGGTGGATCGGCTTCGCCGCCACACCCCCCTGGCTCCCCTGGCCGCCCTGCTGGTCTGTCTGCTGGGGCGGGGCGGCCTGCTCGATGGCGCGGCTGGCCTGACTTACGCCTTGCAGCGCACCTACGCGGAACTGCTGCTGCTATTGCTGCTCCGCGAAGAGAAAGGCCGAAGGCGCGCGATGCTCTCCGCCAAAGGAGCAGGAAGGGGATCTGGACCCGACCGTCGGGAATCCGGCCCTAGCCAGACTAGGCTCCGTTGAACGCACCCTCCTCCTGAGATTACGAACCGATCGATGGCTTCGATCCTGATCACCGGCGGAGCCGGCTTCATCGGCACCAACGCAGCCGTTCACTTCGCTGAGCGCGGTTGGGATGTGTCGATCCTCGACAACCTTTCCCGACGGGGAACCGATCGGAATCTGAGTTGGCTGCAGCAGAAGTGTCCCCAGGTTCGCTTCCATAAGGCTGATATCCGCGATTTCGAGGCCCTCGCCGAGATTGTTTCCAGCTGCCGCCCGGACATGGTCCTCCACCTGGCGGCCCAGGTAGCTGTCACAACCTCCTATCTCAATCCGCGTGAGGATTTTGAGATCAATGCTGCCGGTAGTTTCAATGTCATGGAGGCCGTCCGTCTCAAGGCCCCGGAAGCCTTCGTGCTCTACGCCTCTACCAATAAGGTTTACGGCGGCATGGAAACCGTGCCAGTCCAGCGCCAGGAGCACGGCTACGCATTCGTTAATCTCCCGAATGGTGTGCCGGAAGATCAGCCGCTCGATTTTCACTCCCCCTATGGCTGCTCCAAGGGCGTAGCCGACCAGTACACGATCGACTATGCACGAATCTATGATCTGAAGACCTGCAGTTTTCGACAATCCTGCATCTATGGGATCCGCCAGTTCGGCATCGAGGACCAGGGCTGGGTCGCCTGGTTCAGCATCGCTGCCTTGCTCGGCAAGTCGATCACCCTCTATGGGGATGGCTGGCAGACCCGGGACGTCTTGAACGTGCAGGACCTTGCGCGAGCCTATGAGGCCGCCTGGTTCCACCGCGATCAGGTGAGTGGCCAGGCCTTCAACATCGGCGGCGGTCCAACAAACACCCTCTGTCTGCGCGACTTGCTCGCCTTTCTCGAAGACGAACTCGCCATCACGATCAGCCCATCCTTCGGGTCCACCCGTCCTGGCGATCAACCGGTATTCATCTGCGACATCCGCAAGGCCCAGCAACAGCTGAATTGGACTCCGGCCGTTCGTGTGGAGGACGGGGTGCGCGATCTGATCCGCTGGGTGAGGGAGAACCGCGAGCTCTTTGATGCGCTGCCGGGATGAGCCGTCCTCGCCAGCGGGCCCTGATCACCACCATCGAACCCGTGGATGGTGGTGTGCCGACGATGACTCGCTGCATCGCGGGCATGCTCGAGGAGCTTGGGATCGAGCCCGTCTTCGCCTGGTACGCCCCCTGGAGCCAGCATCGCGACCTTTCCGTGCCCCTGCCGGCCGTGGCCCTCGGCCGTCGTCCAGGCAACACCACCCAGTCTGCCTATGGGGACCATGAGGGCCATGGGATGGGCTGCTGGCTTCCAGAACTGGAATTCACCCACTACCTGCCGCGACGCAGCTGGCGCGAGCTGATCGCCTCCTGCTCGCTCCACCTCTCGGTCACAGGCAACCCCCTCTGCGCCACCCCCTACGCCCGCCTGCGACTCCCCTTTCTCGCCTGGGTCGCAACCCCATGGGAAGCCGACCGCGCCAACCGTGTGGCCGGCTTTAACGCCCCCCGGCGCCTGCTCGATCGTCATTGCAACGCACCGGTGCTTCGCCGTCTGGAGCGCTCGGTGCTGCGGGCTCCCCAGGGTCGGGTGATGGCTCTGAGCGGTTACACCGCCCGCGCCCTCGAGGTGATCGCCGGTCGGCCGATGGATGCCGTTCTGGTGATGCCGGTCAATACGGCGGTCTTCCATCCTGACCCGGCGGCCACGGTGCCCTGGCGTCTCGGTTTCACCGGCCGCTTCGGCGACCCCCGCAAGAACATCAGTCTGCTGCTGGCTGCGGTGCGACAGCTGCTCGACCAGGGCCGGCCGGTGGAGCTGCACCTCGCCGGTGAGCGCGACCGGGATGGGCTGGTGCCCCAGCTCGAGGCCCTGGGCATCACCGCCAACGTCCACTGCCACCCGCCCCTGGCCGCCCCCGAGTTGGCCAACCTGCTGCAGAGCCTCGATCTTTTCGTGATCCCCTCCCATCAAGAGGGGCTCTGCATCGCCGCCCTGGAGGCGATGGCCTGCGGCGTTCCGGTGGTCAGCAGCCGCTGCGGCGGACCCGAGGACTTCGTCCTGGAGGACAAGACCGGCGCTCTGGTCGACAGTGATCCCACCGCCATGGCCGCCGCGATCACGGCTATCTCCAGCGATCGCCCCCGCCGCCAGCGCCTGGCCGCCGCCGCCCTGGCCTGGGTGGAGCGCAATGCCAGCCCCCCGGTCGCCCGCGAAGTGTTCCACCGCCAGCTGGCTTCCCTCTGGCCCGGCAGTGTGTCCACCCCCGTGGAGGTGGGCTGAGATGTGCGGCATCGCCGGTCTGTTCGGGGCCGAACCCCGGGATTTCGCCGAGCGGGTGCTGCCCGCCCTGGCCCATCGCGGCCCCGACGACAACGGTGTCTGGGCCGACGCCACCACCTGCCTGGTGCACACCCGCCTGGCCATTCTCGACCTTTCCCCCAGCGGCCACCAGCCGATGGCCTCGGCGTGTGGCCGCTGGAAACTGGTGTTCAACGGCGAGATCTACAACCACAACGCCTTGCGCAGCCGGCTCGAGGCGGAGGGTCATCGCTTCCACGGCAGCGGCGATACCGAGGTGCTTCTGGCCTGGATGGCCAGCCGTGGAGCCGAAGGACTGTCCGCGCTGCGGGGCATGTTCGCCTTCGCCCTGATCGACACCCAGACCGGCACGGCTCTGCTGGCCCGTGATCCCCATGGCATCAAGCCCCTCTATGTCTGGCAGGGCGATGGTGGCGAACTGGCCTTCGCATCCGAACTGAGGGCGCTGCTGCGCAGTGGTCGCGTGCGTCGGCGAGCCGATCCTGCGGCGATCGCCGCCTATCTGGCCAGCGGCTCGGTGCCGGAGCCGGCCACCCTGGTGGCGGGGGTGCAGCGGCTGCCCGCCGGCCACTGGCTCCGCTGGCAGGACGGCCGCAGCACCATCCGCTCCTGGCAGCCCCTGCCCGAGGCCCTGCTCCAAGGCGATGTCGCCGCCAGCGCCCCCACCATCCACGACCGGGATAGCGCCGTGGCCCTTTGCCGGGAGGCCCTGCGCGATTCGGTCACAGCCCATCTGGTCAGCGACGTGCCCGTGGGGCTGTTCCTCAGCGCAGGCCTCGATTCCGCAGCCCTGCTGGCCCTGGCTCCACCCGGTCTCCACAGCTTCACGATCGGCTTCGATGACCCCGGGGCCGAAAGCTTCGACGAATCGGCTCCGGCGGCCCAGGTGGCTGCCTTGTTCGGAGCCAAGCACACCCCCCTGACCCTCCAGGCCAGCCAGGCCCGTAGCTGGTTGCCCGAATTCCTGGCCAGCCAGGACCAGCCCTCGATCGATGGCTTCAACACCTGGTGCGTCTCGCGACTGGCCAGCGACTGCGGCCTCAAGGTGGCCCTCTCCGGTCTCGGGGGCGATGAGCTGTTCGGTGGTTATCCCAGCTTCCGCACCGTGCCTCGGCTGCGGCGCTGGCGGCGGCGCCTTGGTCCCCTCGCCGGTCCTGCGGCGGCGCTGCTGTCTCGCACCCCTGGCGGAGGGGATCAGCGCCGTCAACGCCTGGCCACCCTGCTGGCCCAGCCGCCCTCCCTGCAGGCGGCCCACCGCTGCCTGCGGGGCCAGTTCACGCCACCGGAAGTGTCCCGACTTCTGCGCCACTGGGGTCTGGCCAGCACCGCCGCGCCTGCCCTGGCGGCGGCCGCCGCCGCCGAGGAACCGCCCCCCCAGCTTGCCGAGGCCGATGCGGTGGCCTGGCTGGAGGGCTGCCGTTACCTGCGCAACCAGCTGTTGCCCGACAGCGATGTCATGGCCATGGCCCACGCCCTGGAGCTGCGGATCCCGTTCGTCGATGCCACCCTGCAGCGGCGGCTGGCGGTGGTGGCGCCGGAACTGCGGCTGGCCAGTGGCAAGGCCCTTCTGCAGGCCAGCGTGCCGGAACTGCCGGCGTGGTTCCTCAACCGCCCGAAGCAGGGCTTCAGGTTCCCCTTCCAGCTCTGGCTCGATGATCCATCCAGCGGTCTCGATCTGGGGGTACCCTCCACCCCGAACGGTCTTGATCTGAGGCCCTGGTATCGGCGTTGGAACCTGATGGTTCTGGCTTCCTGGCTTCGCACTCACCTGGAGATCGAGCTCCAACCCTCATGACACTCATCCTCGGAATCAACGCTTTTCATGCCGATGCGGCTGCCGCCCTGATCCGGGACGGCCGCATTCTCGGCGCCGCCGAGGAGGAACGCTTCCGGCGCATCAAGCATTGGGCTGGATTTCCCAGCGAAGCGATCGCCTGGTGCCTGGCCGACGCGGGGGTGAGGCTCGAAGACGTGGATCACATCGCGATCAACGCCCTGCCCGGCGCTCACCGCTGGCGCAAGTTGCTCTACACCGCCCTCAGCCGACCCGATCCGCGCTTCCTGCTTGCGCGCTGGCGCAACAAGCGCGAACGGGCCGGTCTCCCCCAGCAGCTTGCCACCGCTTTCCCCGGTCAGCGGGTGCGGGCCGAACTCCATTTCGTCGAGCACCATCGCTCCCACCTGGCCTCGGCCTTCTTCGCCTCCCCCTTCAAGGAGGCGGCCGTGGTTTCTGTCGATGGGTTCGGCGATTTCTCCAGCGGCGCCTGGGGCTTCGGCCGAGGCAGCGAGCTGAGCATCGACGGCCAGATCTGGTTCCCCCATTCCCTGGGCGCCTTCTACACCGCAATCACCCAGTTTCTCGGCTTTCCCCACTACGGGGATGAATACAAAGTGATGGGTCTGGCTCCCTACGGCCAACCCAACCACATGGAGGCGATGCGCCGCATCGTGCGTCTCCAGCCCGACGGCACCTATCGCCTCGACCTCACCTGGTTCCAGCACGCCGGCCAGAACCTGCCCCACCAGTGGAGCAATGGCATCCCCACGGTGGGGCAGCACTGGAGCCCGGCCCTGGAAACTCTGCTCGGCCCAGCCCGGCGCCCCGATCAGCCCCTGGAGCAGCACCACAAGGACATCGCCCGCTCCGCCCAGGTGATGTACGAGGAAGCCTTCTTCCATCTGCTCAACGCCCTGCACCGACTCCATCCGGTGCCGGCCATTTGTGTCGCCGGCGGCTGTGGTGCCAATTCGGTGGCCAACGGCAAGATCACCGTGGCGACGCCGTTTGAGAAGGTCTACGTTCAGGCGGCCGCCGGTGACGCCGGCGGCGCCCTCGGCTGCGCCCTGGAGGTATGGCACAGGCTCGGTAACCGCCGCTGCGAACCGATGAGCCAGGCCTATTTGGGCAGCGAAGCCACCCCGGCCTCGATTGAATCCCTGCTGGCAGAGCCGGCACGGGCCGCGGCGCTGGCGGAGGCGGGCTGCACCATTGAACGGCCTGCCGAGCCCGAGCTCTGCTCCCAGGTGGCCGCAGCCATCGCCGATGGCCTGGTGATCGGCTGGTTCGACGGGCGCATGGAGTGGGGGCCGCGGGCCCTGGGCCACCGCTCGATCCTGGGAGATCCGCGCCGCGCTGACATGAAGGACATCCTGAATCTCAAGATCAAGCGTCGCGAATCGTTCCGCCCCTTTGCCCCCTCGGTGCTGCGCGAGGCCGTGCCCACCTGGTTCGAACGGGACGGTGATGTGCCGTTCATGATGCAGGTGTATCCGATCCGGGCCGAGAAGCGCTCCCTGATCCCGGCGGTGACCCACGTGGACGGCACCGGTCGTCTCCAGACCGTCAGCGAAGCCGACAATGGCCGTTATTACCACCTGATCCGCGCCTTTGAATCGCTCACCGGCGTGCCGATGGTGCTGAACACCTCCTTCAACGAGAACGAACCGATCGTCTGCTCGCCGGACCAGGCCCTCGACTGCTTCCTTCGAACCCGCATGGATGTGCTGGTGCTTGGCCCGATGCTGATCCGCCGCCAGGGCTGATGCAGGAGCAGGCCGCGACGATCCGGCTGATCGTGCCTACCCGCAATAGCCACTCGCTGCTCAGGCGGCTCGTCGCCTCCCTGCAGGACCAGACCCTGCAGCGTTGGCAGGTCAGCTTCATCGACGCCTCAAGCGACGGCGAGACCCCCCCTTGGCTGGAGGCGCTCTGCCGCAGCGACAGCCGTTTCAGCTGGCGGCCCCAGGAGCCTCGCTTCCAAGGCATCTTTGGGGCGATGAACCAGGGCTTCAGCCTGGCCGGGCCCCACGACTGGCTGCTGTTCTGGGGCAGCGATGATTGGGCGGCAAGCCCTGCGGTGCTGGGCGAGGCCCAGTCCCTCCTGGATCGGGCCCGCAGCACCGGCCGGGCGCCGGACCTGTTGGTCACCGGCGGCCGATACTTCCGCCTTGAGCCGGATGGAAGCCTGCGGCCTGGGCGGTGCACCGCATTCCGTTGGCGCCACTCCTACCGCCGCTCCCTGCTGCTGGGATCCACCCCTCCCCACCAGGCCACCCTGATCGGCCCCGGCGCCCGGCGGCGCGAGGCGTTCTACCGCGATGGCTTCCGTCTGTCCGCCGATCTCGACTACTTTCTACGCCTCTCCCGCTGGCCCGATCTGCGGGTTCTTCGCAGCGACCTGGAGCTGGTGCACATGGGTGATGGGGGAATCAGCGGCCAGCAGACCGCCAGGCGGTTGGCGGAGGTGCGGCGGGCCTATCGGGATGCCTTCGGCCTGATCTGGCCGTTCGCCTATGGGCTCCGCTATGGCCAGCGGCTGTTGAGCCGCTTCGCCCCGGCACGTCCCTGACCATGGCCATCCCAACAACCCCCGCCTTACCGATCCTGCTGTTCGGCGCCAGCACCCCCAGCGGCGCCGCCCTGCGCCACCTGGCCGCTGCACGGGAGCTGCGGGTGCTGGGCAGGCGCTGCCCCCCCGACCTGGCAGAGCAGCGGTTCATTCCGGTCGATCTCACCGCCCCCCCACCAGCTCGCCTGCCTCTGGGGGGGGTGATCATCAGCTTCGCGCCGCTCTGGCATCTAGCCCCCTTCCTTGCCGGGCTGCTGAAGACTGACCGGTCGATGGGCTCGGCCGGCACCGACCTGCCTGCGGCCGTGGTGGCCTGTTCCTCCTCATCGGTGCTGACCAAACGCTTCGCCGCCAATGCCGAGGACCAGGCCCTGGTGCGGCGCCTTCGGCAGGCCGAAACCACCCTGGAGGAGAGCTGCCAGGCGCTGGCGATTCCCTGCAGGATCATCCGGCCCACCCTGATCTACGGGGAAGCGGGTGGATACCGGGATCGGAACCTGAGCGTGCTGCTGAAGCTGATGGGCCGGCTACCGGTTCTGCCCCTCCCCTCCCGCACAGGGCTTCGGCAACCGATCCATGCCCGCCAGCTCGCTGCGGTGAGCCTGCTGCTGGCGGATCAGCCCGATCGCTGGCCTGGCCCGCTGACCCTCGGTGGCGACGACACCCTGACCTATGCGGCCATGTTGGAACGCCTCCGGGCGGAAGCTTGGGCCATCAATCCCCGGGATCCGGCTGGCCGCTGCCGCCTGCTGCCCGTGCCCGCAGCCCTGTTCCACCTGCTGGCGGCGCCGCTGTTGCCATGGAAGCCGAAGCTGTTTGAAGCGGTGCTGCGGATCGAGGCTGATCTGGCGGGCTTCACAACCGCCCATAGCCTGCTCCAGACTCCGGCGGAGCGTTTCCCCGTTCACCCCTTGGCCCGGGGCTGAGCAGCGATGGCGCGCCCCTTCCCCCCTACCCTGCTGGCGCCTCTGATCGTGTCGGCGCTGGGCTGGACCCTCTGGCCGTGGCTCTGCCCGGCGGGCCAGGGCAATCAGGGCGTCATTGCGGTCTTCGTGGAGGATCCCTGGCGCAGCCACACGGCCCTTCGCCTCTGGCGGGAACGCCCCGGTTCGGTGCTGGTCTTCCAGGGTCGGGACAGCTCCCAGCGGGTGAATGACGAGCACCTGGCCAGGCGCAGCCTGCTACCGGCCGATGGTCCGGATCTGGTGAGGCTGACGCCGGGTTGTGACACTGTCGAACAGATCACGGCCCTGGCCGACTGGCTGCGGCGGTTCCAGCCGCCGGGCCAGATCACCCTGGTAACCGGCCAGGCCCACATGGGCCGAACCCTGGCGATCGCTCGCATCACCCTGGCCAGTCGCGGCTGGAGGGTGGAAGGGCAGGTGGCGCCAACCGGCGACAACCGCTGGGAACAGCCCTGGCGGACGCTGCGCGATCAGCTGCGCAGCCAGCTGTGGCGAGCCACGGGCTGGTCCGGGCGTCCGATTCCCGCCCACTGCACCTGACCTCCCCACCGAAGACCGTGCCCGCCCTGATCGATCGCCTCGCCGGCAGCATCCCCCTCCTCCCCCAGCTGGCAAGTCAGCCCTCGCCCCGGTTGGCCGCAGTGTTCTTCGCCCTGGCTGCTGGCCTGAGTTGGCTGCTGCTCTGGGGGTTGTTACCCCTGTTGCGCCGAGGCTTGCTCGATCAACCCAACCGGCGAAGTTCCCATCGGATCGCCACCCCCCGCGGCGGTGGCCTGAGCTTCGTGGTGGCGGCCAGCTGCCTGAACCTGCTGCTGGGCCAGGGAAGGGTCGCCTGGATTCCGCTGATTTGCGTGCCTCTGGCCGTGGTGGGCCTGCTTGATGATCGCTTCGATTTGCCCGCCGCCAGCCGTTACCTCGCCCAGATGCTGACGGCGGTGGCCCTGCTCGCCATGGCCACCACGCCGCTACCGGCCTGGAGCCTGCCGGTGGTTCTGATCGCGATCACCGCCGTGATCAATTTCTTCAATTTCATGGATGGGCTCGATGGACTGGTCGGCCTCAGCGCCTTGGTGCTGATGGCCGCCTGCGGCCAGGTTCTGTTGGCCGGCGCCGTGGCCGGCTTTCTCCTCTGGAACTGGAGTCCGGCCAAGGTGTTCATGGGCGATGTGGGTAGCACCTGGTTGGGGGCCGTGTTTGCGGGACTGGTGCTGCAGCAGCCCACCACCGAGGCGGCCTTCTCTGTGCTGCTGCTGGGCCTGCCGCTGCTCGGCGATGCCCTGGTCTGCGTGCTGCGCCGCCTCGGGGCTGGGCAGGCCGTTTTCCAGGCCCATCGGCTGCACCTGTTCCAACGGCTGCAGCGGGCGGGCTGGTCCCACCGCAAGGTCGCCCTCGCCTATGGGGCAGCCACCGCCCTGCTGGCCCTCTGTCGGCAGAGCGGCTCAGTGGTGGCCCTGCTAGGGGCGGCTGGGGTGGTGCTGCTGTTGGCCTGGCAGCTGGAGCAAGGCGTGGCTGTGCCCTTCGCGACAGCCACCGAAGAAAATTGAGCTAGAGTGTGAAAGATGGCGAGGCTAAAGAGGTGTAAATTCACTCTTTGCATAGAAGAGTCTGAAGTTGCAATTATGCTTATCATTGGCTAGATGTGCCTTCTGGACAAGCTACCAACCCATTGAGCTTGGCATCAGCCATTCCAGCCTTTGCGCTCTGTTTGCCAGGCCTTGGCTCGGCTGTCAGTTGCCGTTCCGGCCAAGGGATGAAATTGGTCCCTTAGATTCCCTTAAGCTGATACGATGCAGATCTGGGGCATCACCGGTCAAGCCCGACAACGTTGACCCAGCGCATGGCTTTACTGGCATGGCCAATCGCGATGGAAATCAGCACTGCGCCCGGAAGTACACCGACGAAGGACCTTGGAACACTCCATTGCATCACCTCCTCCCCAGGCTTCCGACCCTAGATCCCTGAGTACTGCTGACGGGCATCACCACCAACCACGACGCGTGCAGAACAGCTGGCTCGGTCCGGTCCCTTTACGGCGACTGCTTGCAATCGTGAAGCGGGGTCTTCCCACACTCCCACTTTCCTCGGCACCGCTCCTCACCCGCCGCCTGGCTCTGGTCGGCTTTGATGGGATCCTGATTGTGGCGGCCTTTTACGGGGCCTTTGCCTTGCGGCTGCCGGAAAAGCAGAGCATGGCCTGGGCCATCTCCCCTCTTCAACATCTGCCGATCCTGGCTGTGCTCAGCGGCCTGGCTGTGCTGATGTTCTCTGGATGGTATCGCGGCCTGACCCGCTATGCCGGCAGCCATTCGCTCTATGGCCTGCTGCCACGATCGCTGTTGATGGTGTTGGTTTTGTTGCTGATCAGTACCATGATCGGCGGCCCACAGCCACCAAGGTCCTTCTGGATTCTGTATTGGTTATTGTTTTCAGGGGCTGCAATTAGCAGTCGCATCATGCTCCGGGATGTGCTCGTCAGCTATCTCGATCGCCGCCATCTTCCTAAGATTGACCCTCAGGATTGTAACAGTACTTTGATCTACGGAGCTGGCGATGCAGGCATGAGCCTGCTGCAGGCGCTCCGCAACGATCAACGCTTTCGTATCCTTGGCTTTCTCGATGATGACAGCATTCTCCATGGCCGCACTCTTCAGAACCTGCGCATCGACAGTCCTGTTCAACTTCCCCGCCTGATCGCCCATCACGGAGTCAGCAAGGTCCTGCTTGCCTTGCCGTCTCTGCCCCGACAGCGCAAGCGTTTGCTTGTCGATCAGCTCACCCGTCTCGGGCTAGAAGTGCTGTCGATCCCTTCCCTGACCGAACTGGCCGACGGTCGCAAGATCGTCAGCGATCTCCAGCCTGTCGCCATTGAAGACCTCCTGGGCCGCGAACCGAGCCGCCCAGACCCAGCCCTGCTGGATGTCAGCGTGCGTGGCAAGATCGTGTTGGTGACAGGGGCCGGCGGATCGATCGGTAGCGAGATTTGCCGCCAAGTGATCAAGTTGGGAGCGAAGAAGTTGCTGTTGATGGATCGCAATGAATATGGCCTTTATTCAATCGATAAGGAGCTCAGGAACCTCGGTAGCGATGTTCCCATGATGCCAGTTCTGGGTGATGTCGGCGACAGTAGTCGAATGATCCATCTGTTTCGTACCCACGGGGTTCATACAGTTTTTCATGCTGCTGCCTACAAGCATGTGCCCTTGGTCGAAGCCAATCTTTGTGCTGGGGTTGCCAACAACCTGCGCTCCACTCAGGCAGTGATCAAGGCCGCCATGGCCACTCCTGTGGAGCGCCTGACCCTGATCTCCACTGACAAGGCTGTCCGGCCCACCAATGCCATGGGTGCCAGCAAGAGGGTTTGCGAACTCCTGGTTCAGGCCGCTGCCGATCACATTGCCAAGGCAGAAGGCAAGGGGCCGATTCTCTCAATGGTGCGCTTTGGCAATGTACTGGGCTCCTCGGGGTCGGTGATTCCACTGTTTCATCAGCAGATCGCCAAGGGAGGGCCGATCACGGTGACCCATCCCTCGATCACG
>Ga0315899_10005020_pt1 | contig 14304 bp, 11 predicted proteins | sample LakEriMetagenome_2_FD_203518 | JGI IMG/M metagenome (GOLD analysis project Ga0315899, IMG submission 203518) | Freshwater fungal communities from buoy surface, Lake Erie, Ohio, United States - Buoy 4 MA112 | ecosystem: Environmental > Aquatic > Freshwater > Lake | place: USA: Lake Erie, Ohio... | reverse complement strand
AGCCTTCAGGTCCAGCCCTCAATTCGCGTTTCCCTTATCAGGGCGATAACGTGCGGTTATCTAACCGTTACCGTCGACCCAGTGCAGACAATGGCCCATTCCACCGTGAGCGTCTGGACACCTGAAGAGCAGGCGATTGCGAGGGAAGCCTTTGATCGTGCCCACCATCGAGCGGTCAGCGATCTGATCAACAAAGTCAAAGGGCATGCCTCAGGGGTCGGTTCCGTTGATGCCCTGTGGCAACTCCACGATTTCCTCAGCACCCAGCGGCACGATATGGATGGACGATTCGATTTCCGCCTGGAAGGTATTTTATTTGTCTTTGCCAGCTTCGTCAAAGATGGCCTGCTTGCTGTGGAAGAGCTCGATGGGCTTGAGGGAGAAAAACTAGCCAAAATCAAGGCGATGGCATTGTTTTGATGGCTTGCGGTTTCTGATGCGGGACTTGTCTTGTTGAAGGCATTTGACGCATGTGTTTCGCCAGCAGATCAGACACAGAAGACGATTCGACTAGGCGGACATCGAGCGGTAGCCCTCTGGATCCATCTCGTTCAACAAAGTGTGAAGACTGACGAACGCTGCCTCGGGACGAACCTAGGACTCTAGCGGGAGAAACAATAATTTCACGGATTTACTTATTCTTATGATCGCGTGCAAGCCGATGCGTCATGACTGAGATTCATGCTGAAAAAGTGTGTCTTGGGCAAGCCAATGGCCCAGAGGTTGAGTTGGTTGTTAGCGGCGATTCGTTGTATGCAAGCTACGAAACACCAACGGGTTACACAGCGATCTACGACGACGCGCTTGGTTTGTACTGCTATGCCGAACTGAAGGCAGGCAGCTTTCAATCCACAGGTGTCTCGATCGCAGACGTCCCTCCGCCAACTCTCTTGCCTCATCTTAAGGAGAGCGAAGAAGTGCGCGCAAGCAAGAGTGCGCGACACGCGCAGCAGCGATCTCAACAAACTCACACAACCCCATTTACATCGGAGCAGTCATGAGTGCAATCTTTGGGGAGCTACTCACATTTGAACAACCCGGCCACGCCAGCATCAAGCTACGGGCGTTTGGCGATGAGCATTATGCACGTTATGAGACCGATGAGGGTTACTCCGTCGTGTTTGACCCAGAGCAGAATCGTTATTGCTATGCTCGGCTCTCGTCAGGTAAATACCAATCCACAGGCCTGGCGGCCAATCAGCAGCCTCCCGCTGGCCTAGCCAAGCATCTGCTGGAGGACAAGGACGTGATCGCCGCCAAGGCAATGGCCAAGCGAAGCATAAGGTCCTCAACAGCCAGAAATCCTTTTGCGCGCGAGATCAACAGGACGTTTGGCCCCGCCCAGGGCCTGCTCACAGGGAGAGTTCTTGCCAAGGGGACGGTAAGAGGTCTGACGATACTAGTGAACTTTCAAGATATTCAGACCAGCTTATCGCGCAACGATATCGACAATTTATTGAACGGCGAAAACTACACAGCTAATGGCAATATCTGCTCTGTTCGCGACTATTTCAAGCGGGTTTCCAATGGAAACTTGGATTACCAAAACCTCGTGGTTGGTCCCTACACATTAACTCGCACTCGTCAGTATTACGTCAAAAACTTGCTCGTCGAGGAAGCTCTGCAGCTCGCATTGGCAGACGGGCTTGATCTCCGACAGTTCGACTCCCAAAACGAGGGTGTCATTGATGCCCTCAGCGTCCTTTATGCGGGCCAAACCCAATATGCAGGGGAGCTCTGGCCACACAACTGGAGCATCAACCTTAAATTCGGCAACATCCGCACGGATCAATACATGATTAGCAGCCTTGGTAGGTCTTTGGCAGACCTTTCAATTGGCACCTTCTGTCATGAAACGGGTCATCTGTTGTGCCGTTTTCCCGATCTCTATGACTACGGCGAGCGCGATGGCAATCTCAAGGCCAGTGCTGGGTTGGGCAGTTTTTGCCTGATGGCTGCAGGCAATCACCTTGACTATGGCCGGAGCCCAGCGCCAGTCTGCGCTTACCTACGTGATCTGGTGGGCTGGTGCGACAAGGAAATCAATCTCAATCAGCCAGGCGACTATGAGGCTATTCATGGTGATTATGGAACAGTGATCAAGTTTCAAACCAGCAAGCCAAACGAATATTTCCTGGTCGAGAATCGTTCGCGAGTAGGCCTTGATCGCGCCAGCCTGAGCAGTGGTCTGGCGGTCTATCACTGTGACATTCTTGGCTCCAACGAGTGGGAAGAGGGCACCGCGATCCGCCATTACCAATGCGGTTTGCTGCAGGCGGACGGCAAGAGTGATCTCGAATCCAACCGCAATCGAGGCGATGCGGCAGACCTGTTTGCCGGTTTGGCCGGAGTGGCTCTTTCGGATGCCACCAGTCCAAATTCGCGAGAATGGGATGGACGTGACTCTGGCCTGACCCTCGCTGGCATTCACACTCCCTCAGAGCGCATGGGTTTTCGAATTGGCGCCGATCAAGGCGGAGCAGCTGGCCACTTCACCCAGACAGAGACCCCCAACCTGCCGATCCCAGACAACACCCAGGGAGGGGTGACGAGCAGTATCAATGTGGAGACTGGTGGAGTAGTCAAAAAGATCATTGTCAAATTAGACATTTGCCATCCCTATATCGGTGATCTGGAAGTGCGCCTTACCGCGCCATCTGGAAAGGGCACGTTGTTACACCAGCGGTTGGGCAATAGTAAAGACAACATTATTGAAACCTATGACTCTTCCTCTCCGGGTGTGTTGACAGCGCTGGTTGGTGAAGGAGCACTTGGTTTGTGGCGACTCACGGCCGCAGACCGGGCGCCAAGGGACGTTGGCGTGCTGAAGAGCTGGTCGCTTGAATTGGAAACGGGCTGATGCTTTAGCTCGCACGGAGGTGAGCTTGGAAGAAGAGGAGGAGAGGGGTTAGCTTTGTCGCTGATCATGAGAAACATGGACCCATCTTCTCCTTCATGGGGCCCAGGCCAGGCCATCAACCAGGCGCTGTTTCAAAAGCCCAGCCAATGGCTTCAACAAACGGTTGTCTGCCTTCTCCTGCTTCTGGCCATCATTTTGCCGGTTGCGGTGCTCGGAGCACGTCCGGTTTTGGCAGCGATGGACTATGCCAAACAGGTGTTGATCGGCGCCGATTTCCACAGCACGGACCTGCGCGGCGCCACCTTCAATCTCACCAACCTGCGAGAAGCTGATTTCTCAGGGGCTGACTTGCGTTTGGCCAGCCTGTTTGGCGCCAAGTTGCAGGATGCCAATTTCAACGGTGCCGATCTGCGGGAAGCCACGTTGGACAACGCCGTATTGAAGGGCACGGATCTGCGGGGGGCCTGGCTTGAAGATGCCTTTGCCTTCAACACCCGCTTTGAAGATGTGAGCATCGATGGGGCCGACTTCACCCATGTGGATCTGCGAAACGATGCGCGCAAAGCCCTCTGCGCCGTTGCCACGGGCCGTCACCCCATCAGCGGGCGGCTCACCCGAGACACCCTTGAATGCCCCTGAAGCCAAGGTTTCTGCCATGTCATTCGATGCCCGCAGCAAACAACGGCTTGAAGCGCTCGGCCGCACGCTGCCCAAGAAAATCGAGCCTCCTGCTTCCCCAACAGAGGCCCCAAACGCAGCACCACGCACGGCTGGCGTGAGGTCTCGCTCTGGGGAGGCTGGCCGCCACCGTTTGGAGCGCGAAGAGGATCCTGCTGCGCTCTTCCGGGCCCTGATGACAGCCAGCCCGGACGGCAGGGTGCCCCCTCACCTGCTCGATCGGCTCCGCGAACTGGAGGGTTCACGCCGGCCAGCCCCTGCAGGGGAATCGCCAACGCCTGCCCCGGCCCGCGGCAGCAAGAGCGGCTCGCCCAAAAGATCCAGCCGTCGCACGGATCGCCGAGCCAGCGACGATCAAGATCTCTACACAGCGTTTGCCCAGCTCTTGCTGGAGGATGAGGAGAGCCCGTAAGGGAACGATCGATGCAGCGATCTCCCGCCACAGCAACTGCAGCGGGATGGATGGATCAACCGGATGGCCCCTCGGGCTGAGGGGTGCAGGCTTGCGCCAAAGCTCCGTAGAGGGCCCAGCGACGCTGAAGCTCCGCCTGCGCTTGGCGCTCAAGCCTGCGGGCTCGATCGGGATCGCTGTAGCCCAACATGCGAAAGCGATTTTCCGTGGCCATCGCTTCTGCAAGCGGTCGCCGAGGTTTGGCACTGTCGATTTGCAGCGGCGTCTGGCCATCCGCCAGGCGGCGGGGGTCGTAGCGGTAGAGCAACCAGCGGCCCGACTCCACCGCCAGCTGCTGTTGTTGTAATCCCTTGGCCATGTCAATGCCATGGGCAATGCAATGGGAGTAAGCCAGAATTAATGAGGGACCGGGATAACTCTCCGCTTCCAAAAAGGCTCGAATGGTGTGTTCATCCCTGGCCCCCATCGCCACGCTGGCAACGTAGACCGAGCCCGTGCTCATCGCCAAGAGGCCCAGATCCTTCTTCGGCGAGCCCTTTCCCCCGCTGGCGAATTTGGCCACCGCACCCATCGGGGTGGCCTTGGAGGCCTGCCCACCGGTGTTGGAATACACCTCGGTGTCGAGCACGAGCACATTCACATCTCGGCCAGAGGCGAGCACATGATCCAGGCCGCCATAGCCGATGTCATAGGCCCAACCATCGCCTCCCACCAGCCAGACGCTGGTTTTGACCAGGGCATCGGCCAGATCCAACAGGCGGGCTTCAGGGGAGGATGGTCGCTGTTCAGGGCTCAGCTCCTCAAGGCCGGCCTGAAGGTGGCGCTTGAGGGCCGCCACCCGCTCCCTCTGGGCGTAAACAGCCGCTTCATCTCCCTGATCCAGGGCCGCTGCCACCAGAGCTTCGACCAGCGCTGTGGGGAGCGGTTCCCGCCAGGGCGTCTTTTCCGTGATGGCTGGCGTCAGCAGCTGCAGGGCCATGGCCCGTTTCTGATCGAGGGCCACCCGCATGCCGTAGCCAAATTCAGCGTTGTCTTCAAAGAGGGAGTTGCTCCAGGCGGGTCCTTGGCCTGCCGCGTTGCTGCTCCACGGTGTGGTGGGGAGGTTGCCGCCATAGATGGAGCTGCAGCCCGTGGCATTGGCTATGAGCAGACGATCGCCGAAGAGTTGGCTGACGAGCTTGAGATAAGGCGTTTCGCCGCAGCCCGCACAGGCGCCAGAAAACTCGAAAAGAGGCTGCTGCAACTGTTGGTGGCCGATTTTATGCAGGTTCAGGCTGTCGCGAGGCACCTCGGGCAACTGCAGGAAAAAATCCCAGTGGCCCCGGGCCTGCTCCCGCAGGGGGCGCTGAGGGGCCATGTTGAGCGCCTTGCGTTTGGGCTCCTGCCGATCGCGGGCGGGGCACACCTCCACACAGAGCTGACAGCCGGTGCAGTCCTCAACGCCCACCTGAATGGTGAAACGCTGGCCGGTGAAGGCTGGATCTCGGGCAGGGGCTTCACGGAAGCCTTCGGGCGCAGCTTGCAGGGTCGCGGGAGTGGCCACCTTGGCGCGGATCACCGCATGGGGACACACCAGCAGGCATTTGCCGCACTGCACACACAAGTCGCTCTCCCAAACCGGCACGGTGGCGGCGATGTTGCGTTTCTCCCAGCGGGCGGTGCCCGTGGGCCAGGTGCCATCGCAGGGCAAGGCGCTCACCGGCAGGGCATCTCCCCGGTGGGCGAGCATCGGGCCAATCACCTCCCGCACAAACGGGGACGCCTCGGCCAGTCGCTGGCTGGCTGCAAGGGCAGCGGCAGCCTCGGGCCGTTCGGCGTCGGCCACGGGCACCTCTAGCCCCTGCCATTCGAGGGGGTGCAGGGCGGCCAGGCTGGCATCCAGGGCCTGCAAATTCATGCGCACCACCGCCTCTCCCTTGCGGCCGTAGCTGTGGCGGATGGCCTCCCGGATGCGCTCCAGTGCCTCCTGGCGCGGCAACACGCCACTCACCGCAAAGAAAGCGGCTTGCATCACCGTGTTGATCCGACCTCCCATGCCGGCTTCCCTGGCCACCTGATCAGCGTTGATCTGCCACACCTGCAGCCCCAGCTCCCGCACCTGTTGACGGGTCGCAGCCGGAAGAGCCCCCCAGGTGGCGGCAGGCTCGTAGGGACTGTTCACCAGAAGGGTGCCGCCGGGCACCAGGCCCTTGAGCACATCGAGCTGGGCGAAAAAATCCCATTGGTGCACCGCCACCAGGGTGGGACGCTCAATGAGGTAGGGCGCTTGGATTGGGCGGGGGCCGAAGCGCAGGTGAGAGACCGTGACGGAACCCGATTTTTTGGAGTCGTAGACGAAATAGCCCTGGGCGAAGAGCGGGGTGCTTTCGCCGATGATTTTGATTGTGTTTTTGTTGGCGCCCACTGTGCCATCACTGCCCAAGCCATAGAACACAGCCCGCACTTCATCGCTGGCGTCGATGCTGAAACGGGTGTCGACAGCAAGGGAGAGATGGCTGACATCATCCTGGATGCCAACGCTGAAGTGATTGAGGGGCTGAGCCAGGGCGAGATTGGCAAAGACCGCTCTGGCCATCGCCGGGTTGAATTCCTTGGAGCCCAAGCCATAGCGGCCTCCAACCACCTTGGGGAGGCGCCCATCCCCATGTTGCAGCGCCCACTGCTCGGCGATGGCCGTCACAACATCGAGGTAGAGCGGCTCGCCGGTGGCGCCAGGCTCCTTGCAGCGATCGAGCACGGCGATGGCGCCAGTGGTCGCCGGCAAAGCGGCCACCAACCACTCCGCCACCAGCGGGCGAAACTGACGCACCTTGAGGACGCCCACCCGCTCCCCCTGAGCGGCCAGATGTTGGGCGGTGGCCACAGCCGTTTCGCAGGCCGAGCCCATCAGCACCACCACCCGTTCCGCATCGGGGGGGCCCACGAAGGAATAGGGCTCATACACCCGTCCGGTGAGCGCTCCAAACCGTTCCATGGCCTCCCTCAAATGGAGGCTCAGGGCCGCATAGAAGGGATTCACCGCCTCTCTGCCTTGGAAATAGACATCTGGGTTTTGGGCCGTGCCACGCAACACGGGCCGCTCTGGCGTCAACGCACGCTGCCGATGGGCCCGAACCGCTTCCGCGGGGATCAGGGCGTGCAGAAGGGTGTCGGAGAGCGCCTCCACTTTTTGGATTTCATGGGAGGTGCGGAAGCCATCAAATAGATGCAGGAACGGCACACGGCTGCTCAGGGACGCACAGGTTGCAATGGCAGCGAAGTCGGCGGCCTCCTGCACCGAAGCGGAGGTGAGGATGGCGCAACCCGTGGCCCGACAGGCCATGGCATCGGAGTGGTCGCCGAAGATCGAGAGTCCTTGGGCGGCCAGGGCGCGTCCCGCCACATGCACCACAACGGGGGTGAGCTCTCCCGCCCAGCGATAGAGGTTGGGGATCATCAGCAGCAATCCCTGTGATGCCGTGAACGTGGTGGTGAGGGCCCCGGCCTGCAGGGCCCCGTGCACCGTTCCGGCGGCCCCCCCCTCGCTTTGCAGCTCCACCACACTGGGCACAGCCCCCCAGAGATTGGGCTTCCCTTCGGCGCTCCAGCCATCGGCCCATTCGCCCATCGGGGAAGCCGGCGTGATCGGGTAGATCGCGATCACCTCGTTGAGGCGGTAGGCGACGTGCGCCACCGCTTCGTTGCCATCCATGCAAGTCATGCGGTTCATGGGCTGGTCTCCGCATCGTCGTCCACCAGGCACAGGGCAAAGCCCACGTGCACCAACACCTGATCGCCCACCCGCGCCTGTGGCAAACAGGCCAGGCTCACCCGCTGGCGCACCCCACCGAAATCCACCTCAGCCGTGCGCCAGAGGTCGCCATCCCCATCGGCAGGGGAGGGGTTGGCGATGGAAAGAATCTGCCCTGGGACGGCCAGGCACATGGCTGGTGGGGGCAGCTTCTGATTTGGTTATAAAGCAATCTCCCGACCCGAACCGCAGGCGGCCCTGCCAGCCGGTTACGGCCCCGATCCGGCCGCCTGGGTGGCCCAGGCCTGCCCCAGAGCCAACCCGCCGTCATGGCAGGGCACCTGCTCTCCCCACAGGGGCTCGATCGCCCGTTGCCTGAGTCCCCGCAGGCACCCCTCCAACAGCGAGCGGTTTTGAAAACACCCCCCTGCCAGGGCCACCTGGCGGCAACCGCTCCAGGCGGCGGCCGCTGCGGCCCCCCGCACCATCCCCTCCACCAGCGCCCGCTCCACCTGCCAGGCAGCCCGCTGGGGACAGCCGCCAGCGGCCCGGTCGGCAAGCAGTGCCCGGAGCAGGGGCTCCCAGTCCCAGCGGCCAAGGGGGAGGGTGCGGGGATCCTGAGGGGAGCAGGCCACCAGAGGCAAGCGCCAAGGCTCGTGCGCCGTTGATCGGTCTGCCTGGCGATCCTGCGCCAGTTGCCCCCGGGCGGCGGCCCCTTGCCAGCGCAAACCGCCCTCCCCTTCGTAGCTGAGCCGTTGGGCCAGACCGAGCAGGGACGCCACTCCATCCAGGAGGCGGCCCAGCGAGCTGGTGAGCGGGTCGTTGCAGCCAGCGGCCATGGCCTGCAGCAGCAAGGCGCGCTCCTGGGCTGCGAACGCTTCGGTGGTCAAAGCGGCGCCAGGGTGCGCCAGGGCCCATGCACCGGCAGCGGCGAGCAGCCCCAAGCCGCAGCGCCGCGGTTCGCGGCTGGCTTGCTCCCCTCCGGGCAGGGGGAAGGGGCGCAGGGCAGCCAGCCGCTCCCAGCGCAGACCCCCATCCCCCAGCCCATGAATCAGCAGCAGCTCTCCACCCCAGAGGCGCTCCTGCCCTGGAGGGGTGCCTGGCAGAGCCCCGGCCGCCGCCAGGCCCAGCCCATCACAGGCCACCACGAGCAGGGGGGGCTGGCGACCGTGCTCGGCGAGCACCGCCAGTCCATGGGCCAGATGGTGTGGCACGGGGGTCAAAGGGATCCCATGCCGATCGGCGAGGGGCCGCGCCAGCTGGTGGCTCAGATAGCCAGGGTGGGCATCACAGGCCAGGTTCTTTACAGCGATGCCGGGAAACGACAGCTGGGCCCGCAAGGCGTCTTGCCAGCGGCTCTGGACGGCGGCGTCGGCCACATCCCCCAGATGGGGCGCCAGCAAGATCCGATCCCCCATCACCAGAGCTGGGGCGGCTTTGAGGTCCCCTCCCAAGGCCAGCAAGGCACCAGCCGACTCCCGGCCGGCCTTGGCAGGGCCCGCGGGCCCCTGCCAAGGCAGAGCTTCCGGCACAAAGCCCCGAGCCCGTCGCAACAGCGCCGGCCGGCCGTCGACCACCTGCACGAGCGAATCATCGAGGGGCCTGGCGATCGGCAGGTCGTGCACCAGGAAGGCATCGGCGATGCCAGCCAAACGCTCCACGGCTTCGCCGGGGGAAATGCAGAGGGGCTCTCCGCTGCGGTTGCCGCTGGTGGCCACCAGGGGGCGCCCCACCCCGCGCGCCAGCAGCCGATGAAGAGCGGAGGCCGGCAACATCACCCCCAGGGCCGGGCTGCCGGGCGCCACGGGCTCCCAACGCCCATCGCTGTCAGCGAAGCGGCGACGAAGCAGCAGGATCGGCGCCGCTGGATGGCGGAGGATCCGCTCTTCGGCGCCAGAGCAATGCAGCTCCTCCGCCAGCGGCCAGGGATCAGCGAGGAGCAGGGCAAAGGGCTTGGCGGGCCGATGCTTGCGTCGTCGCAGGCGCTCCACGGCTTGGTGCTGGCTGGCATCCACCAACAGCTGGAACCCTCCCACGCCCTGCAGGGCGAGGATCTGCCCGTCAAGCAACAGGCGTGACGCAGCGTCCAGAGCCGCCTCCCTGCCTGCCAGGGGCAGGCCCGCTTCGTTGAGCAGGCTCAGCCGGGGGCCGCAGACCGGGCAACTGATCGTTTCCGCGTGGAAGCGGCGGTCGGCCGGGTTGCTGAACTCCTTGGCACAGGCGGGGCAAGGCGGAAAGCCCGCCAGGGTGGTGTGGGCCCGGCAGAAGGGCAGGGCGGTGGCCAGGCTGAAGCGCGGTCCGCAGGCACAGCAACTGATGAACGGGTAGCGGTGGCGACGGGAGGCGGGATCGTCCAACTCCGCCAGACAGCGGGGACAGGGGGCCCGGTCGGCGGAGAGGCCAGGGGCCACCAGGGCTTGGCCCAGGGGCACCGCAGGGGCCGCCGCGATCTGCACCCCCTGGGGCCAGGGGGGATCGGGCGGATCCAGCCAATGGGCCTCCAGCTGCTCCAGCCGGGCGGCATCGGGGAGCGCCGCGGGCAGGGCCGCCAGGAAGTCTTGCAAGGCCGTTTGCAAGCCGCAAAGGTCGATCTCCAAACCACCGAAACGGTTGTGCAGCGTCCCGCGCAGCTGCCGCGCGCTGGCCAGACGCTGCAAGGCCGGTCGAGCCCCCACCCCCTGGAGAACACCGCGGCACCACACCTGCAAACGGGCCGCTTGGCCGGCCGGATCGCTCACCCTGCCGGTTGCCTGATCAGCGCCGTTGGCAGCAGTGCCTCCAGCAAGGCCCCGATGCCCTCCCCGCTGCGGGCAGAGGTCTCCAAGACCCGGGCGCCTGGGGCAACCAGCTGGAGATGGCGGTGGACGAGAGAACGATCAAATTCCACGGCCTCGGCTAGATCCAGCTTCGTGAGCACCACCAGATCCGCACTGCGGAAGGTGGCGGGATATTTCAGCGGTTTGTCCTCCCCCTCGGTCACCGAAAGCAGCACCAGCCGGAGATCTTCCCCCAGATCAAAGGCGGCCGGGCAGACCAGGTTGCCGACGTTTTCGATCAGCAAAAGATCCAACGCCTCCAGGGGATGGCCAGCCTCCGACAGGGCGTCAAGGCCCCGATGCACCATCGCCGCTTCCAGATGGCAGGCCTGACCCGTGGTGATCTGCACGGCGGGCAGCCCGGCTTGGCGGAGCCGGCGGGCGTCATGGTCCGTGGCGAGATCGCCCACCAGCGCCGCCAGACGCTGGGTGGGGGGCACCACGCCAGCCAAACGCTCCAGCAAGGCTGTTTTGCCGGAACCGGGAGACGACAGGACGTTCACCACGCGCACTCCAGCGGCGCGAAAGTGCTCACGGTTGTGGGCGGCCAGATGATCGTTGTGGGCGAGGAGCGCCTCCCCGAGCACCACCTGCCGGCCCGGAGGGTTGGAGGACGAATGGTCTTCTGCCTGCTCAGGCAAGCCGCAAGCGCAGTGACGGCACATGGCGGGGAGGGCACAAACCGCAAAGACCCGCCGTCACGCTAGGCGCGTTGCGAGCGCTCGTCTGCAAGGGAGAGGCAAGGCCGCCTGCTTGGGCTCGGCCAGGCTCGGGTCTGCCCCAGGTGCTCAGGGATGGAGCTCAACGGCATGGAGCGTCAGCTCCCGGCCCTGCAACAACTCACGACACGGGCGTCCGCAACCGGGACAAAGGGCCCACCCCTCGGGCGCGAGCACGTCCTTTCCGCAGTCCTGACACCTGAAAGCAGCAGGCACAACCTCAATCTCCAGCGTGGCCCCCTCAGCGCAGGTCTGCGCGAAGACAATTTCAGCGGCGAAGCGCAGGGCCTCGGGATCCACTCCCGCCAAGCTGCCAATCCGGAGCTGGATCGCGGTCACCCGCTCCGCAGCCTGGAGAGCAGCCACGGCCAGCACCCGCTCACCAAGCGCTTCCATCAGGCTCAGTTCGTGAATGGTGCGACTTGGAGGGGCGCCGTCCAGTCTGAAGGGCGTTGCGATGGGCGGCAATCTCTGGCCAAGGGTTTGCAGGCTTGCCAACCTGGAGGCGCATCGTTGAGCTGTGATGGAGAGCAAGGACTGGCTCTGGATCCTCCACCCCGCCCTGGCCGTCGCCGTGGTGTACCCCTTGATCGGGATCGTGGCCCGGTTGGGGCTGCAAACCCGCCAGCGGCGCGAAGCTGGCGCCAAGCTGCCCGCCACCACTGGCCGTGACCACAGCGACTTGGGCCGCTGGTTGGCCATGGCGGTGGTGGCCATTGTGCTGGTGGCGCTCACGGTGGTGATCAGCACCGCCGTCCCCCTGGCGGACTTTCGAGGGGGCGCCGGCCGGGGTGGCCAGCTCCTGCTTGTGTTGGTGGGCAGCGCGGCTTCCCTGGCCGCTCTGTGGAGGGCGAAGGCCAAGGGGTTGCGGCTGGCCTTCGCCCTGATCACCTGGATTGGCGTGCTCACCTTGGGAGCCCAGCCAGAGGTGTTTCGCGTCAGTGATAACCCCCTGCAGCCCCAGTTCTGGAGCTCCCACTACTGGAGCGGTGTGGCCGTTGTGGGACTGATGCTCTTCTCCCTTGCCGCCCGGCCAGAGATCCTGCGGGAGCCGCGCTGGCGCCGCCTTCACCTAGGAGCGAGCCTGCTGGCGGGGGTGTTGTTTCTGAGCCAGGCGATCAGCGGCAGCCGCGATCTGCTTGAAATTCCCCTGAACTGGCAAAAACCTGCCCTGGCGGGCTGCGATTGGGCCGCCAGGGTGTGCGCCCCCCCATCGGCCGCACCTCCTGCAGCGCCTTAGGACGCAGCAAGCAGCTGTTGGGGGCTGGTTGGTGCAGGTCGTCAAAACAAAGCCTGAACCTTGCGGTTCAGGCTTTGTCTGCTCAGCCATGGTGCCCTGTGGTGAAAGGGGCGTGACTGCGCGGTCGATGGATCGTCTGTGATCACGGCTCTTCAGTTGTGGGGCGGAGCTGCTGGCGCCGGCCACCTGGGGCCAGGGGTCTAGCAGGGTTTCCCATGCCTTCCGGGGCACCTAGAGCCCTTTGAGGGAACGAAGCTCATCAACGGTGCTTGGAGGGTCAGCTTGGCTTCAGGGATCTGGGCATGGGCTGAACCAGGGAAACCAGACGTCGCTTGAGAGTGTTGGAGCAGGGTCCAAACGTCAGCGGGCTCCTGGAATCTGATTGGGTGGCGTGTCGTCCAAAGGCGCCTCCTGATCCGCTGCGACCATTGTGCTGGCATGGCCCAAGAGGGCACAACAAAGTCCGGTGGATTCGTCACGGGACTTGATGGACAGACACCTGTCTTGATGAAGCAAACTTGATGAAGCAAAAGCCATGAACTTATGTAAGGCACCGTATCAGATCCCAGGGCTGGCTCTATAGCAAAGGAGAGGCAGGCAACCGCAGCATGACAACCCTCCGCTATGACATCACGGCCATTTCCATGCCGCTGTGGTTTAATACTTATGGGGATCATGACCACAATGGCAAAATATTTATTCTCAGCAAATACAAAGATATTCTTGCCTACGTCAAACGCGTCCAGGCCAACAAAGACCACACCGCTGAGCAGCAACAAGACCTGGCTGAGCAACGCGAATCCCTAGCCAGGACCCATGGGCTGGAACACGATCCCCTGCGCAAGGAGGAATGGCTTCCCGCCACTGCTGCTGCAGCTAAGCGGCCCCATCCCCTCATCGTGCCCCTCGTTCTAAGAGGGGCCCTGGGGGACACCCTGGAGATCCACCTGGAAAATGAGCTGGAACCCGATGAGGAGCACGGCCCGCGCCATGTGGGCCTGCATCTGATCGGCCCGGGCGGGGAGTCGGCTGCCAATGACGGCTCCCACGTCGGGGCCAATCCCTCCAGCTTGGTGCCCCCTGGAGAACAACGCCAATACACCTGGCATGCCCTGCACGAGGGCGTGTTTGTCTTTCACGATGCGGGCGACTTTCGGGGCACCGAGGCTGGCACCAATGCGCATGGCCTCTTTGGCGCCTTGGTGGTGGAGCCCGCTGGTAGCCGCTGGAGCGATCCTGAAACCGGTGACGATCTGATCCACCCTTTCAGCAAGGAGATCCTTGGCACTGGGCTCTATGTGGATGTGCACCAACGCCACAGCGCCGATCTGGAGTGGGGAGCGAAAGCGCCCTTTCCTGATCCCTTCAACCCCGATTCCCTCACCCAGGAGTACCCAGATGCCTGGGTCACTACCCCGACCTCACCCCCATTCGGCGCCTGGTGCCGCTGCCGGATCGGCAACCTCCTCCGGAACCCACGACGCTGCGACCTGGATTCCCGCTTTGGTTGGCTGGAGAAGTCAACCAAAAGTCCTACACGCCACCCTGGCACAAGCCCCGCCCAGGTTTGGCAAGAAGATGGTCTATCGATGGTGGGCCGATGAGGAATTCGGGACCATCTTCACCCATGACCATATGTTTGCTAATTACAGACAAAAGCATGGGCTTTTTGCGGCCCTACTTGTGGAACCCAAAACCGCTACATTCCACGATCCACAAGACCTTTCCCGTCGCATTATTGCCGGCCAAAATGCTGTGATTGCCTATGAAGAGGATGGCGAAAGCAAGGCCTATCGAGAGTTTTGCCTCGGCAATGGCGATTGGGTCCCCCTGTTCAAGCGGGCCCAGC
>Ga0315899_10005019_pt1 | contig 14308 bp, 14 predicted proteins | sample LakEriMetagenome_2_FD_203518 | JGI IMG/M metagenome (GOLD analysis project Ga0315899, IMG submission 203518) | Freshwater fungal communities from buoy surface, Lake Erie, Ohio, United States - Buoy 4 MA112 | ecosystem: Environmental > Aquatic > Freshwater > Lake | place: USA: Lake Erie, Ohio... | reverse complement strand
TTTATATTGAGGATGAAAAATTGAATACTGTTAAGGCTTCCGGAATTTTCAGCAACATGGTAAAAGGATCTCCTTCAGAACTAAAAAGTCGTTACCAAAGTAGCTTGCTATAAGAGCTTCATTGCACTGTAAATTTACTTCCGCTTTTTAGTAAGCGGTTCCATCATCCGATATCGCGGATCGTAAGCATAAGCCGTTATCGTAACACGACAGTTCATGCTTTTCAATTTCGATGAACGCTCCTGCAATTGTTGGGCAGGAAACCATAAATAAAGCGCCCTGATCATTGGATCTACTTTTCGTCCCAGTTCCTGAGCACCATCATCTGCACCAATCAACACACGAACCACTTTCATTTCACCCTTCCTGTTGATGTCTACAACATATGTAACACTATCAATTCGTGCCGAATCAGTCCATTTATAATAGTAGTTTACGGGCTCAAAATATTGAACCCAGTTAAAGAAAGCAGGACGATCATTCTTCCGACGATTAATTGCACGCTTGATGCTATCACTCTTTGCATCTCCTTCTTTGTCAGCAGCTACTGTAACGGGCTCAGGAGCAACCGGATCAGCAAGCCAGCTTTTGTACCTGCGCATCGCTTTCTTAAATCGTCGTTCCCAAAAACGCTGTGAATTGGATTTATAGGAATAATCATACACCACCTTAAGACTGATTAGTGCTTTCACGGGAGGACGAGCAACATAAATCTTTCCTTCCGGCAATGTGTCTTGCGCCGATAAGTGAAGTGTTAAACCAATGAAAAAAATAACCGGAATCCACTTCATCGTTGCACGCGACGTTTAAAGTCTTCCTGTTGCTTATCTGTCGTCGGAACATTAAGTGGCACATCGAATGGAGCCCACACAGATCCCGTATTTTTCTGCTCAACCGACAAAGGTTTTGGCGATACCAGCACCATCATTTCACAACAATAACTCTCGGGAACAAACGTACTTCGTCTATACCATTTGGGTATAGTTTTATATCCGCCACCTTCTCCCCAACTGTTCAATTTTCTGACACCAACATATAATTGCTCAATTAGAATATCATCCATGCCGGGCGAGAAATAAGGAAACTCTTCCGTCCATTTAATAATTCCTTTGGGCGTAATCCACATTCCCACGATCATGGTATCTATTTTCTGTGTGTCGGCAACAACATACTTGTAACTAATAAAAGACGCGTAGTGTTTTGAAAAAATAAAAGTTGTACGCGGATAAACACGCTGAAATTTCTTCGAATAGCGGGCAGAATCAAAAAATGGAATTTTATCCAATTCCACTGCACCTTCTACTCCTTTATTGGCCGGCACTTCCACCACCACTTCCGTAACTGCGGCTAACTGCATTTTATATTGCACCATCACATACGCCGGTAATGTGGATTTACTGACGCGAATTACTCCTTGTGGAACAGTATCCTGACCAAAAAGCATTGCCCCGCCTAAGAGCAGGGAAATACTTAGCACCAACCAACTCATTCTTGTTTGAATCATCTGATCTACTTCGCCGCTAAAGGTTGAAGATTAAACATCGTACGTAATTCATCAGCAGTAGTTATCGCCTTTTCGGATTTTTTTAGCGGCACCTCAACCACTCCGGACTTTGGAAGTAAGCGTGTCTGATCCTCGTTAGCATAATACAACATGCCATCGGCAACCAACCAAATAATATTACGCGTATTCGGATTAAACTTAAAGCTCCCAAACGGATTACCGTAATACTTATATGTTGCGTTGAGTTCGGGATCAATCAAATGACTGAAGTAAGAATTGGGGATACGAACACCGTTATCATCCGTAAACGTTACCGAGATCTGAGCACCTTGAGGAAGATTTACAGGATTATCACAATTATAAATTCCCGTTTGATTAATGGTAAAGGCCCGATAAATCTCTGCATCCTGAGTAGATTGCTTAGGAATAACAGTCGGAATAAAAGCGGCTTGTTGTTTCTCCATTGCCTTTTGCCAGTTTTCCTGTGCAACACGTTCTGCTTCTTTTCGCTTGTTTAAAGCAGCAGTATACGTCGCAAACTTTTCATCGAACACCTTTTTTGCCGCCACGTAATTCTGTTCGTCAAATACAGGATACACATCCAGATTTACAACCTCCAATCCTTTTGTCAGCGCGATGACATATTTTTCGCGCTCTTCACCCTTTTTCAAAACTACCGTTTGCCATGTTTTATTATAAATAGCACGATCAAATTTTTCACTCGTTTCATCTACTTCAAATATGACGTTTTTGTAGGAAGCCATTTCCGGAAACTCGCGATCGTTAAATGCAACTGTAAATCTGTTCTTGGTTTTATCCGCCTTCTTGGGTTCAATCGGTTCATCGGGAACAGGGTTTTGCACTCTTACCGCGCTAAGTTGCTGTTGTAATTCCGCATCATCGCTCACAACATATTCGCCTAATCCGGGTTCTCGAGCTTGTTCCTCCAACTTATTTTCTTCTACTTTATCTTTCCCCAGGAACACCCAATTATTAACGATGGTATCATAACGATACAGATTGTAAGCAGTTCCTTGCTTATAAGAACGCATCTTAATATTTAGACCTTTCTGCTCATCAATTTTCGCGATTTTACCATCTACAAATGCGTTCAGTTCCATCATTCCCGCAGAAGCAAACGTGTAGGTTTTTCCGGCGGAATCGTAATCCATAGGGATACCGCTTAACAAGAAGTCAGCTGCATCGTGCATTTCACGGTATTGAATGGTAACGTCACCTGCTATTACAGTATTGTTGTCATCCTTAAATGCTCGTGCAGGAACAGTAATTGTTGTGCCATTTTTCAATTTCAATATTCCGCCTTTAGAACCGTTAATTTTAAACGTTTGAAACGGCACATCAGCTCCCGGAATTGGCGGTTGAATGCTGCGCTTGTAGGAAGCCACTAACCCATTGCCAATACTATCTTCAGGAACTCTTGTTTCAGGAATTGTTGCACGTTCCGGATCACGATGATCATCGCCTGCTCTAAACAACAACACAGCAACTGCCACTGAAGCGGCTATTCCAACGGCAGCAAAGGCCAATTTCGTCCCCGTTGACCATTTACCCTTTACTTGCCCACCGGAACCGGCTTTGTATTGGGAAAGTACCTGATCAAAGTTGCGTCCCTTCAGAATTTCTTCCGAAGTTGGGCGGGTTTGATCAATTTTTACATTTATCTTTTTCATGACTTACGTCGTTTACAAAATTCGTTTAAGCATGTTTCTTTTTATTCGCAATCAAGATTTTTTTCAATTTCTCCAAAATGCGATAGGTTTTTACCTTGGCATTATTCTCGGTGATATCGAGTATCTCAGCTATTTCTTTAAAAGCTCTTTTTTCAAAAAATCGCATTTGAATCAGTGATATGTCATCTTCAGGAAGTTCGCTGATGCTTTCGGATAGTATTGGCAAATACGGCCCTAATACATCTTCCTCCATTTCATCCTGCATGTCTTTTATTCCGGCACTATCCATTTGAACCGTCGGTTGCACTTTTAGTTTCCTGTAAGCATTATACACCTCGCTTTGCGCAATGCGATACAACCAGGACGCAAAAGGCACGCCTCTGAATTGATATTTATGCAAGTTGGTGAGCGCTTTCAGGAATACCTGAGAAGTGACATCATGAGCTGATTCTTCATCATCTACGCGTTGCCATACAAACAGAAATATCCGTTCGTAATATTTATTGTACAAGGGGCGGAAATGCTCGGCGTCGCGACGCGCTAACTCCACTTGCTCCTGTTCTTGCCGCATGTCCTCCTGCGACGCGTGATATTTGGAAACCACCTCCATACCCGGGGGTTTTATAGTTAATGACCGCATTTGCGTATGGTTTTTACATCATAACGCGGTAATCTAAATTAGATACAAAAAAAATACGGGCATCATGAAAGTTCATGACACCCGCATAATTACAATTTATTATTGTTATCGTGCAATAATCACACGAATTACAGACTTAGTTCCATGTACAGCCACTTCAATCAGGTAAGTTCCTTCCGCCCACGTGGATGTATTAAATGCAATGCGATTATTTACGGCTGTTGTAACGAATGACTCCTACTTTAGTGGTTAAATATGCAGTTAATGAATTCGCAAGCGTATTGCATGGCCTTTCCACACAGCGTGCCAGCAAGATTAAATCGTGACTCCACGCCGAAGAACCCTACGAAACCACAGAATCCGCGAACTCAAAATTCTAGTAAAAAAACAAGCACCTGAGCCGGTGAATAAACAAATGGTATCAGGAAACAAATTGCCGTTTAAAGCTTCTTCATATGAAATAAAATTTATCACGAGAAAGTTACAAAAACGGTACTTCGTCCAGTTGAATTATTCGTCTCTTATTTGGAGTTTACGTGTACCTTTGCCCATCAGCATTTGAACTATGAAAGCATTACAATCCTGGATTCCTATCCCCGCCAATAGCGATTTTACACCCGAGAATTTACCTTTCGGTATCTTTTCAACTACCTCTAAATCAGCTCGTGCAGGAATAGCGATCGGCGAACATATTATTGACTTATCGGAGCTTCACCGTGCAGGTTTGATTAATCAGGTACCGTCGGAAGTTTTGCTCTCCAAGGCATTGAACGAGCTTATTGCTTGCGGCAAAAAAAACACATCTGCATTGCGTTTACGGGTTCAACAATTGGTAACCGCCGAAAATAATGAGTTGCAAGCGCACCCGAACCTTCAGGATATTTTGGTAAAACAAAGTATTGCGACCATGCATATGCCTGTTAACGTAGGCGATTACACAGATTTCTATTCCAGCATTGATCATGCCACCAACATGGGCAAAATGTTTCGTGACCCTGAAAACGCACTTTTGCCCAACTGGAAACATATTCCTGTAGGATATCATGGACGTGCTTCTTCTATTCGTGTTAGCGGATTTAAATTTCATCGTCCGATGGGACAACTGAAACCGGCAGACGCAGAAGTTCCGGTATTTGCTCCTTCCAAGCTGATGGATTTTGAGTTGGAAACCGCGTTTATCATTGGTAAAAATTCCAATTTGGGAGAACGTATTTCAACAGAACAAGCAGACGATTACATATTCGGTATGGTATTGTTCAACGATTGGAGTGCGCGTGATATTCAATCATGGGAATACGTTCCACTCGGGCCGTTCCTGGCAAAAAATTTCGCGAGCGTTGTTTCGCCGTGGATAGTGACTTTAGATGCTTTGGAACCTTTCCGCGTTGAAGGCTATAAACAAGAGCCTAAGGTTCAACCGTATTTGGAATACAGTGGAAACAAAAACGTTGATATTCATTTAGAGGTATCCATTAAGCCGGAACACGGTGAAGAAACAATTGTTAGTCGTTCCAATTACAAATATATGTATTGGACTATGGAACAACAATTAGCACATCATACCGTCAATGGCTGTAACATGAACGTTGGTGATATGTTGGCTTCGGGAACTATTTCAGGTCCTGATGAAGGTTCTTACGGCTCCATGATGGAAATTACCTGGCGCGGCACAAAACCGGTAAAAATGAACGACGGCAGTGAACGTAAGTTTATCAATGATGGTGACACCGTAATTATTCGCGGTAATTGCGAAAAAGATGGTGTTCGTGTCGGATTCGGTGAATGTTCTTCAACATTATTGTCGGCAATCGCATTTTAACAAGAACCTATGAAATTAGCTTTCGCTTTATCTATTGCTGTCGTTTTTGTTGCGTGTTCACCGAAAGAAAAATCCGAAACACCTGTTGTTGTTAAGGATTCACTAAAAACAGATTCCGGAATTTTAACCGGTACGTTTACAAATAATACGCCTAACGGAATTACTGAATTACGCGATAAGGACGGAAAACTTTTACAACGTGGACGTTTCGAACAAGGTCAGCCGGTTGGTGCGTGGGTGCAATATGATACATCCGGTAAAGTAATTGCAGCAAAACATGTTTTCGGATCGAAAGTGCTAACCGAGTTGGATCCGAAAGATTTTGAATTTAAACGCTGGCACAATGATGCCATGGGTTTGTCTTTGAATATTCCGAATAACTGGAAAGAACTGCCAACTCCAAATGCCAATCTTGTCGCCAGTTTCGAGAAACAAATTGTAGACACTGCTTTGCGCATTAAACCAAGTGTAAATGTTGCGGTTGCACAACTGGAAGCTGACCAAACAATGGAAAAACTGGCTGCAACACAACTCGAAATGTTGCATCAGCAATCCGGAAGAATTGAGTTAGTGAACGAAAGCGCCATAACGATAGATTCCTGCAGTGCATTTCGTCGTTACGGAATGTTTTACAACGAAAACAGCAAAGTCGGTTTTTTGATGACTATCGTTGTGAAAAATAATCGCGCGTGGTTTTTCAGCTGCAATGCGCAAAACATGACCAACGGCGAATTCCTTCGCTATCAAGGAGTTTTTGAAGAAATTGTGGAAACTGCACAGTTCGATTAATCGTATCCGAAGTTAAATTTGTAACTTCAAGAAACCATTTACGAATTAGTATGGCCACCAAACCTTCAGGTGTTATTATAGATTTAGAGGCGGAACGAAAAGAGATTCTGAAGAGGTATCGCGCTTTATTAAAAGCCAGCCGCCGCCAACTCGAAAAAGGCGACAAACAAATTATTCGTAAAGCATTTGACGTTGCTCTGGAAGCGCATAAAGACATGCGCCGCAAAACCGGGGAACCATACATTTATCACCCTATTGCAGTTGCACAAATTTGTGCGGAAGAAATCGGATTAGGGACAACTTCCATTGTTTGCGCATTACTTCATGATACCGTTGAAGATACCGACATCACATTAGATGATGTACGCGGGATGTTCGGCGAAAAAGTCGCAAAGATCATTGACGGACTTACCAAAATTTCAGGTGTGTTCGATCAGCAAACCAATTCCATTCAAGCGGAAAATTTCCGTAAAATGTTATTGACGCTTTCAGATGACATTCGTGTTATTCTCATCAAGCTTGCCGATCGCTTGCACAATATGCGAACGCTGGAGTCGATGAAACGCGACAAGCAACTCAAGATTGCGTCGGAAACGATGTACTTGTATGCACCACTCGCCCATCGTTTAGGATTAAATGCGATTAAAACGGAGCTGGAAGATCTCGGTTTGAAATATACAGAGACTGAAGAATACGATGACATCGCGTTGAAGTTGAAGGAAACAGAGCCCGAGCGTAAACGGTTCATTCAAAAATTTATTCTTCCGATTTCTGAAATACTCAAAGAGCAAGGATTTAAAGCGCGTATTTTTGGAAGACCGAAATCTATTTACTCCATTTATAATAAAGTCCGTTTTAAAGGAGTTCGGTTCGAAGAGATATACGACATTTTCGCTATTCGCATAATTATAGATACGCCATCGGAACGTGAAAAATCTGATTGCTGGAGAGTATATTCTATTGTAACGGACTTTTATCATCCCAACCCGGATCGTTTGCGCGACTGGATCTCTACGCCTCGTGCCAACGGTTATGAATCATTGCACACTACAGTTATGGGTCCTGATGGGAAATGGGTAGAAGTGCAAATTCGCACAGAACGAATGGATGAAGTGGCAGAGAAGGGTTATGCGGCACATTGGAAATATAAAGACGCCGTTACCGGTGTGGAAAGCAAAGAAAGTCAGCTGGAAGAGTGGTTGCGAAAAATTCGGGATGTTCTTGAAAGTACTGAAGAAAATGCACTGGACTTTATCGATGATTTTAAATTAAACTTATTCGCGGAAGAAATTTTCGTCTTCACTCCGAAAGGTGAAATGCGAACGCTGCCGATTGATTCCACTGCGCTTGATTTTGCATTTGATATTCACACCAAAGTCGGAGAAAGCTGCATTGGTGCGAAGGTGAACCATAAGCTGGTTCCGTTGAGTCATTCATTAAAAAGCGGCGATCAGGTTGAAATCCTCACGTCCAAAAAACAACAACCTAAAGAAGATTGGCTGAACTTCGTTGTAACGGCGCGCGCAAAATCAAAGATTAAAGCAGCCCTTAAGGAAGAGAAACGAAAAGTTGCAGAAGAAGGCCGTGAGTTGCTGGAACGAAAATTCGAGCACCAGAAAATTGAGTTTACGGTTCAAAATATTAATGAACTTCAGATGTACCTGCGTTTGCCAAGTGCACAGGAATTGTTTTACCGTGTAGCAAAAGGAGCTATAAGCGTTAAACACATTAAAGCGTGGCACAAAGAAAAGCTCAAGCCAACAAAGACTGCTAAAAATGAGCCATCTCTTGAACAGGTGGTTAAAGAAATTCGTGGGAAAAAGGCTGGTGAAGATGCATTGGTCATTGGCGACAACCTGACAAAAATTGAATATAAATTATCACCTTGCTGTAATCCGATTCCGGGTGATGACGTGTTCGGCTTCATTACCATCAACGAAGGAATAAAAATCCATCGTGTAACTTGCCCGAATGCATTGCAGATGATGTCGAATTACGCTTACCGTATTGTAAAGGCGCGCTGGACTCAGCAAGAGCAAATTTCTTTCCTTGCCGGTATTCACATTACAGGAATTGATGAAGTAGGATTGGTTAATAACGTTACCAAAATTATTTCGAGCGAATTAAGTGTAAATATGCGCTCCTTGAGTTTCGATACCAAGGATGGCACATTCGAAGGAACAATAATGTTGTTTGTACACGACACTATGCATTTAACCGAACTGATTAAGAAACTTCGAAAGGTAAACGGCGTTATTGCTGTGACGCGAATCAACCCCAATTAAGCCGCATTATTTAGTACCTTTACAGCAATAAGTCAGGCGGTATGTCGGAAGCAGAAATCAGAGAGCGCGTTAAACATATTTTTTCAGAACATTTGGGCAAACACGGTCATCGTAAAACGCCCGAACGTTTTGCAATACTTGATGAAATTTATTCGCATACCGGACATTTCGACATCGAATCGTTGTACGTGTACATGAAGAATAAAAAGTATCGTGTTAGTCGTGCAACGCTCTATAATACCATTGAACTTCTGTTAGAATGCGGATTAGTTTCCAAGCATCAGTTTGGAAAAAATCAAGCGCAGTTCGAACGCTCGTATGCATACAAACAACACGATCATTTAATCTGTCAGGATTGCGGTAAAGTATTCGAATTTTGCGACCCGCGTATTCAACAAATTAAGTTAACTACCGAACAGTTTCTTGAATTTGATATTGCGAGTCACTCGCTTAATTTTTTTGGCAAATGCCGTAAGCTGCAGCATAACGGTACGTGTGAACACCTGAAAAACGGACCGAACAGATTATCATGACCTTTTCGTTTAGCATAATTCAAAAAGAGCCGGTACAAATTATCGGTTTGTATGGGCAGTTAATTGAAAAAAGTGCTGCATCGGAACTGGTGCAGTATCTGGATGATGCATTTGACGCGGGTAATGCGCGAATTGTGCTCGATTTATCGGAACTGAAGTACATGAACAGCTCGGGACTAAATCTATTAATTTCCATCATGACCAAAGCCCGAAAATCAGAAGGAGACGTTGTGCTGGCCTGTATTTCCGATAAAATCCGCGAATTACTTTTGATCACAAAATTGAACTCCGTATTTACGTGTACGGAAACTATAGACGAAGCCGTATCTTCGTTATCTAACATACAATAACACCGATTTACAACATGAAGGCAGACGTTCTTCTTGGTCTCCAGTGGGGAGATGAAGGCAAAGGAAAAATTGTTGATGTATTAACTCCGAAATACGATTACATCGCACGTTTTCAGGGAGGTCCAAATGCAGGACACACCTTAGAATTCAACGGTATTAAGCACGTTTTACACACTATTCCTTCCGGAATTTTCCACGATACTACCACTAATATTATTGGAAACGGTGTTGTAATTGACCCTGTTATTTTAAAACGTGAAATTGACGCATTAGTAAAAATGGGTGTTGATGTAAAAAAACGTCTATTGATTTCGCGTCGTGCACATTTAATTCTTCCTACGCACAGCCTTCTCGACAAAGCTTCGGAAGCCGCGAAAGGAAAGGAAAAAATCGGTTCTACACTAAAAGGTATAGGACCAACTTACATGGATAAAACCGGAAGAAACGGTTTGCGTGTAGGTGATATCGAAAGCCCTGATTTTAAAGAAAAATACAATAAGCTGGTGGCCAAACACCGCGAATTGCTTCGCTTTCACGATGCCGACACCGATCCTTCCGCGTTGGAAGGCGCATGGTTTGAAGGAATTGAAACAATTAAATCGTTGACCCGCATAGATACCGAGCACTTCGTGAATGAGGCGTTGTCCTCGGGGAAATCAGTTTTGGCGGAAGGTGCTCAAGGCTCATTGTTGGACATCGACTTCGGAACTTATCCGTTTGTTACATCGTCTAACACCATGACAGCCGGCGCTTGCACAGGATTAGGTGTTGCTCCTCGCCATATCGGAAATGTATTGGGAATTTTTAAAGCGTATTGTACGCGTGTCGGAAGCGGCCCTTTCCCTACTGAATTGGAAGATGAAACAGGTCAGCGATTGCGTGATGTTGGACGTGAATACGGTTCAACTACCGGTCGTCCGCGTCGTTGCGGTTGGTTGGATATTCCGGCATTGAATTACGCGATTATGATCAACGGAGTTACAGAACTGATCATGATGAAAGCAGATGTACTAAGCGGTTTGGATACTATTCGCGTTTGTACTGCATACAAAGTAAACGGAGTGGAAACAAAGAACTTCCCGTATGACATTTGCACTGCGGAAATTGAACCCGTTTACACCGATCTTCCGGGCTGGACGGAAGATTTAACCGGCGTAACACATGCAGAAGATATGCCGGGCGCATTGATGGAATACATTTCCTTCATTGAAAAAGCTACCGGTGTTCCGGTTTCTGTTGTAAGTGTTGGTCCGGATCGTACACAAACATTGCTGCGTTCAGCGGCATGGGCATAATTCTTGCAGCTTTTGCATATGCGAAATTTGTTCCTCATCGGGTTGTGTTCATTCGTTTGGATGAGTCTAAGCTTTGCACAAACCTCCGGAGGGAAACAAATCAATATCAAACACGCTGGTTCCTTAAAAGGCGACAAAAAGCGCGGCTATCAACGTCTCATTGGTGATGTTCAATTCGAACATCAAGGCGCGTTAATGTTCTGCGACAGCGCCCATTTCTTTCCTGATGCCAATGCCATGGATGCGTTTGGTCGTGTGCATATTCAGCAAGGCGATTCGGTGCATTTGTGGGGCGATTTTTTACACTATGACGGAAAAAACTCCAAAGCGGAAGTGCAAAAAAGTGTACGCATGACCGACGGAGATATGACGTTGACTACCGATGCTATCACCTATGATATTAAAGGGAAATACGCGAGTTATTCGAACGGTGGTAAAATCATCAATAAAAGTAACGTCCTCACCAGTGTTATCGGAGCCTATTCATCCGAAAATAAAACGTTGACGTTTAAGAAAAATGTAAAACTGGACAATCCGTCATATGTAATGACGTGTGATACGTTGCGTTATCAGCCATTGAGTAAAGTGGCTTATTTTCTCGGACCCACTACTATTAAATCCAAGAATTCCGACAATTTCATTTATTGCGAAAACGGATTTTACGATACGAATAAAGACATCTGTCAGTTTAACGAAAACGCCTACATCATTACGAATGGCCAAATGTTGAAGGGCGATAGCATCTGGTACGATCAAAAAAACGGAATCGGAAAAATGATGCAAAATGTGTCCATCATTGATACTGCACAACGCGTCGTAATCAAAGGTGACCTGGCTACACACAACGAGAAAAAAGAAATTTCGCAAGTAACCGGTAAAGCACTTTTTATTCAAGCATTTGAAAAAGATTCCTTGTACCTCCATGCAGATACCTTACAATCACAAACCGTTGCCGTTAAAGGTGATTCAGCTGGAAAAATAATCAAAGCATTTCATCATGTTGCGTTTTTCAAATCGGACATGCAGGGACGCTGTGATTCATTAGCATGGACAACACAAGACTCGGTAATGAAAATGTTGGGAAATCCTGTTTTGTGGTCTGATGGCAACCAACTCACCGCAGATACTATTTTGATTCACACGTTCAATGGTGCCTTGAAGCGATTGGATATGATCAACAATGCATTTATTGCGTCAGTTGAAGACAGCGCGCATTTTAACCAGATTAAGGGTAAAAAAATGACCGGCTATTTTAAAGACAACGAATTGCATAAGATTTATGTGGAAGGCAATGCTCAAACATTATACTACGCGAAAGATAAAGGTGTGATGATTGGCGTGAACCGCGCCGATTGCGTGCGCCTGATGATTTATCTGGAAAACAGCGCAGTTAGTTCGATCAGCTTTTATTCACAGCCCAATGCCGTGCTATATCCTCCGGGTGAATTACCTCCAAAAGAATCGATGTTAAAGGATTTTAAGTGGAGAGGAAAGGAACAACCCGATTCCGTGCAGTCGCTGTTTTTGCGTTAATCAGCGTTGATCGAATAACTGCGCAATTCGTCCTTCCGGATTTAGAAGTACCATAAAAAGTAGAATTCCGGCCAAAATACTTTGCAGACATAAGATCCAGCCGCCCCATGCTAATCCGACGGTATGTACTGTATCTGCGTACGCTATACTTCGAAACGTAATCATGTAATAACAATAAGGGCCTCCGATAAACATCAGCATGGCCTGCAACTGAATAAATGCACGCGCCGGTAATGAGAACGGACGTTTAATACTGAATGATTGCCACAATACTAAAAAAGGGAGTAACGCAAAAAGTATCAGACCCGCGATGCCCGCAGGATGTCCCGGAAAATTGATAAGTACGGAAGCAGTGAATACATCGTTCGCAGGGCGAATTGTTTGCGTGTCGGGTAAATCACCGATGTAATAACCGGTTACATACTCGTTGCGAACAGGAAGAAATAAAACAATGATTCCAATAGCCAGCGCATTGAATAACAAAACCCGTTTAGTGCGCAGACTTACCATGCCTATCGTGTAGTAACCGGTAAAAGACGCGCATGCCAGCTTTGAGTAACGGGCACTTCCCACTTGGTAAACAAATCTGTTTTAGTAGCAATAAGATTATTAAACACAATTTGAGAAGGCTTCACTTCACCATTTTCCAGAAAACGCTCGAAGTACTGCAATTTCGTATCCTGCAATTTGCCTTCGGCATCGCGATACAACACCAACAAACGATCGAACAGATTCATGCCGTAATCTTTTTCCAATTGCTGCATAAAACGCACGGATTTATCAATGCCGCAACCACTCGCAGCAGCAACACCTTCATCTACCATGACTATGATAAAGCGGTTGTGTACTACTTCAATTATCGCACGCATCGCACTTCCATGTGAACTCCAATCGAGCAGAAACATAGCAGCACGCTTTCTGATTTCTGATGCTTCCAAATCTGTAATCACACGATCACTTTGGTATATCCAAACGCGACTGTGATCCGGCATATCATTAAATGCGGTAGTGTTCATCTTAAAATATTAAGCAGCGTTTTTCTGCGGATTACCAAACTCGTTCAACAATTTCAAATGCGAAACAATCGCGCTCGCAAATGTTGGTTCTACATTATACGGATAACCGAATTCCTTAGCAGTTTGTTCAACTATAGGTGCAATTTTCTCGTAATGAACGTGGCAAATTGAAGGGAACAAATGATGTTCGATTTGACGGTTAAGTCCACCGGCATACCATGCGAAAATTTTACTTTTCGGTGCAAAGTTGCATGTAGTGTACAATTGATGAACCGCCCAGTCGTGCTCCATTTGACCTTTTTCATCGGGTTGCGGAAACTCTGCTTCAGGCATTACGTGTGCAGTTTGGAAAATCAATGACAACAACAAACTCGCCGTGAAGTGATTGATAAAGAAACCTATCAGTACTTGCCACCACACGTACTCTGTAACCAATAGTGGTAAAACCATCATGAGCATGTAATAACCGATTTTGGTCAAGATCATTTCCGTAAGATGCTGGCCAACCTTTTCTTTTCGCTGACGTAACAACCCCATTTTGGAGAAGCGAATCAGTTGTGAAAAATCTTTTAACGTTACCCAAGAAAGTGTAAGCAAACCGTAGAAAAACCAGGCGTAGTATGCCTGCCCACGGTGAATTTTACGCCATTCAGCATGCGGTGAAAAGCGAAGGAAAAATGGGGGTACAATATCCTCATCATGTCCGTCCACATTCGTGTATGTGTGATGCAAAACGTTATGTTGCATTTGCCAGTTGAAATAATGGCCGCCCACAAAATTTAAGGTGCGCGACATCAAGTTATTCAACCAAGGAATAGAAGAATAACTGCCGTGATTAGCGTCATGCATTACC
>Ga0315899_10005018_pt1 | contig 14308 bp, 12 predicted proteins | sample LakEriMetagenome_2_FD_203518 | JGI IMG/M metagenome (GOLD analysis project Ga0315899, IMG submission 203518) | Freshwater fungal communities from buoy surface, Lake Erie, Ohio, United States - Buoy 4 MA112 | ecosystem: Environmental > Aquatic > Freshwater > Lake | place: USA: Lake Erie, Ohio... | reverse complement strand
ATGATACATATGGGTTTCCCTATGATTTGACCGAAGACGCTTTGCGCGCGCAGGGCTTTGGTATTGATCAGGCGGGCTTTGAAACCGCGATGAACACGCAAAAAGCGATGGCGCGGGCCGCATGGAAGGGTTCGGGTGCGAAGGCTTCCGATGATGTGTGGTTTGACATTGCCGAACGTGTCGGCAGCACCGAGTTTACAGGCTATGCCGCCAGTGAGGGCGAGGGCCAAGTGGTTGCACTCGTGAATGATGGCGCAGAAGTGCAATCGGCGGTCGCCAATGACACGGTCACAGTCATCACCAACCAAACGCCCTTTTATGGCGAGAGCGGCGGACAAATGGGTGACGCTGGCGTTATTTCCAGCGGCAACATGCGCGGCGAAGTGACGGATACGGCAAAGCCCTTGGGCCGTTTACACGCGCATCAGGTTACGATTGGCACAGGCGAGATTAAAGTCGGCGATTTCGTTACGCTAAAAATCGACACCCAGCGTCGTAACGCGTTGCGCGCGAACCACAGCGCTACGCACTTACTGCATGCGTCATTGCGTCACCGCTTAGGTGAGCATGTGACGCAAAAGGGCAGCATGGTTGCACCAGATCGCTTGCGGTTCGACTTTTCGCATAACCAGGCCGTGACACCGCAAGAGATTGCGATGATTGAGGCCGACGTAAACGCGCAAATTCGCGGCAATGACGCGGTGACCACCCGCTTAATGACCCCCGATGATGCGGTTGCCGCTGGCGCTTTGGCATTGTTTGGCGAGAAATATGGCGAGGAAGTCCGCGTTCTCACAATGGGTAAGACCGACGACACGCATTATTCGTTGGAGCTTTGCGGCGGCACACATGTCAACGCATTGGGCGACATCGCTTTATTTACGATCATCTCCGAAGGCGCAGTTGCAAGCGGTATTCGCCGCATCGAGGCGCTGACGGCTGAGGCGGCGCGTTTATGGCTTGTTGGCCGTGAGACGCAGTTGAAGAATGTGGCCGCAATGTTGAAGACCGCGCCGGACGAAGTGGGCGTGCGCATCGAAACGCTTATGAACGAACGCAAGCGGATGGAGAAGGAACTGTCCGAAGCCAAAACCGCGCTTGCTTTGTCCGGTGGCGGTGGTCCGAAGGCTGAGGCCGAACAAATCGGCGATGTAACCTTTATGGGGCAAGTCATCGCGGGCATTGAACCAAAAATGCTGCGCGGCCTTGCGGACGACCAGATGAAGGCCATTGGCACAGGCATCGTCGCCATCATTGCCGCCAACGAAAACAGCAACACGGTCGTGGTTGCGGTCTCGCCTGCCTTGCATGGGACGGTGACGGCGCCTGACCTGGTGCGTGCAGCCACGGAGGCCATGGGCGCGCAAGGTGGCGGTGGACGCCCTGACATGGCTCAAGGCGGTGGTCCTGCAGGTGCCGACCTGGCGCAAGCAGCATTGGATGCGATTAAGGCAAAAATCGCTGGTTAAGCGGTAGGTTTGAGCTTGGGGGCCTCCTCAAGGCCCCCGGATTCCTTTATCTGCCGCCGGAATTCATCGCGTTTTTCGTGTATCGACGCAATGACGGGGCCCATGGCAACGCCCAGATCGACGAGCACTGCCTCCGACAATTGAAGCGAGCTTTCCAGCGTTTCGGGTACGGCGTCGGTGACGCCCGCCTGATAGAGCCGCGCTGCATGGTCCGGATCACGGGCGCGCGCGACAATTGTGATATCTGGCAACCATTGACGGACGCGCTTGACGATATGTTCGGCCAATACCGGTTGGTCCATTGTTAGAATCAAGGCTTTGGCATGGCCCAAGCTTAACTTATCCAATGTCTCAGGCCGTGAGATATCACCATAAACAACCTTGTAACCGCCGCGCCGCGCGGCGGTTACCGCGTCGACATTGGACTCCACGGCAACATAAGGCTGACCGTGCATCGTCAACATCTCGGCCACCAGCTTTCCTACTCGGCCAAAGCCGATCACGACCGTTCGTGGCTCTTGCGTCGGGTCTTGTTCGTGCACCTCATCATCGCTCTCGCGCAATTCTAGGCGGCGGGCCATATCATGCCCAATCCGCGCCAATATCGGCGTGATTGTCAGGCCAATTGCGGTGGCCACTTGCCAGAAGTTCACCGTGGTGGCGTCGATGATCTGCGCTGCACCTGCTACGCCTAAGACGATCAAGGTTGTTTCGGACGGGCTGCCCATAAGGACGCCTGTTTCTGTCGCGGTGCCCGTGCGTGCCCCGTTCAACTTCAGCAAACTTGCCGTCACAGTGGCTTTAACAAGTACCACGGCCGCCACAGCGCCAACCAGAGCGGCCCAATTGGCGGCTACGAAACGCAAATCTACCTGCATGCCGATGCTGATGAGGAACACACCCAGTGCTAGCCCTTTGAAGGGTGCGGTCATAACCTCTACTTCATTATGATAGTCGGTCTCAGCGATTAAGAGACCAGCGATCATTGCACCCACGATGGGTGAAAGCCCGACCGCGCCCGTCGCTAGGCTTGCGACGATGACAACGAGCAGGCTAACCGATACAAATAACTCAGGGCTTTTTGTGCGCGCGGCTTGTCCGAACAAACGGGGCAGGAAGAAGCGGCCAAGCACAAGCATGGCGACGATGACAAGGCCACCTTGCCACAATACGGTGACGAGACCTGACCATGAATCCGCCCCTGCTTGTGGCGCCAACGCACCTAAAACGAATATTATCGGGACGATGGCCAAATCTTCGAACAACAACATAGCCAGAGCGGACTTACCAACGGCGGAATGCGTGCCGGATATTGGAAGCACCAACGCCGTCGACGACAACGCTAGTGCAATCCCAATGCCGATGGCGGCGGTCCCGCCATATCCGAACGCATACAAACCCGCCGCGATTATCAGGCCAGCGCCAAATAACTGTGCCGCGCCGACGCCAAATACCAAGCGCCGCATCTTCCATAATCTGCGGAAAGACAGCTCAAGACCAATGGAGAACAGCAATAAGATAATGCCATATTCGCCAATGGGGTGAATAGCCTCTGGATTGGTGATGGTTACCCATTCGAGCATCGGGTACATTGGCACCAAGGATCCAAGTCCCATTGGGCCAACCATTATCCCGACCAATATAAAACCAATGATGGGTGTAATACGAAGCCGAGCAAAAGCCGGGATGACTATGCCCGCCGCACCTAATATGACGAGCAGATCGCTAATGCCTTCGGTTTGTAGTTCACCTGCCATGGCGAGCATTTACGCACAGGCGGGATGATAAAGAAAGGGCAGGGCAATAAAAAAGCGCGGGAGGTGCCCCCCGCGCTCGCACATTTTCATATGCGCTGGCGTTACTTCCAGCTTCCCATTTTGATTTCGAGATTGGCACGAACCTGCTCAAAAAACTGTTCTGTCGTCATCCAAGCCTGATCCGGGCCGATGAGGATCGCGAGATCCTTTGTCATATGGCCATCTTCAACAGTTTGAATGCAGACTTCTTCCAACGTTTCGGCAAAGCGCGTGACTTCAGGCGTTTCGTCGAACTTGCCACGGAATTTGAGGCCGCCCGTCCATGCGAAAATGGACGCAATCGGGTTCGTTGAGGTTGCCTTACCTTGCTGATGCTGACGATAGTGGCGCGTAACCGTGCCATGCGCGGCCTCGGCTTCAACCGTTTTGCCATCTGGGGTCATCAGGATGGAGGTCATTAGGCCAAGAGAACCAAAGCCCTGCGCAACCTGGTCAGACTGCACGTCGCCATCATAATTCTTACATGCCCAGATGAACTTGCCCGACCATTTCAGCGCCGATGCAACCATGTCGTCGATCAAACGGTGCTCGTAGACAATGCCCAATTCCTTGAACTTTGTGGCGAATTCGGCTTCGTAAACTTCTTGGAATAGATCCTTGAACCGACCATCATAATATTTGAGGATGGTGTTCTTGGTCGACAGATATACGGGCCATTCGCGGGTCACGCCGTAGTTCAACGACGCACGGGCAAAGTCGCGGATGGAATCGTCGAGATTGTACATTGCGAGCGCCACGCCCGGCGACGGGTAACGGAAAACCTCTTCGTCAATTTTCTGGCCATCATCGCCGTCCCATACGAGACGCAGCGTTCCGGGACCGGGAACGAGGAAATCCGTAGCGCGATATTGGTCGCCGAATGCATGACGACCAATGACAATTGGGTCAGTCCATCCTGGAATTAAACGCGGTACGTTGTCGATGACGATTGGCTCGCGGAAGACCACGCCGCCCAAAATGTTACGGATTGTGCCATTGGGCGACTTCCACATTTTCTGCAGGCCGAATTCTTCAACGCGCGCTTCATCTGGCGTAATTGTAGCGCATTTTACGCCGACGCCAAATTCGCGGATGGCGTTGGCGGAATCGACGGTGACCTTATCATTGGTCTTGTCGCGATATTCCATGCCAAGATCATAATATTTCAGATCGATATCAAGATAGGGCAAAATGAGTCGCTCACGAATCCATTCCCAGATGATCCGTGTCATTTCGTCACCATCAAGCTCGACAACGGGATTTTTGACCTTAATTTTTGCCATGGTAGAAAGCGCTTTCCATTAGGGAGATGGGATGTTGAGCGGTGCCATAGCAAAGTCTGCCATATGTTCAACTGCATCCCCAATATTGTCTGAAAATGGCTGAAATTGTATCTTAGGTTGTAAGATGGCGGCGCATCCCCTAGCTAATGTTCATGAGCAGACAAGAATTGACAAATCGGGGCGCCGGCGTGGCGAAATGGTCGTTTCCACCCGTCCATCCTGAGGGCCGAAAGTTCGGACTTATTGCCGCAGGCATCACCCTGTTTTTCGCCTTCATGGCGTGGGAAACGCTCGCTTGGCCGATGGGGGCAGTCACCGTGTGGACACTGGCCTTCTTTCGCGATCCTGCGCGTACGACGCCAATCGAAGAGCGGTTTATCGTGGCACCTGCCGATGGGCTTGTCACATTAATCGAACAAGTCCTTCCGCCAATCGAATTGCGCGGACCGGATGCCTTGGGTGACCAACCAATGACACGCGTGTCGATTTTCATGAGCGTGTTCGACGTGCACATCAACCGGACACCTATTCGCGGCACCATTAAGCGCGTAGTGTATATCGCAGGTAAATTCCTCAATGCCGATCTTGATAAGGCCAGCGAAGAAAATGAACGCCAGCATTTCCTGGTGGAACGCAGCGATGGTGTGCGTATCGGCTTTACCCAAATCGCTGGCTTGGTCGCGCGCCGTATCGTTGCGTTTGTGAAAGAAGGCGACAGCGTTGCCAATGGGCAGCGGGTTGGCCTGATCCGTTTTGGCAGCCGCGTTGATGTGTATTTGCCGCATGGAACGTCGTCGCGCGTCATCAAGGGCCAGCGTTGTGTTGCTGGGGAAACGGTTCTCGCCGAAATCGGTGTTGATCAGGACCTGATCGCCGTAGCGCATTGATGGACGCGCAGCCCTCCCGTCCTGGAATATCCTTGCGCGCACTCGCGCCGAACGCCGTTACCGCCCTTGCTTTGTGTACAGGATTGTCCGGCGCTTGGTTTGCAATGCAGGGCCGTTGGGAGAACGCGATTGCTGCTATTGTTATTGCTGGCGTGCTCGACGCCATGGATGGCCGTATCGCGCGGATGCTGAAGGGGGAAAGCCGTTTCGGTGCGGAACTGGATTCGCTTTCTGACGTGATTGCTTTCGGGGCCACACCTGCTTTGATCATCTATATGTGGGTCATGCAGGATATGCCGCGTTTTGGCTGGACCATATCGGTATTCTTTGTGCTGTGTGCGGCATTGCGTCTGGCAAGGTTTAACGCACAGATTGATACGGAAAACCAACCGCACAAATCTGCCGGCTTTAATACCGGCGTTCCGTCACCAGCCGGCGCGGCGATGGCGTTATTGCCGATGATGATCTGGTTTGAAACTGGCGCGGATTGGGTGCGCGATTATCGCTTCATTGCGCCATGGTTGTTGTTGTGCGCGCTGTTGATGATTTCCAATGTCGCTACTTATAGCTGGTCTTCGATCAAGGTGCGGCGCAGCCTGCGTTTCATGGCGCTGGCGGTCGTTGGCCTGTTCACCGCAACTTTGGTCGCGGCGCCTTGGGTTGCGCTCATCGGTGTCGGCATCATTTACATTGCCTTGCTGCCGCTGAGCACGATGAGCTACGCACGGGTTAAGAAGTCCCAACGGAACTGTGCCGAAGCCACTTGACCTCCGCCCCTCAGGGGTTATGTTCCAGTTTCGTTCTTATTTAGGGAGTGGCCGTTGGAGCCGTTGATCGTCATTGTCGTCGTGGTTTTTGCTTTGTTGGGCGGGCTGTTGCTTGGCTGGTTTGCGGGCAGCCGTATGGGCAAAGCAGGGCAGGAAACGACCACGCAGTTGCGGGCGATGCTGGATCAGGTGGTCGTCGAGCGGGACAGCGCAAAGGACCGCTTGGCGCGGATTGAAACCAGTTTGGAAGAACGCGAACGGAGCTTTGAAGAACAGATCGCGGCGCTTGGCAATGCGAAAGAAAACCTGTCCGCGCAATTTGGTGAGATTGGGCAGAAATTATTGGGTGAGGCGCAGGCCGCGTTCCTGCAACGCGCCGATGAACGCTTCCATCAGGCCGGCGAGAAGAATGAGGAAAGGCTGAAGCAGTTGCTTGGCCCTGTTGGCGAAAAGCTGAAGGCCTATGAAGAGCAGGTGGGCAAAATTGAGAAGGACCGCACCGAAGCTTATGGTGATCTGAAGGGATTAATCGGCGAAATGCGCTTGGGGCAGGAACGTGTTTCGAGTGTTGCGTCCGGGCTGATGAACTCCCTTCGTAATGCGCCGAAGGCGCGTGGTCGTTGGGGTGAGCAACAGTTGAAGAATGTGCTCCAAAGCTGTGGCCTGTCCGAACATGTCGATTTTGATCTCGAAACCAGCATCGATGTTGGCGATGGTTTACGTCTGCGGCCCGACGCGGTCATCCATGTCCCCGGCGGTAGGACGTTGGTGATCGACGCGAAAGTATCGTTGAATGACTATCAGGACGCCTTTGACTCGGTGGACGATGATGTGCGTGCGGTTGCCATGACGCGCCATACGCAATCGATGAAAAATCATATCGATGGGTTGTCGCGCAAGGCCTATTGGGATCAGTTTTCCGAAGCGCCCGATTATGTCATCATGTTTGTCCCCGGTGAGCATTTCCTGGCGGCCGCGCTCGAGCATGAGCCGCAATTGTGGGACTTCGCCTTTGATAAGAAAGTGCTGCTGGCCACGCCGACAAACCTTGTCGCAATCGCCCGCACTGTCGCCAGCGTCTGGCGGCAAGAGGGCCTAGCGCGTGAGGCGAAGCAAATCGGGGCGCTTGGTAAGGAAATGTATGACCGAATTGCGGTGGCTGCACAGCATTTGAAATCGGTCGGTAGCGGGCTTTCGTCGGCGGTGAATAATTACAATAAATTTGTCGGCAGTTTCGAACGCAATGTCATTTCAACGGGCCGGAAATTTGCCGATCTAAACATCGAAACCGGCAAGCGTGAATTGGAAGAGGTACCTTTGGTTGAGGCTTTGCCGCGTTATGGCGAAGGGGAAACGCCGCAACCGATTGAGGACCAACGCGACGCTAATGTCTAAGGCCTAACGGACCTCTGACTGCCGAAACTGGTTCAGGACCTCATAGGCCATCACAGCGGTCGCGACAGCGGCGTTTAAGCTGTCCGCTTTGCCATGCATTGGTATTTTGACCAGTTGGTCGCACTCGGCTTCATAATCGTCCGGTAGGCCCTGCGCCTCATTACCCGTCAGGATGAAGCATGGCGCGCTGTAGCGGGCAGCTTGATAGTCGGTATCGGTTTGCAGGCTAGTGCCGACCAATTGGCCTTCGCCCGCCCGCAACCATGCGGTGAATTCTTCCCAACGGCATTGCACGATTTTTTGCGTAAAAATGGCGCCCATGCTGGCGCGGACGGACTCAACTGAAAATGGGTCGGTACAATCATCAATCAAGATCAGTCCACCTGCGCCCACCGCATCGCCTGTGCGTAACATCGTGCCAAGGTTGCCCGGATCACGCATGGATTGCGCCACAAGCCAGATCGGTGCTGCCGTCCGGTCCAGGTCCGTCAAAGCGGTTCCATGGTCTCGATAGACGCCAACCACGGCTTGGGCGTTATCTTTGCCCGACAGTTTCGCCATAATTTCGGCGCTGGTTTCGATAACATCGCCTTTATTGGCCAGAACATCGGCCTCTAAAGCTACCTCAAGGTCATGCACTGGCCGATCTTTAACCCGAAACAGCATGTCGGGAAGAAATCCCGCCTCCCGCGCTTCGGTCATAATGCGCAGCCCTTCGGCAAGGAACAGCCCGGCCCGTTTACGGAGCTTCTTTTCACGAAGCCCCCGTATTTCCTTTAGCAGCGGGTTGGAAAATCCGGTAATTTCACGACGCATCAATCTTCGCCAAAACCATCGACAACCAACCCGACCAGCTTTTCAATGGCGAGTTCGGCCTGCTCACCTTCGACATGAATGATGATTTCGCTGCCCTTGGCCGCGCCCAACATCATTAAACCCATGATGGATGTACCAGTCACCGATTGACCATCCTTCTCGACTTTGACGCTAATCCCTTCGGGCAAGCGGGACACAAACGTCACAAATTTGGCACTCGCACGGGCGTGGAGTCCCTTTACGTTAACGATCGTGACGGTGCGGCTAATCCGCGTCATCGTGAAGCTTCAAGCACTTCAGAAGCGACGCTGATATATTTGCGTCCAGCTTCACGCGCGGCCGCGACGGCCTCTTTCACATCCAAGTTTTTGCGCGCGCTATCTAGGCGGATGAGCATGGGGAGGTTTACGCCCGCGATAACTTCAACACGTCCGCTATCTAACAAGGAAATGGACAGATTTGAGGGTGTTCCGCCGAACAGATCGGATAGGATGATGACGCCCTTACCACTATCGACTTTCTTAATGGCAGCCGCGATTTCATTGCGTCGTGCTTCCATATCATCGTGCGGGCCGATGCAGATGGTCGCGACGTCCTTTTGTGGCCCCACAACATGTTCAAGCGCGACCAGAAACTCGTTCGCCAGTTTCCCATGCGTGACTAAAATCAAACCAATCATGTGATGTTGCTGCCTTGTCGCGACGTTAATCTGTCTGCGCCGTTAGCAGGCTCTTCCAGCGCGTCAATTGGTCTTGATGCTAGATCGCGATGTGCAACCGTTAAGGCAAAGCCATCCGCACGCAGCCAAGTGCCAAAAGTTTCCGCAACATGCACAGACCGGTGCCGCCCACCGGTGCACCCAAAGGCGATATTGACATAAGCCTTTCCCTGCGCGTCATAGAGCGGCAGCAGGAAACGCAGCAGGTCACGAATTTTCTGCAGGGCTTCCTCATATTTCGGATCGGCGGCAACATAATCGGCAACTGCCGCATCCAACCCCGTCATGGGCCGCAAATCGCTGTCCCAATGCGGGTTCCGAAGAAAACGCAAATCGAATAAAAGGTCAGCATTGTGCGGGACACCGCGCGAAAAGCCAAAGCTTGAAACCGTGATATTAGAGTGCAGTGACGTATCGCTGCTGAACTGTTCGCGGATGACAACTTGCAAATCATGCGTCGACAGCTTGCTGGTATCAATGACGGCCTCCGCCCATCGGCGGAAAGGCTCCATCACACTGCGGTCAAACGCAATGCCGTCCATCGCGGGCCGGTCTTGCGCCATGGGATGACGGCGACGTGTTTCGGCGTAGCGACGTTCAATTTCGACGCCCGCGCAATCCAAAAACAGCGTCATTATTTGGAGATTAGGTTGCGCCTGTAGTTTCTTGATTTGTCGGATCAACGCCTCGGCATCAAACCCGCGCGTGCGGCTATCAAAGCCCAGCGCCAGCGGAATATTTGGGCCATTCTCACCGCCCGACGCCGGAATTTTAAGCAACTGGCCTGCCAGCTTGATTGGGAAATTGTCGACCGTTTCCCAGCCCAGGTCTTCTAGCGTTTTCAGCGCGGTTGTCTTCCCGGCGCCGGACACACCGGTTATCAACAGTATTTTCTGGGGTTTAGACGCTGTGTTCTGGGTCACATCATTTCGCTTTCGTTGGACGCGGCGACCGTGTTTGCCACTGGGTGCAATTCAGCATCAGTGACAGACTTCAGCGCCCATTCCACCTTTAATACACTGCTCGCCTGAAATGGGTCCAACTTAAACATAGGCACCGAGTAACCCGCTATGGTTACGCTTTGATATTTCGGCGGCATGCGGTCCACATCCCGAGCCAATTCGACGATGAGGCGCAGGGGCGCGGAATGGACGAAATCCATGGGGCATATCCCGATGCCGCGCACTTCGATTTTCCCCGCTATATTTGGTGCACAAGCCAGTTGTGGCAAAGCATTGATTTCTTCGATGTGCAATATATCGTCGCAGATCAATTTTGCTCCACGGTCAATCAGGCGAAGCGCCAGGTCCGATTTTCCGCTGCCAGACGGTCCAAGTAACAGCACGCCGTTCCCGCCAATGGCAACTGCGCTACCATGCAGCATATCCGCCATTATCGCGTTGCCGCAGCGGCGCAGGGCAGGGCGATTTCGAAGCATGCTCCGCCTTTTCCATCGACCCGGTCGCGCACGCCGATGCGCCCATGATGCCCCTCGATAATTGTTCGCGCAATGGCAAGGCCAAGCCCGCTATGTTGACCGAAATTTTCCGTTGCTGGCCGTTCGCTGTGGAAACGTCGAAAAATGGCCTCCCGATCTTGAAGGGGCACGCCGGGGCCTTCATCGCTGATCCGGATGATGACGTCTTCATCGGCCAAAGTGGCGGATATCTCGACGACTGCCCCCGGCGGTGAGAAAGACACTGCATTGTCGATCAAGTTGGTCAACATGCGTTCAAGACGGACATCTTCACCCATCACGGTCGCGATTTTCCGGCGTGGCCGCGCAAAGGCAATGTTGATGTCGTTGTCGCTGCCCCGATCTTCGCGCGCCTGAAGCAATTGTTCGATCATATCGCCAAGGTCGATGGGCTCAAACTTTGCTTTGGCGAGTTGCGAATCTACACGGCTCGCGTCTGAAATGTCGCTGATCAGGCGATCCATGCGCTGGACGTCGGCTTTTGCGACATCCATTAATTGTTTGCGCAAAGTTGGATCTTCAATCCGCTCTACGCCGTCTAGTGCCGAGCGCAAAGATGCCAACGGATTTTTGATCTCATGTGCGACATCGGCAGCAAAGGCTTCGGTGGCATCAATCCGTTGGCGCAGCGCGATGCTCATATCCGATAGCGCGCGTGCCAACATACCAATTTCGTCGCGGCGCGAGGGCAGGCGGGGAACGGTAACCTCTTGTGCGCGACCAAGCCGAACCTTCACAGCAGCGCGGGCCAGATGGCGCAAGGGACGGATGATTGTGCGGGCAAGAAATACGGAGAGCAGAACGCCGATGCCAAGCGCAAACAAGAAAAACATGCCGACGTTGAAGCGCTCTGCTCGGACGAACAAACGGATGTCGCGTTCATTGGCGGTGGTCAGCACAGTAAAGCCTTGGTCGTCCGACGTTGAGGCTGCGCTAATCATGTGTGTGAGGTCAGGCGCAAAGCGGACCACCGAAGCCGCTTTGGAAGGTGTCGTCGCGCGAATTTCGGACCATGCGGAAGGGATATCTGCTGCAGGCTCGACATAGCGCTGCAGTTTGGTCGCGCCTACGAGGAAATCGAATAGGACATCGATCCAGCGTGCCGCAATTTTGGGCCAAGGTTCACTGTCGGGGTCGCGAAAGACATAAGTAGGTGCACGGCCCGCAAAGCTGTCCAATATCTTCTTACCACTCTGGTCGTAAACGCGGATCCGCGAACCGTTTGATTGCCCGAATTTGGCAATATAATCGTCCCGCTTTTCCGTGGCGATAAGTGGCAGGCTGGAAACCAGGAAACTGGCCTGAACGCGGGCTGCGTTTTCGCGCTCTGCGATCAACCGGACACGATAGCTGTCGAGGAAAAACAGACCGGCGCCCAGCAAAGCAAGCACGAACAGGTTAACGGCAAGTATTCGGGCGGTCAGCGATAACCCCCGGCTCCATCCCAGCTGAAGATCAGCGGGTTCAGCTGTCTGCGAAGCGATATCCAGCCCCATAAAGCGTATCAATAGCGGTGAATTCAGGGTCAATTTCACGGAATTTGCGCCGGAGCCGTTTGATATGGCTGTCAATGGTGCGGTCATCGACATAGACGTCGTCCTGATAGGCAGCATCCATTAGCTGATCACGGGTGCGGACAACACCCGGACGATTGGCGAGCGCCTCAAGGATCATAAACTCTGTCACCGTAAGCGTAAGTGGCCTTCCATCCCATCTGACGTGATGCCGCGCCGGATCCATTTCCAGCTTGCCGCGCACCATAGGTTCTGGTTCGGGCTCCGCTTCGCCATTGCCGGCGGCCTTGTCATAGGTTGCGCGTCGCAAAATCGCTTTTACCCGCGCAATCAACAGCCGTTGCGAAAATGGCTTAGTTATATAGTCATCAGCACCCATTGCGAGGCCAAGTGCCTCGTCCAGCTCCTCATCCTTGGACGTCAGGAAGATTACAGGCATGTCGCTTTTCTCGCGTAACCGCCGCAGCAGATCCAGCCCGTCCATACGCGGCATTTTAATGTCGAAAATACCAAGGTCTGCGGGATTTTCGAACAATGCTTTTAACGCGGTTTCACCGTCCGAATAAATCCGCGTCACATATCCTTCGGCCTGCATCGCAATCGATACAGAGGTTAGGATGTTCCGGTCGTCATCAACCAAGGCGATATTGGCGCTCATCCTCTAGTTATAGGGTGGCAACGTCTGGGGTTCAATCTATTGCTCATTTCATGCAAAGTCTGTCGTGGATAACCTGTGTCTTGCAAAATGATGCGCCCTGTATTTGACCTTCTATGATGCATCGTATACCGGCGGCGACGTCAAAGTGCATACGTATGCACTAGATTCGCAACTTTTGCCGGAGCATGTAATGTCGACACCACTGAATATCTCACTTTCGCAACAGGGTTTCGGCACGGATGCGACATTGTTTTGTAACCTAGGCACGGCGCCATTGGTAGAGGCAGCGCTCGCCAATGCAGAAGGCATATTGGCCAAGGATGGTCCGCTTGTTGTCAAAACCGGCACGCATACTGGTCGCTCGGCGAAGGACAAGTATATCGTCCGCGATGCCGAAACCGAAAATAGCATCTGGTGGGGCAAAACCAACGTCGCAATGGATCCCGCGCATTTCGCAGCGCTAAAGGAAGATTTCATTGCGGCGCTTGGTGGTAAAGACAAGTTATACGTCGCGGACCTGTTCGGCGGGTCGCAGCCTGAGCATCGCGTCAATGTCCGCGTCATCAACGAATTTGCTTGGCATAACCTGTTCATTCGCACCTTGCTGGTCCGCCCAACGCCTCAGGAATTGGGCAGCTTCGTACCCGAATATACCATCATCGACCTGCCAAGCTTCCGCGCTGATCCTGCGCGCCATGGTTGCCGCAGCGAGACGGTGATTGCGGTCAATTTTTCCGAAAAGCTGATCCTTATTGGTGGCACCGCTTATGCTGGCGAAATGAAGAAGTCTGTTTTCGGCATCCTCAATTACCTGCTGCCGCTAAAGGGCGTGATGCCGATGCATTGTTCCGCAAATATTGGTGCGGATGGCCATACCGCCGTGTTTTTTGGTCTGTCAGGTACGGGTAAAACCACCTTGTCCGCCGATGCCAGCCGCACGTTGATTGGCGATGACGAGCATGGCTGGTCCGATACCGCCGTCTTCAACTTTGAAGGTGGTTGCTACGCCAAAATGATCCGCCTGTCGCCAGAAGCAGAGCCTGAAATTTTCGCCACTACCAAGCGCTTTGGCACCGTTCTCGAAAATGTGGTCATTGACCCGAAAACGCGGGAATTGGATTTCGACGACAATAGCCTCGCAGAAAACAGCCGTGGTTCGTACCCCATCGAATTTATTCCGAACACATCGGAAAAGAATATGGGCCCCGTGCCCAATACGATCATTTTTCTGACCGCTGATGCCTATGGCGTATTGCCGCCCATCGCGCGGCTAACCCCGGATCAGGCGATGTATCACTTCCTGTCAGGTTATACCGCACGTGTTGCCGGGACCGAAATTGGCGTGACCGAGCCGGAGGCAACATTCTCCACCTGCTTCGGCGCGCCCTTCATGCCGCGTCACCCCAGCGTGTATGGCAATTTGCTCAAGGAGCGTATCGCCAAGGGCAATGTGCAATGCTGGTTGGTCAACACCGGCTGGACCGGTGGTAAGGCAACTATGCCCGGCATCAGCCGCATGCCGATTAAG
>Ga0315899_10005016_pt1 | contig 14311 bp, 12 predicted proteins | sample LakEriMetagenome_2_FD_203518 | JGI IMG/M metagenome (GOLD analysis project Ga0315899, IMG submission 203518) | Freshwater fungal communities from buoy surface, Lake Erie, Ohio, United States - Buoy 4 MA112 | ecosystem: Environmental > Aquatic > Freshwater > Lake | place: USA: Lake Erie, Ohio... | reverse complement strand
ATGGCATTGATCCGGTAACGCCCCATCAGGTCTGCCGGGGTCAAGGCGAGTTGGTTGAGCCTGCTGGAGGGGCCGATTCCGAACAGAATCCGCTCAGGCATGCCATTTCGGATGGCTTGGATCAGTGCCTGTTGGTCCGCTTGCAGCAGCATCTCGGCGGGTGAGGGGCCTGTCCAGTCGGATGCTGTGTTGGCCTCGAGCGCATAGATCCCCTGGCGTTTGCACAGCAGCAGGCAGGGGTGCTGGGAGTCGCGGCAGAACTGGCGCACCATGGCCAGCTCACTGGCCAGATAGGGCGCTGGCGGCTGGGCGGGATCAGGCCGGTTGATCAGTGGCTGAGTTGCCGCTTGCACCAGGATGGGCAGGCTTTGCATCAGGGCCAGTGAGGGCATGAGCAGGGCCGTCAGTCCGGCGATCGGCAGCCCTGCACTCACGACGGGCGCGAGGCCGCGGCGCAGGGCCAGCAGATGCCGGTCCACCAAGATGGCCAGTAACGGGATCAGTGGCCAGCTGACACTGACCAGATTGAAGAAGTGGGAACGACCTTGGTAGTAGGTGAACAGCCCCGCTCCCAGCAGCGACAGATAGAGCAACGGCAGCACCCGGCCCAGAGCATGGCCTTGGCGCAGCTGGATCAGACCCAGCAGCAGTGCGATCACATAGCCGGCTGCGACGCAGTACCACGCATCGGGCCAGGGGGGCAGGGGCAGCATCATGAAACCCAGGCCGTAGAAGGTGGCCTGAAATCCCGTCAGCCAGGCCCAGTGGAGGGGGGCCTGGGCTTTGAGGCTCAGAGCCCCTACCGCTGCGGCCAGCAGAACCACGCTGCCGATCGGAAAGAGCAGCGTCGCCAAGGTGAGGGATCGCCAGTTCCAACGGCCGAACCGGCGGCAGCAGATCCCAGCGATGCCGCTCAGCAATGCCAGCAGCATGGTGATGGCGTAGAGCACGGCGGCACCGCTGTCGAGATTGCAGAACAGGCAGAGCGCCGTCCAGGCGCAGATCAGCGCGAGCCTCGGCCAGCTGAGCTTGCGGAACAGCCAGAAGACCAGGGGAATCGAGAGAGCGGGGCCGGCAAAACGCACTGGCCAGTATTGGAAGTAGGGATCGAATTCGCTGAAGCGGAAGCCGCTCACGCCATGGAGCCCAAAGGTGAGCATCGCCAGTGCCAGCGCTCCAATCAGTGCCACCCAGGCGTTGTGCAAGCGATGCCGGAACACGCTTAGAACCCCGAGCAGAGAAACAACCTGCACGATCGCGAAGGCGAGCGTTAGCCCCCGCAGGCCCTGGGGTAATGCATGCAGGAAGGGCGACAGCAGTTCGGGGTACAGCCCGTATTGCGACGGTGCATCGACCAGCAAGGTTCCACCTGCCCTCACCCGAGCGATCGCGGAAACCGTGGCATCGAGATGATCAGACCAGACAGCACTGCCCGTGAGGCGCTGGAAGCTAAACAGCCGGAAGCTGATCAGCCCGAGCCCGCTGCAGAGCAGCCCCAGCCCCACGGCGGCCAGCTGCAGCTTTCCCCTCCACCGCCGAGGCCAGCGCCAACCAGCCCGGTGTGCCTGGAGCGTGATCAGAACGGTGAGAGCCGCCATGGCGGCGGCTAGGGCCGCATGCAGCAGTGAACCGTTCGGGGTCATCCCCGCAGGGCCGATGCTGGCGCGAATCGCCAGGGCCGTGGGTAGCGGCAGGATCAGCAGAACGCTGAACCCGACTGACAGCAGCCCCTCAAGTCGATACTCCGGCCACGCTTGCCTTTGCTGTCGCGGCGTGGCTACAGCAACGACGATGGCCAGCAACAGGGGTGGAACCAGTAAGAGGTTCGCCAGAAACAGCACCCGCTCCACAGGCTCCGGTGCCAGGAATCGCTCGGCCTGAGGCAGCAGCAGACCTGGGGGTGCGGCAGGCGTCTGCAGAACCTGCGCCAGAGCCCAGGCGCCAGCAGCGTTCAGTGCCCACAACAACAAACAGGCCAGCACCAGCAGGGTGCTGCGGCCAGACCACCCGGCCGCCTGCGGGACAGATCGGAAGGCGCGCACCGATCGGCAGGCTTCAGTTCCGTTCAGTTTGATGTCAGTGCCCTGATCTGGCCGTTAATTTGCGGGGCAGGCGCATGCTTCGTCGCGATGCCAGCTCCAGATGCCGTGGAGGAGCACAACGCCAACGCACTTCGGGCCCAGATTCTGGCGTTGACCCGTCGCTACGCCGACCTGGTGCACCGGGATCAGCTTCCAGGGACAGACCCGCGGCGCACGGCTTGGTGCGGGGGGGCCATCCCCTACGCCGGCCGGGTGTTCGGCGAAGAGGAAGTGGAGACGGCGGTGGCCTCCAGCCTCGATTTCTGGCTCACCCTCGGCTCCGAGGGTGCGGCCTTCGAGCAGGAGCTGGCGGCCTTCCTGGGGGTGCGCTCCAGCCTGCTGGTGAACTCGGGCTCCTCGGCGAACCTGATCGCCCTGAGCACGCTCACCAGTCCGCTGATTCCCGAGGAGCGGCGTCTGCGCCCGGGCGATGAAGTGATCACCTGCGCGGCGGGCTTCCCCACCACCGTGGCGCCGATCCTGCAGACCGGCTGCCGGGCGGTGTTCGTGGATGCCGATCCCGTCACCGCCAACCTGCGGGTGGATCAGCTGGAGGCGGCGCTCAATCCCGGCCGCACCAAGGCCGTGATGGTGGCCCACGCCCTCGGCAACCCGTTCGACATCGCCGGTGTGCTGGCCTTCTGCCGCCGGCACGACCTCTGGCTGATCGAAGACAACTGCGATGCCCTCGGATCCACCTACTCGATGCCGCGCCCACTGGCGGAATCCCTGGGCTTCAGCGAGAACAGCCCTGGCCTGGATGAGGGCCCGGATCGGGTGGTGCGTTACACGGGCTGCTGGGGTGATCTGAGCACCCAGAGCTTCTATCCGCCCCATCACCTCACCATGGGTGAGGGCGGTGCCGTGAACGTGGTGCGCAGCGATGGTCGCCTGCGCCGCATCGCCGAAAGTCTGCGCGACTGGGGCCGCGATTGCTGGTGCCCCAGCGGCCGCGACGACACCTGCGGCAAGCGCTATGGCTGGCAACTCGGCGAGCTGCCGGAGGGGTACGACCACAAATACGTGTATTCGCACCTTGGCTACAACCTCAAACCGCTGGATCTGCAGGCGGCGATCGGCCGCGTTCAACTGAAGCGGTTGCCGGGGTTCATCGCGGCCCGCCGCGCCAATTGGCAGGCGTTGCGGGCAGGCCTCGCACCGTTGGAGGGGGCTCTGCAGGGCCAGCTTCAGTTCGCCCTGCCCACCCATGCCACGGCCTCGAGCCCGGAGGGTTTCCAGTGGGATGCCAGCGGCTGCCGCAGCGATCCCAGCTGGTTCGGCTTCCTCCTGCGCGTGGGCGGCGGCGCCCCGGTGAGCCGCGCTGCCCTGGCTCAGCGGCTCGAGGCCGAACGCATCGGCACGCGCATGTTGTTTGGCGGCAACCTGTTGCGGCAGCCGGCCCTGCTGCAGGTGCGGCACGACGATCCCGCCGCGATTCGCAGCGTGGGCGAGGCGCTGCCCGGTGCCGATGCCCTGATGCAACAGGCTCTGTTCCTCGGCGTCTACCCAGGACTCACCTCAGCGATGCTGCAGCGCATGACGCAGGTGGTGCAGAACGCGATGGGGAGGCCGGAGTGAGAACCGCTGATCTGATCGCCCGGCGCCTGGTGGCCCTGGGGGTGCGCCGCTGCTTCAGCGTCACCGGCGGTGGCGCCATGCATCTGAACGATGCCTTCGGCGAGGCGGCTGGGCTGGACTGCACCTATCTGCACCACGAGCAGGCCTGCGCGATGGCGGCGGAGGGCTACGCCCGCATCGCCGGTGAGCCGGCGTTGCTGTGCGTGACCTCCGGGCCCGGGGCGATCAATGCGCTTAACGGCGTGTTCGGCGCCTTCACTGATTCGATCCCGCTGCTGGTGGTGAGCGGCCAGGTGCGCACGGACACCCTGGTGGAGGCCTGCCCGCAGCTGCCGCTGCGTCAGCTGGGCGATCAGGAGGCGCGCTCTACCGAATTCCTGCCGGCCTTCGTGAAGCGGTTCGTGTCCCTGCGCGAGCAGGACGATCCGCTTGCGGTGGTGGATGCCCTCTGGCAGCTGGCCTGCAGCGGCCGCCCCGGCCCGGTGTGGCTGGAGGTGCCGGTGAACCTGCAGGGCCAGCAGCACCCGGAGCTGGAGGTGGCTCTGGCCGCACCGCCACCAGCACTCGATCCCGGCCCGGCACCCATCGCGATGGAGCTTGAGCAGCTGCTGGAACAGCTCTCTGCCGCCGAGCGGCCTTTGCTGCTTCTGGGCAGCGGTGTGCGCTTGGCGGGCGCCATCGAACCTGCCCAGCAGCTGGCGGAAGCGCTGGGGGTGCCCGTGCTCACGGCCTGGAGTCACGACGTGTTTGCCAACGACCATCCCCTGTTCGCGGGGCGGCCGGGCACGATCGGTACCCGCGCCGGCAATCTTGCGCTCCAGGCCTGCGACCTGCTGCTGGTGATCGGCTCGCGGCTCAACATCCGCCAGGTGAGTTACAACTGGGCCGAGCTGGCGCCCCTGGCCCGGATCGTGATGGTGGACATCGATCCGGCGGAACTGGCCAAGCCCTACCTGCGGCTCGCTCAAGCCATCCATGCCGATGCCCGCCGCTTCTGCGAGGCGATGCTCGCGGCCTGGCCTGCCTGGAGCATCCGCCTGGGCGCAACTGAATCCCAGCGCGCCGCCTGGCGGGATCGTTGCCAAACCCTCCGGGCGAGTCGTGAACCGACACCGGATGACTACCCCGAGCGCGCCGAGGCCGGCATCAACCCCTACCACCTGCTCTTTGCCCTTGATCAGGCCCTGCCGGATCACGCCCGGGTGGTGTGCGGCGATGCCACCGCCTGCATCGTGCCGTTCCAGCTGCTGCGAATGCACGGCGCTCGGCGCATGTTCAGCAACAGCGGCTGCGCCTCGATGGGGTACGACCTGCCGGCCGCCCTCGGTGCCGCCACCGCTGCCCGCGAGCGGGGGCTCACTGGCCCCACCGTGGCTCTGGCGGGGGATGGCTCGCTGATGATGAACCTGCAGGAGCTGCAGAGCCTGGCGGCCAGCGATCTCGATCTCTGCCTACTGGTGCTCGATAACGGCGGCTACCTCTCGATCCGGCAGACGCAGAGCAACTTCTTCGGCCGCGAGCACGGCGCCTCGCCGGCTTCCGGCGTGAGCTTCCCGGATTTCACGCGGCTGGCGGAGGCCTTCGGCTTGCCGGTGACGCGGCTGGAGCGTCGCGAGCAGCTGGCCGCCGCCCTGCCGGTTCTGCTGGCGGCCGAGGGCCCACGGGTGGCGGTGGTGCAGCTCGATCCCCAGCAGGAATTCGAGCCACGCCTCAAATCCCGCGCCGTGGGCGGCCGCATCCACACCCCTGCCCTCGACGACATGCACCCGCCATTAGATGCCGAAGAACTTCGCCGGGTAAGGCATTGGCTTAGAGGTGATAGTTCATCGATTGGGCTGTAGAATTATGGAGTTGCGCACAGCTTCATGCGAGTAAAGAAGGTAATTAAAGAGTGGCTCAAGCGGGCCATCCCAAGAGGTCTTGTCGAGTTCGTTTATCCCTGGACTCAGCGTGGTCTTGCCAAGGAAAATGGTCTCGGCATAAGCGTTGATGAGTCTTTCGTGACTATTTCTCGTGATCGAGATAGGATCTTGCTTTCAAGGCGGCATCCCGCCTATATCGCTGATGTGTTGCGCGGTTTTGACTATTATTTCCAGGCCGTTTCCCCTGCTGTGGTCGGTGACCTAAGGGTTATTGATTGCTCCGCGCCAAAGTGTCATGCAGTTGTTGGTTATACCACTATGCCCGTGATGTTTGCCTCGCTCGCGGAGCCGATTGTGACGGCGCAGCAGTACGTTGAATTCGCGGGCCTCCGGCGCGGGCATGTTGTTCTTGATCTCGGGGCTTATTCGGGTTTGACCGCGATGGTTTTTGCGGAGGCAGTGGGGCCTGGTGGTGGCGTTGTTGCGCTTGAAGCTGATCCCAAAAACTTCGAAACCTGCGAATATAATATTTGCAGGTTTAATGCTTTGACTGCTAAGTCTGGCGCGGCAAGAGTAGAGCTAATGTTTGCCGCCGCTTGGAGTGACTGTGATGGGATTCTTCTCTCCTCTGAGGGGAGTATGGGTTCTGGGTTTGACGGTATCCTGGGTTCGGCGAGGGGCGACTTGGTCCGAGTTCCAAGTCGGACCCTTACGGAAATAGCTGGAATGCATGGTCTTGAAAGAGTTGATTTTGTCAAATGTGATATAGAGGGTGCGGAAGTGGAAGTTTTCAAGGACCAAGAATTCCTGCATAAATTTAGGCCCCGCATCATTGTCGAGACCCATGAGGTGGGTGGCGATGACAGCGGCCGGCTTGTCGTGGCTCAGTTGGAGCGGCTTGGCTATGCGTGTACAAGGGCGGGATCGCAGCGGCATGATCCATGGCTCCTTGAATGTGTTCCAACTGGTACTGAGGGGTTTGCGTGATTCCCGCCGAGCACCGGCGCCTGTTCGAGAACCTGTTCGTGCTCGAGCTGGCCAACAACCACTGGGGCGATCTGGAGCGGGGGCTACGCATCGTGCGCGAGTTCGGCACGGTGGCGCGGGTGAATGCCGTGCGTACGGCGATCAAGCTGCAGTTCCGCGATGTGGATTCGTTTATCCACCCCGCCTTCAAGGGCTACACCGAATCGCGCTACATCAAGAAAACGGAGGCCACCAAGCTCTCGATCGAGGAGTTCCGGGCACTGGTGGAGGAGATCCGCCGCTGCAGCTGCATCCCGATGGCCACGCCCTTCGATGAGGCCTCGGCGGATCTGTGCGGGGTGTTCGATCTGCCGCTGATCAAGATCGCCAGCTCCGATATCGCCACCTGGCCGCTGTTGGAGCGCATCGCCCGCCTGAAACGGCCCGTGATCATCTCCACCGGCGGCGCCAATGAGAAGACGATCGACGACTGCGTGGCGTTCTTCGAGCACCGCGACATCCCGTTGGCGATCAACCACTGCGTGTCGCTGTATCCCAGCGAAGACAGCGAGCTGGAGCTCAACCAGATCGAGTACCTGCGCCAGCGCTACCCAGGCCATGTGATCGGCTTCTCCACCCACGAGCAGCGCGACTGGCACAGCTCGATGCTGATCAGCTACGCCAAAGGCGCCCGTACCTGGGAACGCCACATCGATATTGATGACGGCGCCATTCCTGTGTCCCCCTACTGCTCCCTGCCTCACCAGGTTGACGCCTGGTACCGCGCCTTCCACAAGGCGGCGGAGATGTGCGGCGGCAGCAGCGAGGCCCGCCGGCCGATCCAGGAGCGCGAACGCCGCTACCTGGAAGATCTGGTGCGCGGCCTTTATGCCCGCCGCGACCTGCCGGCCGGCTACGTGTTCGATTCGGCCACCTTCGAGGCGGACTTCTACCTGGCGATCCCCCTGCACCGCGGCCAGCTCTCCTGCCGCGAGGTGATCAACGGCGAACGCCTCACCCGGCCGATCGCGGCGGACGAGCGCCTCACGATCGACCATGTGGACGGCCCCTACAGCCGCAACCCCGGCCTGCGCCAGGCCATCCTCGAGCGCGGCCGCGAGGGATGAGCGCCGCCAAGGAGCCCGTGAACGCAGCCGGCAGCGGAGCCGGCCATGGCCTTGTATTGCGGAATTGGCCAATAGGTGGCCAGTATTGGCTTGACGCGGACCTTCGCCAATACGTCGCGCCATGGCGCTGCCGAACCTCTGGGCCCTTTACAACCTGCGCTCCTCCCCCTATTTCCAGGCCACCCTGCGCCTGGATTCTCAGGCCCCGCCGCTGCGCTTGTTCGTGGGGCGTCAGAGCGAGCGACAGCAGCTGCTCACCACCATCGGTAGCAGCGCCAGCTCCAGGCAGGCCGTGGCAGGACGCCCAGGGATCGGCAAAACCACCCTGGTGCAAACGGTCAAGGCCGATGCCCAGGTTGAGGGCTACTGGAGCTCAGACGAGATCATTCCCATCAGTGCTGAAGGTGCCAGCGAGCAGCTGCTTGGTCAGCTGCTTTCCGGCGTCTATGACGCCGTGCTGGCGAACTGCCCATCGGCGGCAGGCCCTGAAGTGGAGGCCGCGCAGCAATTGGTGCGCAGCATCCGCCTGCGCGGGGGTGGGCTCACGCTGTCGGCCTTTGGCCTTGGGGTCGGTGGCAGCCACAGCGAAAGCGTGGCCATGCCACCGGGGGCACTGGTGCTGGATGGCCCCCGGGTGTTGCGCGACCTGCTCCGCTACGCGATCGGCCATGGTGCCCATGGAATCATTCTGCATCTGAACAATCTGGAGAATCTGAGTGAGGCCGATGCGTCGCGAGCGGCGGATCTGCTGCGGGGCATCCGCGATCAGGCCCTCCTGCACGATGGATTGCACTTGATCGTGGTCGGCACCACGGATGCCGTGCGCACGGTGGTGCAGAGCCACACCCAGATCCGCTCGGTGTTCAGCAATCCGATCGTGCTGGAGCCTCTGGAGCTTGGTGATGTGGAGCAGTTGCTGGCCAATCGCTATGAGGCGTTGCAGCTCGATCCAGCCAGACCCTGGCGCTCCCCTGTGGAAGCTGCCGTGGTGCAGCGGCTCTACGAGCTGTTCCGCGGGGATCTGCGCGGCATGTTGAAAGCGCTGGAGGATGGAATCACCACGCTGCTTGGCCTCACCAGCGCAGGCGCCAACGTGGCGCCCGTGGGGCTGGAGGATCTGCTGCTGACGCTGCGGCAACGCAACCAAGCGGAACTGCAGGAGCAAGTGGGCGATACCGCCTGGGAGCGCCTGCTGGCCTGGGCGCAGGTGGATTCCGCTTCGATCCAGACCCAGGCCCAGCTGGTGGAGCTGTGGCGGGTCAGGCAACCCACCGTTTCGCAGACCCTCCAGCAACTGAATGAGGCTGGTGCCGTTGAGGCCTTGCCCCGAAGGGGGAGAGAGCCGATTCAATACCTGATGACCGGCACGGCTCGATTGGCGCTTTGATCCAGTGAGGTCTGCAGCAGACGGATCGGGGATGCCGATGTCACCCTGGTGCCAACGGCGAGAACTGGTACGACCGTGGGGATCTGCTGTGCGGTTGTTTGGTGGGTTTTAGTGCCGAAGTTTGAAGGATGAGTGCCCCCGGCCTGATCGCCTTCGATCTCGACGGCACCCTGATCGACAGCGCCGCCGGCATTCACGCCTCGCTGCTGTCCGCCTGCGCCGCCCTGGACGTGGCACCGCCCGCCCGCGAGCAGTTGCAGAGCCGGATCGGCCCGCCGCTGCGCGACTACCTGCCTGACCTGCTGGGCCTCGCGCCGGAGCAACGCGATCGGCTGCTGGAGCCCCTGCTGCAGGCCTTCCGCCAGCACCACGACCGTGAGGGCTGGGCCCACTTCCAGCTCTATGCGGGTGCCCTGGAGCTGCTGCAGACCCTGCACAGCCAGGGCTGGCAGCTGCATGTGGTGACGCTCAAGCCCGCGCCGCTGGCGGCCCAGGTGCTGGAGCGGAGCGGCATCGGGACGCTGGTGCGATCCCTGCAGGCTCCGCAGCCCGGCGGCCGGATCCACAAGGCGGCATGCCTGGACCAGCTGCGCCAGCCCGGCCTGCCCGTGCACTGGTACGTGGGCGACACGGCCGGCGATCAACGGGCGGCGGCGGCGGCTGGCTATCGCTTCGTGGCCGCCGGCTACGGCTATGGCTCAGATCTGGCTGCGGCGCATCACCTGCAGGCGCCGCTGGAGCTGTTGCACGTTCTTGCTGATCGATCCTGATCCGTTTTACGATCGGTGCATGGATGTCGCAATCGTTTCCCCTAAATACCAGGTGGTGATCCCCAAGCGGGTCCGCGAGCAGTTCGGGCTGACTCCCGGCCAGCAGTTGCAGGTGATCGCCCTGCCGGGCCGGATTGAGCTGGTGCCGAGCCTTGCTCCCGACGCGCTGCGTGGATTTCTGCAGGGCGACAACACCTTCCAGCGGGAGCCTGATCGCCTGTGAACGAGCCCAGCGCGGTGGTGGATTCCTCGGGCTGGATTGAGGTGTTCACCGATGGCCCGATGGCCGATCGGTTCCTCAGGGTGCTCGCTGCCGAGGACCGCCTGATGGTCCCTGCCATCAGCATCCTGGAGGTGTTCAAGTGGGTTCTGCGCGAACACAGTGAGGCGCAGGCCATTCAGGCAGCCGCAGCCATGCAGCGCGGCGTGGTCGTGGATCTGGACAGCCGTCTGGCCATTGCCGCCGCACAGCTCAGCCACGCGTTGAAGCTCCCGATGGCTGACAGCATCATCCTTGCCACAGCCCGCAGCCATGGGGCCAGGCTGTACACGATGGATGCGGACTTCCGCGGTCTCGAGGATGTCGAGCTGATGGCGCGGCGTTGATGGAGGCCCCCTTGCTCCTCACCGGCGCCAGCGGCTGGTTCGGTCGCACCGCCCTGCACATCTACGAGCAGGAGCATGGGCCGGAGGCCCTGCGCCGTGACGTGATCCCCTTCGCATCCCGCGAGCGCTGGGTGGACTTCAACAGTCCCCACGGCCCCGTGAAGGCTTACCCCCTGGAGGCGATCACGGATGTGAGCCAGCCGCGGGGCCTGCTGCACCTGGCCTTCCTCACGCGCGACAAGGTTGAGGAGCTTGGCCACGCCGGCTATGTGGCCACCAACCGCGCCATCACCGCTCGGGTGGCAGAGCTCCTACAGGCCTGGCCCACCATGCCGGTGGTGGCCACGTCCTCCGGGGCAGCGGCGGCCCTCGATGGCCAGCCGCCCGACTTGGGCGGGAACCCCTACGCCACCCTCAAGCAGGAGGAGGAAGCCCTGCTGGAGCGGGAGTCCGCCTCCCGTAGGGCTGTGGTGTTCCGGGTGTATGCGGCCTCGGGGCGCTTCATGACGCGGCCGGAGAAGTTCGCCCTAGGCGATCTCATCCTGCAGGCCCTGCAGGGGCAGCCGGTGCAGGTGAGGGCCCCGCATGCGGTGTGGCGGAGCTATGTGAGTGTGGAGCAACTGATGCAGCTGAGCTGGATGCTGCTGCGGGGCCAAGGCGAGCCTGCCAGAATTCGCTTTCAACGCCTGGATGCCTGTGGTCCGGTCGTGGAGCTGGCGGAGTTGGCGGCGGCCGTTGCCTTGGAGCTGAACGTCACCCTTGGACCAAGGCAGATCAGTGCTGATGAGGCGGACCACTATGTGGGAGATGGTGCCGTGTTCAGCGCCTTGCTGCAGCGACATGGTTTCACGCCAATGAGCATGCAGGAGCAGGTCCTTGCCACTCTTGCCGGCCTGCGCCGGCTGGGTTCAATGGGGCTAGCCAGACCAGCCGATAGTGAGATTCTTCCAGGCCTCAGTAAGCACTAACCCATGTTTTCCGTAAGGTTCATGGATGCTATGCCCCTGTTAATCTGTGTTGGACAAGTCTGCGTAGACTTGCTTTGTCATTCAGTCCCGGCTCAGCTTGCCAGCCAGCCCTGAGGATATTTATGGATGCTTGCCTAAACCGAACCCAGCCAATCTTGCTTTACGGAGCCGGAAATTTCGGTCGGAAGGTCGCTGTATCACTTGCCGCGATGGGATACACAGTCTCTGGCTTCATTGATCAGAGTCCTGGTGTAGCTGAATGGATGGGTCTCCCCATCCATTCGTGGGAAGCTGCGGTGTCTTTGGGCGTGCTGGCAGAGACGCAGGTGCTCTGCACAGTTTTTAACCGGCTGCATGCTTATCAGGCTCTCTATGAAACGGCGATGGCCCATGGCTGTTCCGACTTGTTGATGCCTTGGCACTACTATCCAATGATGGCTGGTTCCCTGGGCTGGCAATACTGGTTGGCAGAGGAGCCGTTGCAGGTCGGGAATGAGACTGTTTTGGATGCGCGTGTGTCTAGGCTGACTGCCATGCTGGCCGACGATGAATCGAAGACGATTCTCTCGCGGACATTGGCGTTTCGTGGTGGCAAGGATCTTGCGTATTCGACTTATGTCTCTTCTGAACCTCAATATTTTAACCAGTTGACGCTTTGCGCTGACCGGCTGCCTGATCAGTTGGTCTATCTGGATGTTGGCGCTTATGACGGGGATAGCTTGATGGAGCTATCTGGTCTTGCAAATCTTAAAAGGGCTATATTGTTTGAGCCTAGCCATCTCAATGCTGACAGGCTTCGTCTGCGTACCATGGATTGGCTTGCTTGGAATCCGGGCGTTGAACTGGAAATCCTGCCCATGGCCCTGGGGAATCATCATGGCCTGATGGCCCTGCAGGGAGAAGGCGAAGCAGCCGCTGTTGTTGCTGATTTGGCTGAAGATGAGGTATTGGATTCAGCGGCGATCCTGGTTGCCAGGGCAGACGATCTGTACCCCTCTCTGACTGTTGACTTTGTTAAAATTGATGCCGAAGGTTCAGATCTGGGCTGCATTCATGGCATGGCTAATCTATTGCGGCGGAGTCGGCCGGTTGTTGCCATTTCTGTTTATCACCGTACCGAAGATCTTCTCGAGATTCCGCTTGCCATGTATTCTCTGTACGGTGGCAATTGTGATTATTACTTGCGTCAGCACTTTTGTAACTCCTTTGACTGTGTCCTCTACGTGGTGCCTTGGGTGTTGGGCTGATGGATCGTATTGATTGCTGTCCCTGCTGCGGTTCTCATGCTGGGCGTGATGGCTATGCGTTGCTTTCCCCCTTTATTCGTGCCTGGGTTCGCCCTGTGTTGCAATCGCGGAGCTGCTTGATTCGCCGCTGTGGCGGTTGTGGTTTTCTGTTCTTTCGGGATCGCTTTAACTCTAGTGAGATGGAGCGTCTTTATTCTGGCTATCGCTCCAGTGGCTATCTGGCATGTAGGCGTCGCTATGAGCCTTGGTATACCGATGCGGTGAATGGGGGGAACCTTGACGGCGTTACCATTGCGCGGCGTCAGGCGTCCTTGCGTTCTTTTCTGCAATCTTGGTTGCCAGTGGATTCACGGCACCTCCTCGCCGTGGATGTTGGCGGTGATCGTGGTCAGTTTATTCCTCCAAATCTATTTTCAAGAGCGTATCTCATTGAGGCCAGTGCTTATCCTGCTTGGCCTGGTGTCAGCAGAATTTCGTCGATTCAGGAGTTGCCTTGTCAGGAAGATCTTCTGATGATGTTTTCCCATGTGTTGGAGCATCTCCCCGATCCGGTTTCTTTCTTGAGCCGGTATCTCTCTGAGGCCCTAGGCACGGCCTGCCGTCGCTATGTCTATATCGAAGTTCCCTTGGAGAGGTTCCGATTGGACTCTTCTATGTCCAGCCGGCTATATGGTCGCTATGTGCGTTTGCTTGATCACGCTTGGTTTTTGCCGTGGCTGATGCTCATGGATGCGCTGGCGTTGCTGAGCCGGGGTGTGATCGGCTTCCTTTGTCCGCCCATGGTCTTGAAGCTCCATGAACATCTTAATTTCTTTTCAAGGCAATCACTGATCAGCCTTGCTGATTCGCTTGGCCTTGAGATCCTTGCCCTTGAGGTGGAGCGTCAGTCGACCCTTCTGAGTCAGCAAGGTGTTATACGCCTTCTGGCTTTGGCAAAGTCAACGCCCTGATTATTTGCCGTTCCTCATCCTTGCTGAAGCACCGATCCTTGTGCTGACTTGACCTTCTTGACCGTATAGCATTCGGCTGAATAGAAATCCGATTGCAAAGCTTGCCGCTGTGCCGGTCAGGGTCAGCAAGTTGCGATCCAGGCTGTTGCGAAGGGTGGCAACAAGTGTGAGCCCGGTCAGTGAGGACGGTGCCAATGCCAGCAAGTAACGCCCCACTGAAACCCGATAGCCAAGGCTTGCCGGAAAGACGAGATAGCGGATGGAGAAGAAGCGCAGCACCTGGCAGCTCCCTTCGGCGATCAGCCAGGCCGGGATGGCGCCGAGTGGGAATAGGAGCCAGAAGCTGGCAGGTCCAAGTACGCCAAATAACAGGCTGTTGAGTCCGTAGCGCGTCAGGCTTCGCTTCACAGTTGATCAGTGTGGCTGATTCGTCGATGCCGAACACGTGGTCTCACGTTGGCCAGGCGAAGTTCTTCGACTTGGCGGGAGAGTACGGCGGTCATCAGCATCTGGATGGCAAAGCTGCTAAGCACCAGTGCCATCACCGTGGGGACCCCTGGCTCGTAGCGACTATTGCCGCCAAGCCAATTCAGAAGCAGCGCGAAGCCGACGCCACTCGCCAGTAGTAGTCCAACCCCACTCAGGCCAAAAGCCAGGCGACTGGCTGTGGAGTCGGCCGCCAACAGCGCCTGGATGGCCTCCCTGGCGTAGCCCAAGCGGCGATAACTTGATTGCCCGTGCAGTCTTTTGGCCTGGTGGTAGGGGAGTG
>Ga0315899_10005014_pt1 | contig 14312 bp, 8 predicted proteins | sample LakEriMetagenome_2_FD_203518 | JGI IMG/M metagenome (GOLD analysis project Ga0315899, IMG submission 203518) | Freshwater fungal communities from buoy surface, Lake Erie, Ohio, United States - Buoy 4 MA112 | ecosystem: Environmental > Aquatic > Freshwater > Lake | place: USA: Lake Erie, Ohio... | reverse complement strand
CAAGAAAGGCTGACAAGAACGAAGTGTTTGCGCAGACGCTGGGCCTGGATTGGCCCGCAGCAGGCCCATTAGAGCATTGCTCAAGCCGTATGCAGTGAGTGGTATTGGATCTGTAGCCGCCAGGACATCGCATGGCTGAAAAAAACAAGTATTTTTGCCCCTCGGCAGGTTTTGAGGGCACGACCATCGAGCTGCGTCCCCCTTCACGCCCCGCAGCAGCTATCCATGACTCCTTTGTAGGAGGCAATGCGTATCTCGCAAACACTGACAGCGGGCACTCTTGCGCGCTCTCGTCCGAAATCTCTGCGAATGATACTTCAACTGCCTGCCCAACAATAGTGTGGCATGGAATGCGCCACTCGAATAACGCCGCGGCAGGGCGAGTAAGGGAGTAGTTCCGAAACAATTGGAGTGTTGGCGGAAGGGCGACACGCGCAACTGACACGCTGAGGTTGGCGGCAGCATCAGCAAACACAGCAATAATCCAATCCTGCAACTTGAAATCTTCATCTTCCGGCGATAACACGAGCGAGGGCAGCTCGAAAGGCTGCGAGAATCCAGAAGCTGCATTCCACGCCCAGGTTTCGAAGGTTGATGGGCCAAGACTGACGGCCTCCACTCGCCTGTTGGCAGCCATCTGATGTTGCCGCTTTGGAAGACCCGAGGACTCCGGTGACAAATACACTGCAGCGTTGCCTCCTCCAGACAAAACGCCGATGATGGAGATGACGTAGTAAGCAGCTTCATCTACATGCATTCGCATCAAGCGTTGGGAGGCTCGGCTAAGCAACACGTCATGGGCCAGGTCGAGGGAAAGGTTTTGAATGAAAGAAGAAATGCGAATGCTGACAGAGCTATTACACGATCTCAAGATACGAGAGGTCGTGTTTGAAGTGTCAGCGCGTGCTTCACGTGCGATCCCATGAAACAGGACTGCGATATAAACCTCGCCGGCATCGGCAGGTGACAGCAGCAGGGATGAGATTGTTGGCCCATTCGACGCGCCACCCAACGTCAGTTTCTCCTTGCCTCCTGACTGCTTCAGAATCCTGGTGATATTCACCGCTGCACCAGCCGTGGCATCTTGAAGATACACCTGAGCCGAGCAATTGGACCCAGTTTCATTCTCTAAGTTATCCTCTAAGTGTAGATGAGCTTCAGTCATCTCACCGACTTTCGTATAGAAGAATGTCCACCAGCCATGGCTTTGTTCCTCGACGCCGGGAACAGCCAGTTTGCGCACTTCTTGTGGCGGCCCACATGTCACCGCGTGCGGTGTAGCGACGGTCAAGGTGGCGCATACCACGTTGCCAATGTACGCCTGAGAGCTAGGTGTCAGAGGGCTTGCTGCGCCTAGTTGCCGTGCTTTCGTGACCTGCGACCCTGGCCCATCCGCGTCACTCTTAAACGCTGGTCGATTTGTGGTGACATGGAGGTTGATAGGAACCATGCCATGCGTGTTACTTGCGCTGCTTCCTTGCACTGTAAGCTCGAAGTCGAAGGGCCCGGCGAGGTTCGTGGATCTAAACGGAACCACATACACACCGTTGATGTCGGGGCCTGACTTTGATTGATGCATCGTGACCTCGGCGTACAACGTGTTGCTTCCACATTTAACATCGCCAATGCTTGGTGTTGTCTCAATCCTCACGACCATTTGCGCCCCGCCAAAAGCTCTGTGCGGGATGACCTGTGAATCCATGATCCTAACGATGGAATGGCAATTGTCGTCTTCGCCCCCTGACTCCAAGTATCTTGAACCCAGAGACTCCGTGTTTGTTTTCACCGCAGATATATACTCGTCTTCGTCGCTGAAGTCAGTTTGTTGAACGTCGATAGTGAGCATTACAGGAGTCTCCAAGGCAAGCCATTCCGTCGGAAATGTCACCTCGCAAAAAGGACCGGAAGAACGGTCATCGACGCACACAAGCTTTTGCGATTGCTCAAATGGCCCAGCTCTCATAAGCAGGTCATCGTCCCAGCCCTCACAAAAATTCTCAAAAGTCAGTGCCCTGGCACATTTACTATGCAAAAGCAATACAGAGAACTAAGGTCAAGAACGTTCGAGAAATTCTTGCCAGTGGGCGTTTAAGAGGCAGATTGTTGATTGGGCGATGGCGGTACGAAATGGTCAGGGGCTGCTGGACTGGCACAAACACATTGACAACCAAGTAATACTGCATAGCTGACGTGCCCTCCAGGCCTCTCATGAATCGGTACTTGATGGACGAGGCCGCAGTGCCAGCTACTAGATTACCAGTGTAGATCTTTTCGGCTGTAATCACAAACGGACATGGCACGAGCTTATACGTGAGAGAGAAGGACGACGACAGGATACCGGTGAGCTCAAGCATCAAGGGTTCTCCGACCTTGTGGAAGGCGCGGCCCTGAAAAACATTTGCAACGGTCGAGGAGAGCCCAGGAATAGTGCACAGACTCATGCCCACGTCCGAAGGTGCTTGCGAGCAAAGACCTGACCAAAGTGTCCTAGAGGTGGAAGCGCAACCCAGAACGCCTGTCACGCACTCTTGAGAGTACTTGCTCATCAAGAGCCCCTTTGACCCACCCAGTTCCGAGGAGTTCGTGAGCCTCCACTCCTGCAGCGCCAACTTACCTCGAGCTGTTTGCGCATCGGCAATGCGCTGTTCCTGTAAAGCCACTTGGAATAGTTCGAGAGCGCACTCATCCACGATGACTGACGTCAAAGACCCACCCAGCAACGACAGACATCCACGAGAGCTTTGGATCGATTCACACTTCCTAACTCCAAAACTCTCGGTGCAAGACATGGCTGCGCCGAGGCTCGCTTTCTGAAGAAGACGCCCATTTTCAAACGTCCATTCAACCCCGAAACCGCCCGCGAGTTCGTGCTTCAGCGAGTAGAATTTCCAGTCCTCCTCGGTTCCATTCCCCATACGATATACTGTGTCGATGCACGCATGCATTCTCGGAGTCGACGGAAACGCTAATCCTATGTTTGCCAAACACTGTTCCACATTCGCCTCATCTTTCACCCTCAGCTTGATGGTGCTTGTAGAGTATGTGACGCATCCTGGTGTTGAGGTGGGCGCGGCTTCAACGACGCTGAAGCCCTCGACTATCTTCAGGATTGCCGACAAACCGTTCCACCACTGCACGCACACGGGCACGTTGTCGCGGTCGCCTGGTAGATAAAACATTTGCCTATCATCCGAGAACGCCTGTTGTGCCATCGACTCAGTGGTGTCTGCGACAAGATTCTTGTCCACTTTGGCCGGTGAGGAGTGGGCGCATGAGATAGACTGTGCTACTCTAAGCTGTACGTGCCCGTTTGTGGCCAGAGTACATCGCCCTGAGCTACCGGAAGTCACTTTGGCATCCGGCACTTTGTTACTCAACATTTCTGCCTCAGCGATGTTCAGGAGTCTGCAGCACCTGACCCGTGTCGCAAAAAAGCACTGGGGTCCACGGATAGTGGAGGTGTGCCCACTGTCATACCACTCAGTCTCACCGGTGCCAGGAATGAAGGTCACATTTCCAGCCGGGCGCACATAGACATCATGAAGCTGAACATCTTGCTGCACACATGAGGTGCAATTATCGTCGTCAGTTATGGTCCAATAGCTGCATGTGCGCTCTCTTGCACACTTATCGCAGCACTCGTTGTCGCTCTCCACTTGGATAGCGTCGACCATTTTGTCGGCCTTAATCTGCGGCATAAACCACGGAAACTTGCCATTCAGGTTGCAAAAAGGCTGCAGGAAAGGATCTGTGTTCCACAGCGTGTAGGTCCGATAGAACGGGTACGTGTCCTTTGAGGTCACGTTGTAGCGATTAACGTAAACTCCATCCCGGAAGCAGTGTTGGCCAGGGACATCAAACAGATGACTGCGTGTAGTGCGGTAAGCTACGCGAAGGGGAGTTCCTGAATACTTCCAGCCTTTCTCGACATAACAACCTCTGCAATTTGCATCATAGGGTCTATCAGAAAGACCAGTATACACCTCGGGAGTGGGATCATACGTGCAGGACGTGCCGTCATTGTCACCCCATTTGCACTTGCCCCATGAGGTGCTGTATGGAGTCTCTAAGTGGATCTCTGCGTCAAAGCCCTCGGGGATGGGCGGGGCCTGCAACAAGACACGCTCGCGCACGCGTATTCGGCCAGCTCGCGTTTCTCCCACAGACAGATTCGAGCACGGCGGGTTCTTGTTATAGATTTCCACGTCTTGTCGAGCAGTAAGCGTAAAGGAGTAGGGAGCAAAGACATGGCTCTCACCGTAGACTCCAATCACAAAAGATTCCTTCGGGTAGACGGGAGCTTGCAAAGAGGCCCGAGCACCGTCGAGAGGATTGTGCGAGCGCGCTACTGTCAACACACTTCCATGCACTCGACCTGTGCAATTGTCTCCCCGCGACACATCACATATGCACATTTCTGAGGTGCATTGGCGACAAGTCTCGGCTCCAAGATGGGTCGTACTTGTGCACACGTTTTTGTCAGCCGGGTCTGTAGTGGCAAAGGTCAAAAAAGACTCATGCGTCGGCAAACCCTCCCTTTGAACCAACAGGCGCAGCCCAAAAGACCCTTCGTGCTGCTCCAGGGTCACCGTCAGAAAGCCTGCGAGGGCGGTTCTGAAGCGGAAAATGCGCCATCTGCCCTGATGCACGTCTCTCGTCTCTGCTTTGCCATCTTGCAAGTCAATTATGCGCTCTTCTTCAAAATGACCTTTGCGCTCTGCACTCTGAAAAGAGTATCGTCCTTGAAGGGTCAGCAATCCCTCAGCATTGTCGCTCCTGGCGCCGAAATCCAATGACGCTGCATGCGGCGTGCTTTTGGAGCCAGAGCTTTGACCGTACGACGTGTAGGACGTGGAATCTGCAACCTTGACGTCCAGTTCAAATGAATCGGTGAACCTGGGTCCCTGAGATTCAGACTGGTTGGCTCCTGTGATTGAGATGAGCCATCTTGACGCAAGTTGTGCGTCAAACTCGATTTCGTACAAGCCGTACTCACAGCAAGACTGTTCCTGTTGTTGACCCTTGGCCGCTGGGGATGTGGATTGAAACCGGCCCTGACAGGGGCCGGCAGCGATACAATTGGCGTTTGGCGCACTCGCTGCGTAGACGAGTGCATCATCGATCTTTTGCCCTCTGCCTCTCACATCAAAGGGGCTCCATGCGTAGCTATTGTTGCCTGCAAGGCCCTTGTCAGCAGCGACTTCAACGTGGAAGCCCCCGAAAGGATTTCGAGCGCAGCATGAAAGAGATTCGCAGACGCTCACTTGATTGCTGACTGTCTCGAGGCACCTTGGACTAGTAGGCCGCAAACGCAGTACCAAACGTCGGCCTTGGTGTGTATCTGAGTGCAGGATGGCCAGATATCGCTTTGAACCCGTGGATGAAAATTTATCGAGACGTAGTATCGCAGCATAGTTCCTCCCCATCACCAAAGGAAAGTAAGGTGGAGAGAAGCTGACTGTGACCTCGACATCAACAGAGCCTGACGAATGCATGCCGACTTTGACGTGGCTCTTTTCGCCTTCGGGTCGCAGCACTGTGATGCTGATGGGAGGATTACCGAGCTCAGATTCCGACCGACAGCTTAATGGCGGTAGCGTAGCCCGCTGTGGATACGGAATGTCGTTGGATACAAACAGATCAAAGCTGCCCTTGCTCCTTGTGGTAAAGTGCACCGCCACACTGCCATTCACCTCGACAGTAAAATATTGATGTGCGTCATAAGGCCATCGCAGGACGACAATGTTGCGTCCTTTCACGAGGGTCTGATACAGACCCAATCGAGGCACACGAGTAGCTGTCAATGTGAAGGGCACCGGTTCAACACTGGCCAAGTCGCAACCGCAATCCTTTCCCGGACGCGTTGAGGGCTCACAGGGGGCCCACGCTGGCCCACACCTTGTGCCGCTGCCGCCAACCTTGGTCTTGGCATAGCTCATGTACTCAGATTTGCTGATACCGCCGTCACCACCAGACACAACGGTGAACGTGCCTGTGCCACCATATTGTGCCGTGTATGCGCGAAACTCCTGCGCGGACCAGAGGCCATCTGCGTCTGCGTCGAATTTGCTAAAACGGTAGTGGTATTCCGACGCCCAAGCAGCACAGGTCTCAAGAGACCGGCAACCCACCGCGTAGACTCCTACATACCAGAATGACGAGTTTGCATTGTCCTCGGGACTAATGTTGATAGACGGAGACTGGGAGGGATCGCATGGCTTGTCTATTGACGCGTAGCATGCCTTGTCCATTGACGTGTTGCATAGCTGCCCACACAAGTCTGTTTTGAAGAAATCAACATGCGACTCGTTGTAAGGTTCGTGTCCCAATGGCGGCTCTTGCCTCTCAGGAAGGTAGAATTTTCTTGCCATCAATATCAGCGGGCCGTAGCTCGAGTTCCTGACGCTGGACGACGACGATCCTGATCAAAAGACAAAAAATGAGTTGGATGACAAAACACCCAACAACAATCCACTGCTATTCCTCACCATTATAGAGTACCGTTCCGAATAATCGCTCTCTCCCTCCCTCAACTTAAGGGGCGCATGAGCAGCAAGAGCCTGATCTCACCAGCAATGGCGGTAACACGTGTGTGCTCCGACACCTGCAGGCGGAAAAACTGAAAGGTGCCGTTGTTTAGGAGGCGCGACTCAAAGGGGACATCCGGGGGCAGAATTGTGTACGATGTGATAGGCGGCGGGATGTAGTTGCCAGGTGCTGGTACCAGGGGTGGCTCCTGCATGTACGGGGAGCTGTCATACAGCATAAGCATGTCCTTGGAAAGAATGGTGCCGAGAAAGTAGTAATTGGCGCCTCGCGGCATCAATCCAGCATCTAGTCCAAAGACGCCAATGTAGAAGACATCCTGAGGCCGCGGCAGGTCAATGTCGAGGAAGAATTCGCCGTTGTATGTGGACACATCAGTGCGCATCTCGTAGTCGAGCAAGGTCGGCATTTCATTTCGCTTGGCGTAGAGCGCAAGCCCTGTGTTATAGGGGCGCTGAAGTTTGACCACGAACACGAGCCGCGACAGGATGAGCCCATCGACCGGAAAGCGGAAGGTGCTGAAGGCAAACACCGCCACCTGGCCCCTAAACATCGAGCCCAAGCCCACAGTAGGCGGTGGGCGATCGAGGCGCGCGAGAGCAAAGTAGGAGGTGAATGATTTTGAAAAGATCCCGATGTAATAGGTTGCTGGCGATTTGTATCCGCGTTCGAAGTTGCGAATCGCAATCCTTTTTCCGCCGCCTGCTGCAGCTTCCGACTTCCACCACCCCGGCTTGCTGGCATTGTAGTTGAACAATGTTGGCCAGGGGTCGATGTTCGAGATGACGATGTCTGTCTCTCCAAACTGGTGTGTCACTTCTAGGATGACATCTCTCTCGTCATCCGGGAGGTAAACTTTGAAGTATCTATACTCCAGCGCTGGCACGGTAGCAGCAGCCAAAAAATAGTTTTTCAACTCCGTGACTGCCGGAAATACAGGCACACCGGGTTCCGTAGAAGCCATAATAACCAACCTGGCCTCAGTCATTTCCAGGACCGACGCATACACGCCAATATAATAAAGGCCTCCAGTGACTGGGCTGGAAGCTCGCACAGTGTACTCGCCATGCACATTTGGCATCTCAGCTTTATCGATGTAAGTGGTGAGCGTGGGCTTGTACGAGCGGCGCACCACCAGTGAGAAAGCCAAAACCCCCTTGGACAGCGCTCGAGCAGTCACCGTGAGCACGGACGAAAACGAGGAAACATACACGCCGTAGAACATCCACGACCTCCCCAGAAAGGCGGCAGTCTGTGGTCGAGCCATCGCTAACATACGCACTTTGGAAGACGCGAATGGGCGTTCGATATCCCATGATGGCGGACGTGCAAGACCAAGATTCTCATACCGCTGATTTCTGGCAACCTGAAATGGCACATGCTCGTTTTGCCTGTCCCGCACAGGCTCGTAGCCTGCTTCAGCTTTGTTATCGTAGTCCACACGCACGTCGATGGTGTAGACGTGAGAAAGAACTGGCCCCGTGTACCCTGTTTTGAAAAAGTGGATCATTAGGTAATACTCCTCTATCTCCGGCATCAAGAGCTCATAAATCACGTTGCCATTTTCGTCCGGAATGCTGCTGGACCACTCATTGTTGACCTGTGAAGGTTTCTGGCCTGTCATGAAGAGAGCTGTCAAGAACAGTCCCGACGTCTTCTCAGTGAAAATGACGGTCAATTTGTCATATACTTTTTCGACTTTGAAGCGGAAGTATCTGACAGAGTATGTGGTGGCCTGAATACTGTAGGCCTTACTTAACTCCAGCTCAAGCGACGTGGCTTCGGTGTATGCAGCAATGCCGAAGTCCGAATTTGTATGAGAAAAGATACCTGTGCGTGCGTGCGTAGCTTCGATTTGAGCATTATCCTTTCATACCAAACACGCGCGCACACACACGCACACACGCACAAATGCATTGATCCTGAGAAAGCAGAGCGCGCGCGCGCGCGCGCGAGCGAGCGAGCGAGCGACGCAACCGCAGGTACTCTCACACACAAACAGTCACGTGTACCAACGTAGAAGACTCCTGGCTTGAACGCGGGGTCGTAAGAGTGGATGTTGACAGACATTCCGCCAGACATTCCGCCGTCAGCAACGGCGAAACTGCTCCAGCCAACATGTTCCAGCTCGGTCCTTCTCGGATACTGAACCGTGTTGGACACGACAATATCGATGACACCAGCAGCGACCCTGACAACGATATGGAGGTCCTTGGTCATGTCGTTGTGCGGGATTGCGTAGTAGGTGTACTCGCCACCACGCCGAAACGCAAAGAAGTAGCGATAGGTGCTGGCAATGAATTGAGTCGTGGGCACACTTAGGCCAGACAAGCGTGGGGCGGTAGATGCCGTGATCGTAAAATAATACAGCGGCTCGCGCATTGTCGTGTCGGCTACTTTTATGTTCTCAAAGTCGTACGAGAAGCCATACACGCCAATGTAGAAGTCCTTCCCCTCATGAGCGGGAGCTCTGTAAGAGTACCCCTCCTCACCAGTGTTGAGGACAAACGCGGTCGTTACATTCTCCGTGATGTGCGATACAAGAGACGGAGGCACACCGTTTTGCACGTAGATACGGAGCCCTCACACAAACTCTCACAAGTCAGTGCCCTAGAACATTTGCGATATGAATCCACTATCTTTTGAGAATATACTTTTACTAATGTACCGCGCGAAAAACGGGGCTCAGTCACACGTACATTCAGCCAGCGCAGCGACTCGTTTATGCGCAGACGGAAAAATGTGAAGCGCCCTGTCCGCACCCTCGCCTTGACGCTCACTCCCTCTGTAATGTCCTGGGCTTCGAATGTCGATCTCGCTGTAGGCACCTACGCACACACACGCACGCACACACACACACACACACATTCATACACACACACACACACTACACACACACATACACACACTACACACACACACACACACACACACACACACACAGACGCGCGCGCGCGCACACACACACACACACGCACAGACACAGATGTTATATTATAAACAGGGATACCGGGCTGACGACAGATGGGCGGTATGTCAAGTATGGATCAGCGACGTATCCACTTGCGAAACTCCTTCCCGGAAACACATCATCACTTTCAATCATTGGCGAGACGGCAAACGTAAAGTTCAAAATCTCTAAACCGTCAACGGGCACCAGTCCTTGCACACCCACGAACCACGGCTCCCGGCTTGCAGATGAAATCGGCACTGTGAACTGGTAGTAGCCGAGACTATTTCCAAACATGGTGTAGGCAGTGTCGGTAAGGTCGCTCGAGGGCGCGTCGCCCTGGCGCAGAGCAATGCGGAGCCCCACCATTGCGGCAGGCGTCTGCCAAGCTCTCACAACCAGTCCCAGCCCCGTTGCCTCAGGCCAGCTCCCGAGATACAGTCTGAAGTAAGCCCATTCCCCTACTCGCACAGCGCGGCCATACAGGATGGAAAGGCGGATTACAGGTGACGTTTGCAACTTGATCTTGACCAGCAGAGTCGTCGGTGTCGTGCCGCCGCCGAGCACACCGACGACGATGGGAGTGGAATAGGGACACAAGGGGCAAGTGGAGTTGTGCGAAGCGATCACCTCCAGACCAAGGTGCTCATCCGTATGCAGCCCCACCAAACGTCGCCCTCCCTCGCCTCCCTCCGCAGGCATTGAGGTTGCACTGAGAGAGTGATGGAGCATGTTTGGTCGGCGTTGCCGCGCGGAAAGGAAGAGGTGGACAGACCCAAAGAATGTCGTGGCCGACAACACCACATCCGTATCAACCTCGGTCAGATTGAGCGTGTAGTATTTATACTGCCCGGGCTGCACAGTCTCCAAAAAGGCGACGTTTGGCGCCACGATGCGTATGCGCTCGAGGACGCTGAAGTAATCCGACACATAGCTATCCGTGTAGCCTTGCCGCTCACTTCTCACGTGAATCCGGTGCTTTCCCACCTCAGAAACCTTAAAGGGGCCGATATAGCGAGTCCACTGCGAGCAGTAGGCAGGTCGCGCGGGGTTCATTTGCGTCATGACGCAAGACACAATCCCCGCACGCGTCTGGGCAAAGGCGTACCAGATCTTGGCGACTGCGTCGTCTATCCTCAACGCAATAGTAGCTTCACCAATCACCGCCTTGACACACACAGAGAGAGAGAGAGAGAGAGACATTCGAGTAAGTCAAAGCTTGACCAACCATGCCCTTGACACACATGCACACACATTCGAGTAAGGCACGCGCACGTTGGAGCAAGTCTGTGCGCGCAGGCATGTGCGATACAAAAACAAGAATAGAGACAACTTTTAGAGTGACACCCTTAAACAATAATAGAGTGACATCCTTAAACAAGAATAGAGACAACTTTTAGAGTGACACCCTTAACGGCAAATGGAGTCTAAACCCTAACCCACAACCCTAAACCCTAAACGCTATATAAACAACTTTTGAGAATGACTGCCTTGACGGCCAATGGAGGGTTGCCGCCCTTGAGCACCATGGGATCTTCCTCCCCGTAGATGCTTGGCAACGCAGGCTCCGGCAGGCGCTTCTTCACCGTAAAAGGCTTCGACACGGCGACCTCGCTCGGAGCCATCCCCGGCACCCAAGATGCCCTCTCCCCCGCCCATCCCGCCAATCCAGAGCTACCAACGAGCCCTTCCACTCTCCCGTCTGCTTCCCACGCACCAGATTTCCCTCGCTCAAATGCTCCAGGGTGCCAGACGCGAGCACGCAGCGTGACGTTGGACACATTGCGAAGCATGATGCTGCCCGCGTAGAGCAACGAGGACAAGTCTGGCTCCTGACAAAAATTCTCAAAAGTCAGAACCCTAGTACGTCTACTATATAAAAGTCACTACATTAAGTACTTTTGAGGATTTGTACAGTGCCGTCAAGCGTGTAGTGGATGACTGCACGTGCGTCGCCGTCGGCATCAGTGGTTGCCAAAATGCGCACTTGCTGCACAACCTCGTATTCCCCCCCATCGGGCAGAATGATAGGGACATCAGCCTTGAGCTGGAAGGCAGTGGAGGTGGCCAATAACGAGCGCCGGAGGCCTGGGACATAGGCCACTGCCCGAAATGTTACTGAACCAATCTTCACAGGCGCTGTGAAGCGCTTTGTGGTGGCTTGGGGCACAAACTCCTGGGCAAAAACTTCCCGCTGCGTCTCCTTGCGCAACAATGCGCCTGTCATGGTTGGCTGTACGTCTGGCATCAGGCCGTCCTTGAAGCAAATTCTCAAAAGTCAGCGCCCTATTGTATGTACCATACAAAGTTACCGTAGGGGGTACTTTGTGAGAATGAACCGTGGTGTAAAAGATCTGGGCTCGAGGAGTTGAGGTAGAGATGGACACTGTGACAAACTTGCTCTGCTGCACTTTTGTGCTATCTTGCTGCTCGCCAAACAAATCAAGCTTAAACACTGGAGTCGCCACCCTGTCGATTTTCACTGGAGGGTAAATCCACGACTCGACGCGCCCGACGAGCTTGATGTTGCCAGACGCCCCGCGAAACCCCCCAACAGCTATCAAGTAGGTGCTCCCGGCGTTGACAGCAAAATCGACCTCACTCTGCAACCGCTCATGCCACCAAATATCGTCGCCGCGGGCAATCTCTTTGACGCCGAACTGGTTGGTGACCTGGAAAAAACAGAGGCATGTACGTGCGTCAGCTGTATAGCAAACGAATGTGTGGACGTTTCCGGTTAAAGTGCTCTCTCTCCTTCTCGCTCGCTCTCCGGAGCTCTTGTAAGGATTTTGTTTTTTAATCATATTGTGTGGGAGACCGTCACTCCGTCCCATTGCACGCGCGTGTAGACGGCGAGCGCTGTGTCGAAAGAGGAGCCTACTGTCGTGAGCCGCATGGTGGCATTGACCGGAGACTTCCACTTCCACCACACTGACTTTTCCGTCTGTCTGTAAAAGTGCAAGTCAGTGAGCGCTGGGCCCAGCTCCGAGTGCGGCGGGGGCGGAACGAGCTGGTCCATGCCGCTGCTGTGAGTGCCGTGGGAGGGCTCGTCGAGCTCCATGGTGGCCTCCTCATTCGTTCCCACGGCCGTGAAGTTGACAAAGACGTACTGACGCTCCGGGCTGAGGTACTCTGTGGCTGCATCGCCGCCGGGGTACGCTGCAGCAGAGACCTCGGCCGTGGAGGAGTTGCTTTGAAACTGGATCAACGTCCGCACCCACTGAGCCTGCTCAATGTTGTCGTTGGCGGGCGGGTCTGCGTGCGAGCATGTCGCCAGCAGCAAGAAAATAGCGATGGGTGGTGTGGACGCCGCCCGCATCAGTCTGTCGCCATGCCGGCAGTTATTTTGATTTAGTCAAAATATTACATTTTAACTAAATCTATCGGCCGGGTTGTCGGATTTAGAAGTCGGTCAGGCGATGAGCGATAACAGCCTAGTCGCCCCAATCCGCCGAGAGGTTTGCTCAGTCAGTGTCCCGCTCCGCAACTGACTGACTGCACCGTGGCACCTCAACTGAGCCTCGGAGACAAATGAGCATTATCCGTGTCATTTGAGTCAACGACATTATGTGCTAACTATTCAGGCACCCTCGCAGAAACAATGGGCGCTCACCAGCGCCTGCGGGACCGCGGCAATGTCACTGCTTGTCGTGGTGAGTGTCCCCATATCATTTAAGTACACACAAATCAATGATAATCAACTCATTTTCTCATATTCCCCGTGCAGGCGGCCGTGTTGGATCGCAGCTTTCAGCCGCGGCCTGCGCAATTCAGTGCTGCTCAGCGCATATCTTGGGAGCACCGAGATGGCGCTTCGGTGCCCTCATCCTCCCTGCTGCTTTGTACTTTCCCCGCGCCGCTGCGAGCTGACACTTTGCGGACGCACGCGGCCGCGGCACGCAGAGACAGAAAGGGAGAGAGAGAGAGAGAGAGAGAGAGAGAGAGAGAGAGGAGAGAGAGAGAGACATATACACACGTCGACAGAATGAATGGGCCTTCTCCATCAAGGCAGCGGCCGGGCGCCAACAGCAGCTCAAGGCTCGCACCACGGAGCTCAGCGGCGATATTGAAGAAATCTTTAAGTCGGGAACAAAATACGATGATGGCTGCGATCGAATGGCGGGTGAAGGCTGCAAGGGTGTGTCCAGTGTTCCCCTTAGTGTTCCCTGACGTGCCCGGCAATGCACATACCGTTCCCTCCAAACACGCTTCGTGCTTGCGCAGACGGGCATGGCACGACCATTTTATGACAGCTTAACGCTGCAAACGCACGCCTACCGTCATGATGCCACGACCATTTCATCGCATCACAGCTTTACGCTAGCTGAGTGCTCTAAACCCTAAACCTACATGGCAGGGGTCAAAATGTGGGTGGCCGCGGGCGCAAAGTACTTGCCAGACCCACCGCGACCAGCAAAGTTGTTGCGCGAGCTTGAAGACAATGGCATCCCCGCGCCTGGTATGGAAAGAAGAGGGAGAGAAGTGAAAAGGGCAGAGAGGGGAGGGAAGGGGAGAGGGAGAAAAGGAGGGGAGGGAGGGAGGGGGGGTGCTAATAGTAGGCCACAAAACAAAGTTATGGGGCAACGGAGGCTCAGTGCAGCACTCCATCACCCTTACACCATCCGCCCTGACAAGTGCACCTAAACTCTAAACCCTACAACCTAAACGCTAAGACGGATCGGATAGCTCGGCGGATCCCGATAGCCCGGGCTTGGATGGATTGCATGCCGATGAGACGAGTGCTCCTAGTGAGGTGCCTTACGGCGGCGATCCTGACTCTCCCTTCCGTGCGTTTTCTGTGTGTGTGTGTGTGTGT
>Ga0315899_10005012_pt1 | contig 14314 bp, 6 predicted proteins | sample LakEriMetagenome_2_FD_203518 | JGI IMG/M metagenome (GOLD analysis project Ga0315899, IMG submission 203518) | Freshwater fungal communities from buoy surface, Lake Erie, Ohio, United States - Buoy 4 MA112 | ecosystem: Environmental > Aquatic > Freshwater > Lake | place: USA: Lake Erie, Ohio... | reverse complement strand
ATCTTCTTTCGGAAAAAGGCCTACTTCATCGTTCGTCAGCATGGAGCATGCCCAAGTTGGCGTGAAATCCCAGGGAAAACACGAAGGAAAATTGGAACAGACGAAACGGGAGGAGAGGTCTATGAACAAGAAATCGAGGTCCGTCTTGCAGACAAAACATGGGTAACAGTCCGCAGAATTACCGTCGAACTGAGCAAACCTACCCGTAACAACGAGACCGTGATCCATCTATTAACAAATCTTCCCAAACGAATCAAAGCACTAGCAATCGGAGCGGCGTATCGAAAGCGGTGGACGATTGAAACTTGTTTTGGTTATCTAAGTCGTGCCTTTAATGCAGAGATCAAATCGCTCTGCTATCCGAAAGCAGCGGGCTTTTGTTTTTCTTTATCTCTGCTTCTGTTCAACATGATGAGCCTAATTCGATCGATGTTGCTGGCTCACGGTAAGTACAGTGAACGTTATGAGATCACCGACGTTTCATACTACTACATCGCGGACGAGATAAGCCGCAGCCAGTTCGCCGTGTCGGAGTTGATTCAACGTTCCTCTTGGAAAGAGTTTGCAAAAATGACCGTTAGGGAATTTGCAATGACGTTGAAGCGTTATGCAAGTCAGGCGGATTTAGCCCGCTATAGGAAAAACCCGCGTGGTCCGAAAAAGCCCCGCCTCAAACGGAAGTTCAATGGTTCCAGACAAGTCGAAACTTCAAAGCTACTAGCGAGTAGAAAATGATGGCTTTACAGGGTTAATTGTCCTCAATTGCACCCAATGTAGAACAATTGTCCTCAATTGCACCCAATGTAGAGCAATTGTCCTCAATTGCTCAGCATGCCGTGTATCGTTCGACCTGCCGGTCAGGCCCCTAGTTAGGGAGTTGCTAATCCCATAACGCTCCGCGAGAATAAAAATACCAGAACCAACAATACAGTCTCATCAGCTCACTTACCGAGCTTGCATTATGTGGCCAAGAAAACTGCTCGACATTGCTTGGTCAGATCTGCTGTATGGTGCGTTAAGGTGTCTGTGGCCAGGAAACAAGGCCGCGCGAGAGACGAGTGTTCTGAGTAGCTTTGGAGGAAAGGAGAACGCCCTCGTTTGCCTATCGGTGCGATCCGGCTTCGATCTACTTTTGCAATGTTTACAGTTACCCCTTGGCAGCGAAGTCGTGATGAGTTGTGTCACGATTCCAGACATGGTGAGAATCGTCAAGTACCATGGATTGGTTCCCGTACAGGTCGATCTGGATTTTGAAACCCTTGCACCAACGATCGAGTCACTGGCTGGAACGCGAACAGAACAGACTAGGCTTATCGTAATCGCTCCATTGTTTGGTGCGACGATTCCCATGGAGCCCATCGTTAAGTTTGCACGCGAGCACGACATCATCGTTGTTGAGGATTGTGCGCAATCATTTCGCGGTTGGAACAACATTAAACCATCAGGTGCAGATGTTAGTCTCTACAGTTTCGGTCCGATCAAAACCTCAACAGCACTCGGCGGAGCGGTTGTTACAGTGCATAATGAACGACTACTCTCGCAAATGAGACAGTTGCAAGAAGCTTATCCGATCCAATCTCGATTCGAGTATGCTCGTAGGATCATAAAGTATTCGATGCTGAAGCTTGCATCGACAAGACCTATCTACTCTATCGTATTCGCATTGATCAAGACGATGGGCCTTGATCCCGACACTACCATCAATCAGTTAGCGAAGAATTTTTCTCCAGGAGAACTTATCAAAAGAATTAGGGCGAGGCCAGCGAATGCGCTTCTGGCCGTATTGGCTCGTCGCCAAAGAACGTATCCCAGCTCTCGGATCGATAAGAGAATCGATCTAGGTGACAGATTAACATCTAGGCTAGAGCAAGGCCCCATTGGACATTTGATCACAATTCCGGGGGCAGTCGCAAGTGATCACTCTTATTGGGTTTTTCCCGTGAAAACGGAAATGTCGGACGGTGCGTTACTACGGATCCAGAAGCATGGCTTTGACCTAACCCGCAAACACAATCTTGCTGTTGTGGAATCGGTGCAAGGTTTTGTTTCGGGGGACGTCCCGAACATGCGAGATTTGTTTTCCCGCATTGCCTTTTTGCCTCTTTATCCTGAGCTGTCGATAGCCGACATAGACACGCTCGCTGAGTTGATCTTACAGGAAGTCGCAAACGATTGAAGTGGCAGGCCAATACTCACCCAGGCACCCGCCCCGATGGAGGAATGACGGTACAGCTACCGCGCTTGGGGCCTCACTCTTCGCGCTGCTGGATTTTTCGCACACTATCGAGCTTGCCTCGATGGATGCGTGACTGAGTGGCTACAGGACGAAGGCCACTTGCCCCCCTTTTCTTTGCTGGCCGCAGGCCAGCGAAGAAAAATATTGGGGTGGGCAGGCTTTGGTAGCCTCTCAGTCGTAGCTCCGTTGGCACAAGGCCAACGGTGGCTCAGAACCGAAGAAGTGCCGCAAGACAGTGGCTGTTATTCACAATCTATCCACAAACAGGTCTACGCAGTGACGAGGCTCGGGTCAACGCCGATGGTGCCAACCAGCTCTTCGAGATAGCTCGATCGCGAACACTTGTCCAGCGCCGCTTTCGCTCTCTCCAATCGATTCTTCAGTTCTAGTCGCTGAATCACGGTCGCATAATTGGGGCGATCACAATAGTTCTGTAGATACTCCACATGTCGAGTCCACAGTTTTATGTCGATCTTTTGTTTAGCGGCTAAACGTTGTCGATACCAATCACTCCCCATAACCGATTCACGCGTAAAGAGACTACGAACCTCGGGTGAATCTGCTTTGCGTCCATTCCAGTGTCCCTCTGCCATGATCTTCAAAATGGCCTGCAATGGAGGGCATGCCAATTCGTAACTACCATCTTCTAAGTAGACCTGCGCGACCTTCTTTTGTGATTCTGCGATAAATAAAACTCCATCCACAAACGTATCCATATCCTGCGTCTCAGGCTTGAGAATCTTCTCCTCGAACACCTTGCGAGGATTATCGAAAACACGCCCAAAGTATCGGCGGACAAACCGGTCTGTGATTCGATATCCCAAACGGCTTGCTGGAACCTCGACGCCGTTATGAATAAAATCATTGAGCTTTTGAAGCATTCCGTCCCGTATCATGGCCAGCGGATCACGTTCGTTAGGCTGCAGACGGCACCAAATTTCTGGCACGAACATACTGATATCATGTCCCACCTCCATATCGGGACCGATATGCCCAGCAGCTGTACTAAATCCACCCAAACCAGTGAGCACCATACTGACAATGGTGGCATTTAAATCATAAACCATGTTGAGAGCATTAAATGGCCCTTTGGTAAGTGCTCCTTCGCTACCCGCCCCCGTCGTGCTGGGTGATTTGCCTGTAAACGAACAAACATAATCCATTAACAGTTCAGGTAGCTCTTGGTAGTGGATCGGGTTATAAACCGCCAGAGGACGAATACCGGCGGCTTTGTCGGGAGGATTGTTTCGCCTACCTGACAAAATCGCATTGACCGGAATGGCTACGGGCGTGTTCGCCGACGCCGCACGATAAAGTTGCAACCCTCGATAAGCAACATATCTTTGAAATGGATTCGTTAAATCAGGGCGATCTTGAAGGTATCGAGGGTTTTTCGATGGCTTGCCATCAACGAGTCTCGGCTGGGCCGAACAAACGACGTAATGCGAGTCACCGGCAACAAAGTCTGACAAAAGCGTCTGCATCGGTGCAGAGTATTGCTCAAAATCGACTATGTGCATCATCTCCGCTTCGATCTGTTCTTTGCTCAGCGGTTCGTAGTTGCAGAAGAAATTACCAGGTTGGGCCATATCTGCTTCGGTTTGCTTATCGAGCCCGCGATAAACGGCGTCATCGGGACGTTGAAACAATCGATACTCGCAGTTGGCAATGAACTTGAAACTGGCTTCGGTTTGCTGGCTGTCAGCTGGGTTGAGTCCGCTCAAGAACCGATGGGGAACCACCGTGCTCGCGGTTATATCATCCTCAAGCTGGATTTTGGCAGCTGCTGCGAAGTCCTGTCGCAGTTTATACATTCTCCAACGCCCTTGCTTGTCCAAGCCGACTCGAAGATACATGCCAACCAGTTTTCGGTTGTTATACTTCAGCTCGTGACCATTATCACCGTTTACGACATCGACCGAAAAATGTTCTTGCCAGTTACCGTTCCATTCCGGTTTACAAAATCTTTTGATGATAAAAGCCATGGCGTAAAGATGAGATGGAATCGTCTTGAGCCATTCATTGTATTCTTTGGTGTAGTCATCGGAGGGCGTAAGTAATTTAATAACGCTACCGAGCGAGCGACCTGGATCGAGCACTTTGCGACTAGAACGCTTCGAGTAGTCAGGCTTTTCCTTAGCATCATCTCGCCAGCGGTCCGAGTAATCCCGATCAAAGATCGCTTGCAGTTGCGCAAAGTCGGATTCGATATCGGCGACAAAGATCGGGCCGCCTTGCATATAGTCTCGGAGCGATTTGCTGATCTCACTCTTGCCGCCACCACTTACCGTGCATGGTTTGTGACAGACTGTCCCCTCACCAGACAAACCTACTAAACGCCATGATGGAGCACAGGGATGTTTTTCCATCATCACCTTGTAACCACTCGGCGCGATATAGACCTTTTGCTGCTCGAGGGGGATCGACTGTTCCACACCATCTTTACTCCATCGCACCGAGCGATCTTGCAAAGAAGCGCGAGCGTTTTCGGGAACATAGATCAAACTTGGTTCGGCTCGATCGATACCATAACCCTCAGGCTTAATATCGATGAAACTCGCATAGTCGCGGGCAATATCATCAAAGGTACGGCCGTTATAGCGGCGAGAATTCCACTGAAACTCTTCACCTAAATGGTGAGCGATAAATGCTAGTGTGCCCCCTGCGTGTTCTTCTTCTGCGTTGCCGAGCAAATTTGCCGCATAACTGATTTGTGTTTTTACTTCTTTCTTGCAATAGCCATAATAGTTATCTGCAATAATCGTAACGATGATTCCGGATTCCGTTCGGCAGGTAATTTTAAAAGCGCTGCCGTCATTATATTTTTCGTTGGGATCGGTCCAGCACATTGCGTCACGACGTTGCCGTTCGGTCGCTTGATTGTAATGAGGTAATCCAAGTTCTTTTTTCGTGTACTGGGTTAAATGGGGAGCGAGAATGACGCATCCTGTGTGCCCTGTCCAGTGATCACAATCGAGAGCCGCGTCGTTTTCCGGAATCAGCGGGTCACCAGCGTTGCCAAAGATCGACTCCACAAAGTCTAGATTGCTCACTAAGCCGCCGGGGGCGAAGAATCTGATCTCCATCGACTTCTCGTCGCAATAGCCAGGGACTGGTGGGACAACGAGGGGTCTGATTAATAGAGACACAAAAGTTCGGGCAGGTTGCGAAGCTGTTTGAGTAAAGGGGAGGGCCAACAAACTATCCGGAGGAGAGATTGCTTTTCGAAACAAATTGGCGAAAACCAACTTCGGCACGGCACGTTTATCGCCGGCTATGGGAAGTCCTCCCTCGGTGACGTGAAACGTACCGGAAGTGGTTCGCCTATCCGTTCTAGGATTATGCACAACACCATTGGCAACCCTAACCGATGTTAGCAATTCATTTTCGAAGCGATCTCCTCCGTCTGGCAAACTCAATTGTTTCGCCATACCGTGATGATCCAGGACCAACGTATGCTTGGGAAGCTCCAGGGGAGCGTCGAGCTTGAGATCGGCAAAGTGTTCGGCCAAAAAATTCTCGATACGCTCATCAATGGGTGCCCGCAATTGAGCGAGCAATCGGTTCTTCTCTTCCAGGTTAGCGAGAAGACCTTCGGGTAGCTCCACTTTTTGTTTGGCTTCGTCATCCAGTACCAGATCCGTTGCTGCCATTTGCATATAGATGTATTGGCGAAGCAGCATGGCTGCATGGGGATCGCGATCAGCATCTCGGTCCCAGGAAAGCATTCGCCCGGGAGCATCCAAATACCAACCGTTATCAATGGCACCGGTAACCTTGTCCATCTTTTTTGTACTTTCACGAGTTATAAAGCTGACGAAAATCCCTGCACGACTCTTCCAAGAGCTTAACGGAAAGTTTGGTCATGTACACATCTCGTGCAGAAGTGTTTCCAGCGGAGATATTTGTCTCAAGTGCTTGGCATTAGTCGACTTGATGAACGAGATTCTGCGTTGGTTTTCGTTTGATACCATGAAACTGCACTTGATTCCGTCGCGAGAATTTGAGATCGGGGAAGTTTTGGGTGATGTACTCAACATACCCAACAGCAGGTCCAGCGCCATCTGGTGGTTTCGGTTCCGTCGATTGGAAGTTTTGGTGAAGCAGAATGCCTCTATCCCGCAGTCATCGAACTGATAGGCGACGCCGCGTATTGTTGGATGCAGTCATCCATGATCCAGAGTTGGCGGCCGAGCATGCTCGGGTAAGCCGTCGCAATCGTGCTCGTGCTCGGGACGCCGAGGAAGGGTATGAAGATAGCTTTTCCTATAGAGATCCTGGGTACAGCCAAGCAGTCCGCAAAGCATGTCAGCAACGATTGGTTCAGTTGATCCCTGTGCGTCGTGGCATGGTGGCTGCGGCGCTCACCGTTTTTTGGCTGGCCTACATCGCATTAGTCTATTGCCACTATCTATTTCATATTCAACCTCTAAATCCCAAGCGTTGGAATCTGGCGACTCTACCTTTAGCGAGTTTGTTTGATTTGACAGCTTGGAACAGCATTAGTCATTGGTTGTCTTGTCAGCTTTGGTTGTTAACTGCCATCGCATGCTGGATGACGTTTAATCTCAGACGGCACAAACTAGATGACTACCGAGCCCGCTATCGTGTTTGGGCAATTATGGGATTTGTTGCGTTATTCTTGCATTTCGATGCGGGCACATCGGCTTTGCTACTATTAGGGCAAAGTATCGATCCATGGGCGAGGGCTGAGATCGGGTACGGCGGTTGGCCGCTGGTTTTAGCCATGACTGCCTCGATGGTTGGAGTGATGGGGATCCGTTTGTGCAGTGAGCTGAAATCGGTGCCATCATCTGTACTAAGTTGGGTGATGGGGCTGGCAGCTGTGGCGGCCTCCGCATTGCTGGGGACAGGACTGCTAAAAACAGGCTGGACGCCAGAGACTCTTCGATTGATGTCTGGTTCTCTATGGCTGGCTGGAGCGTTAGCGGTTTTTCAGGCGGTAGCCATGTACTTGCGACACACTTACATCCAGGCGCAAAAGAGATTTTTGAGCCGTAATGGTGTGAATGTTAAGCCAATTCAAATGCGATTACCAAAATGGAATTTGAAACGAAATCAACAAGACGCTACCAGTTCCAACAATGTGAAATCGACTGAGAGCCAGGAACGCCGCCGATGGAGAGATCGATTGCCATGGGTCGGAACGCGCAATGATCAAAGGGACGATAGCCAATATTCCGTCGAGCGCGATAACTCTCACAAGTCCGCAAAATCTAAAGACGCCAAGCAATCCAAGGGAATTACGCGTGAAGAAGAGGAGGATGATTGGTCTGAAGAGGAAAACTTCACCGATACTCGCTCGGCTGCTAAAAAACCGCAAACACCCCAGGCAAAGAGATTATTTGGTTTGTTGCCGAACAGACAGCTAGCAAACGAGCAAATCGCGTTTGAACCTGTAGCGGAGGACGACGGAGAGCCAATTGACCAGGGGCTAACAAAGAAGCCAGGTTGGTTTGGGTTGGGTGGAAACGCAGACTCACGCGCAGAACAACGAGAAGAGAAACGCAAGGCAAAAGCAGAGGCGGCCGCTGCCAGAGCTCGGCAAAAAGAAAGTAAGAAATCTGAGTCGTCAAGCGAGGAAAAACGTCGATGGTTATCTCGCATGAAGCCAAACCTGGTGGGTGCTGGAAAATTGTTAAATCCCAAGAGGGTTCTAAGCCAGTTAAAGCGCAAGCCAAAATTAGATCCGGATGGCAACGAGATTATCGCCAAGCCGAAAGCTGCTAAGCCACCCAAGGAGAAAAAGGAAAAGCGTAGTTGGCTAGGTATGCTGGATGGTTTCAAGTTAAAGCCGCCGTCATCGACAGAGGGCGCGACTACTGACAGCAACACTAAGCAACCGGTAGCACCCAAGCCGATTGAGTCCAACTCATCTAGTCCGTCATTGCGTCAAACATCGAACCAGAGTGTGCCTCGGCCATCGACGCAAGCATATGAAGAAGAGTATGGTGAGGAGCGTCCTCTATCAAAAGCCGAACGTAAAAAGCTACGTCAACAAGGCAACGATCGCCGCGCCGCGTAGTTGCGGGTGCGATAATCCCAACCCGAAAGCGCAAATATTACAGTTGCGGTCTTCTGGATTTGGGGCAAAGGCCAGTTCGTTTACCTAGCCAAGCCCGGAGGGCTGGATCGCTTCGTGGTGATTTACTGGCGTGCGGACGCCTCTCGGAGAGAGGCTATTACAAGAGAGGCTATTACGGTAGTAGCCTCTTTCCAAGAGGCGTAGTTCGTCGCTTCGCGAGGAACTGGGCCTGGTCTAGCTCATCCCTGGTTCGCGCGAGCCCGGTAATCGCAAACTTTTGCATGCGATGTGAGAAGGGGGGGGCTTGGCGGTCGGATTGCTAATGCTTTAGGGTGGATTCACTGGCGTGCGGACGCCTCTCGGAGAGAGGCTATTACAAGAGAGGCTATTACGGTAGTAGCCTCTTTCCAAGAGGCTTATTGGCTACCTACGCAGTTGGTTCAAGACGAGTGCTGCGCTTGCTCATGACCATTTGTCGATACTTGATTCTCGCGTTTGACATCCAAAAGAATTGGTAGATGTTAAACCCCAATAAAACGAGAGCCGCTAATGCCCAATTGAATCCGATCTTCTTGTCAGCCACCGGTTGTACACCTTGCTGAATCTGATTTCCGGCTAACTGTCCCTGTTGCCCATTTCCACCTGTAAAAGAGACAGGGCTTATTGGATTGCTCGGCAAGTTACCTGCGATGGCGCTCGTCGGTACGTTGCTGAAACCTTGGGGAGGGAATGATTGCGTTGGGTTAGAGGCGATTTGAGAGTAGGCAGGATTTGCAGTGTTGGCGTACTGGTTTTGAGGGGCAATGTAACCTTGGTTGTATTGCGAATTAAGTTGCTCTTGGGTTGTTCCGCCATTGCGCACATCGGAATTGTTGGCATAGCGATTGTAGACAGGGTTGTTCCGCATGGAATCTGCCTGGCCAAATAAGCTTCCGGTCATTCGGTTTCTGGGGTCAGGCATGAGATCCCTCGCGTTTGCTTGGCGGGCCGCATCGAGGGAGGGTGTTTCGCTCGTTGACGGAGTACGGTAATTTTGAGGAGTGATCGGGTTGTTGTTCGTGCTGGTGTAATTGGGGGAGCCCATGTTATTGAGGCTCGGGTAGTTGGGCGTGTTGTTGTTCGTCATATTGTTGCCGGTCAAACCCGAACCTGCAGGTAGACGCCCCAGGCCGGAATCGGATCCATTCGCAAAGCTCCCCGAGTTGCCAGGTAGATCGGGAAGGACAGCACTCTGACCTCCCCGCGAGAGTCCCAGATCTCCCGCTCCGGAAATGGGAGTAGGATCAATGGATACCGGTGCACCATAGTTGTTGCCACCTGCCAAATTACGAATGTTATCGCCTTGCGAAGATGGGTATTTTTCCCGAACGGAGGGTGGGACAGGATCCTTAGGCAATGCACCATTCCCGATTCGCACGGTGATTTGTTCCACAAAGTCCCTGGCATCGGGATGGATCGGCACGATCAACTCTTGACCGGTCGGGCCCGTTAGGAACTGATTCAAGCTTGCAACGGGAATTTGAATAACGTAGGCGAACCGATTCGTTCTGTTATCAAATTGCCAGCCAACGGTATCTTCCCAGCGATTTGTTCCCGCGAGCGTTTGGGGAGCGTATCGCATCAACGCCAAGTTTTGAATCGAGGGATTTATGTTGGCTTGCGATCTAGAATTTGTGTTGGGGGGATCAATTCGAGGTAGCTCTTTGGTATCGAATCGAATCGCAATCTGTTCAATCTTGCCGACCAACCGATCCTCGACGTTAACAGGAAGCTCATTCCCGGTGGGACCTTGTGCGAAGGCGTTTACAGCGTTAGGCGGTACTTGAATAATGAAGGTGAATTTTTGCGATCTTTGGTCGACCTCCCAGCCACTGGTCGGTTGAGTCGCTGAAACATCCGGCACAATGGCCGCGGGTGCGGAGCTGGATAGCCCGGGCAATACCTCTGCCTGGGGAAGCAGCATCGATAATAAGATCGATAGTAAACCTGTCATTACGTTTGCCCTGAGCGATTAATCATTCCATGGAATCGGAAGGCTGTTACATTGGCGGCGCATCCTGCGTGACTTGGAGATCATAGAGGATTTGGTTTGGTCACGTAAATAGAAATCGTTGAAGGAACAGAGGCTAGCTCCGCAAAATAGCTAAATTGCGTCGCACAAATAATGCTAGCGTTACTTTACATTCTTAAGATTAGATAGCCACAGGCGAGCATTCCTGATCAGGAGATCACTTCTTGAGGATGGCTCGAAGCAAAAAACGAAGTGAGATGGGTAAGCTATTCGAGCTTTTATTTCGCGTTAGAATACAGTGGTGATTACAAGGTCACGATTGCAAGATGGAGTTCCAAGTCGATCAAACGGAGTGACAGAAATGGCTTGCCGAATCAACTTAAGCACAGCATCGTTTTGGGGGGCAGGCCACTTGGTGATTGGGCTGATTCTTTTTCTTGGTGGTACAGCGTGGATGCCATCCGATGATCCCCCGAACCCACCCGCCGAGAGTTTTCCTCCTCAGGCTGGATTTGCAGCTACAAATACTGATGCGGACAGAATTCCAGAACATGTGGCCAAGGATCCCGTTTTCCAAGAGCTATCGAAAGCGTTCTTAAACTCGAATCCATCGAAGAATTCTGTCACATTTTCGCCGGGAGCCATGAGCGATAATATTTGGCATGCTATCGAAAACACACTTCGAACAGCTCGGCAACTCGAGTCGGAGGAGGCTCGATTGAAGGCGTCAGGGGAATTCGAAAAAGCAAAGAAACATCGAGAGATTATTGACAATCTACGTTTGCAGGGAGCAAAGTTACTAGCAAACGAGCTGCAAATTACCATCTCCTAGTCAGCTCTTGGCGAATTCTCTCGGGAAACAAGGAAGCGCGAGACTGGCACAAATCGAGGTTTCTTGGTAGCGTTTTGCCGACTAGGTGTAATGCCTGGCCGCAATAGAACATCTCGATTGGTAATCCGCTAGAAAGCTCCCTAATTCCGCATTATGTCATCTTCACCTCAGCAAATTGAGCAAGAGCGATTACGTCGACGAACGTTTGCGATCATCTCCCACCCCGATGCCGGGAAAACGACCTTAACCGAAAAGCTCCTTTTGTTCGGTGGATCGATCGAGATAGCGGGTGCCGTTCGCGGACGTAAATCACAACGTTCGGCAAAATCGGACTGGATGGAGTTAGAGAAGCAGCGGGGGATCTCAGTCAGCTCCACCGTGTTGACCTTTGAGTATCTCGGCAAGCAGATCAATCTACTAGACACCCCTGGTCACCACGACTTTAGTGAGGATACCTACCGTACGTTGATGGCTGCGGATGCTGCCGTAATGGTGATCGACGCAGCCAAAGGGATCGAGACTCAGACGGAGAAATTGTTTCGAGTATGCGCTGCCCGCAAAATCCCGGTCATCACCTTTGTCAACAAAATAGATCGTCCAGGCACGTCACCCTTAGAGATTTTGTCGGAGATTGAAAAAGAGTTTTCTATACAAGCGGTACCGGTCAATTGGCCAGTGGGGTGTTCCAAAGAATTTCTCGGTATTGTCGATATAGCCAGCGATCAGTTGCATGTCTTTTTAGATAAAACCGGTGATAGACGTGGCAGCACACAGCAGCTCAATTGGACCGAACTTTCTAATGGAGAGATCGATATCGATTCGTTGCGTGCAGAGTCGGAAAAAGGTCGAGGCATTGACGTATTCGATGAAAAGGTAATCGACATTGCCAAGGAAGAATTGGAGCTTATCCAGTTAGCAGGTCATGAGTATAGCCCCAGCATGTTTTTGGCTGGTCAACAGACTCCGGTGTTTTTTGGGAGTGCTCTAACTAACTATGGGATGGAGCTATTCTTAAAAGGATTTATTGAACGCTGCCCTCCACCCGGTGTCGGCTCTGGCTCTTTTGAACAAACGGAAACACCGAAGAATGAATTCTCAGGTTTCATATTTAAGATTCAGGCTAATCTCGATCCTATGCATCGCGATCGCGTTGCATTCGTACGGATTGGTACGGGGCGATTTGAGCGTGACATGGATGTCGTCGTAGAGAGAACAGGTAATCGCGTTCGGTTGCCGAGAGCATTAAAGATTTTTGGTCGGGAACGGCAGACCATGGATGAGGCGTATCCGGGGGATATTATTGGTGTCGTATGTCCAGGAGAGCTTCGATTGGGTGATACGCTATTCCAGGGGGATCCTATTCGATATCCGGGGGTACCACAGTTTTCGCCAGAGGTATTTGCAAGCGTAACGTGTCCCGATACATCGCGTCGCAAGCAATTTGATCGTGGAATACAGCAATTGGTAGAGGAAGGTGCCATTCAATTGTTCTTTACTCGCGGTCGTCAGAAGGATGCCATTTTAGCTGCGGTTGGCGAGTTGCAGTTTGACGTCGTTCAGTTCCGATTGGAGTCGGAGTATAACGCACCGTCGCGGGTGCAGTGGTTGCCATACAAACATGCGAGATGGTATAGGCCTAAAGCGGATGCGGATCTCGACGGAGGAGAGGATCTCAAAACCCCGTATGGAGCCAAGCTTGTATTGGATTCTTTTAATAGCCCTGCGATATTGTTGCAGTCGGAATGGGATTTAAAAACGCTGGAAAGAGAAAATCCTGGTGTTGCTTTTGAGGCCATTCACGAATCCAGAACCTCTGTGGCAGATTTAACGGCTGATCGTTAGGATGTAGTCGAAACAGGAATTTGTGCCTTTTGCCTGCGTTTGCGGTTGTGGGTTCTTGAATTCACCAGGCCGCTGCATTACCGTGAGTCCACCCAATAGAAACGGTCGCTTCATATGCATATCTATTAATGCATTGTTGGAGTAAATTTTAAAGCAGAGAGTTCCTCCGATGAGAAAGTCAGTCAGAAGCAGATTGGCACGTAAGCTTTTTCTTGAAACGCTCGAAAAACGTGATTTGTTGACGGGGGAACTTGCTCAACTCAATTTCCAGATCTTGGCTGTGAATTCCGATGGATCCGTTGGTGAGAATCTTGATCCAAACCCCAATGACTCGGTCATTGAAGCAGAAGTCGAGGTGGGGCAGAGATTTGTAGTGCGAACTCTGGTCAAGGACTTACGAGGGAGTTCAGACAGTCAGTCCAGGGGGCTGTTCAGTGTTTACAGCAATCTTCAGTATAGTGATCTTGATGGCAGGTCTGGGGAAAGATTGCTTTTGCAGTGGGGGGATTTCGCTAGATTGTTTGTTCCCGATATTGCCAACAGTGGTACGTTTCGACTTCGGATAGGGGGCAGCGAAACAGCGGCGATTTCAACGGAGAATCTTGGAAATCCGAGTTTGTTTAAAAACCAAATTCGCTCGAGGCTTGAGTCCTTAGCAACGGTAGGACTCGGTAATATAAATGTTTCTTGGGAAAGAAAGACGATCGGCGATGTAAGCGGTGTCGAATATGTATTTCGATTCCAAGGGCAAAAAAGCAGAATGGAAATGCCCGATCTTCAGCTCGTCAACAACCAAATAGTGGATAGCTCTAATCAGCCCGTCGATCTACCGGTTACCAACAGCGAGGCAACCTCAATCAATTCTACCGACGTTTGGAGAGCGTCACACAATGCGATGCCAATTCCAGATCAATCCAATACGTTTACGAATGGCATAAGAGGGACTGTTGATACGTCCGAGCAAACTGAAGGTCGCTTTTGGCTGCGAGAGCTCGGAGGGTTTATCGGTTCTTCACCGTGGTCGGCTAACGAAGCTACTGCTGATGTCGCGGTACATGACGTGCAATTCGTCGCCGGGGCGCTCGGGAATTACAAACTCTCTCATCATTTCTTGCCGCCCCAGGGAGCGACGGGTGGTTTTGGAATCGCATTCCTGGGGGGTAGTCAGTATCTACCAGAGCACCAAATCATCTGGCCGCAAGCAGCCGTCCGAGTTGTCGATCGACTGTCTGCAATGCCTGACAGTTTTTCCGTTATAGAGGATTCGGGAGTGACTCTATTTGACGTCATGGCGAATGATCGTTTATTACCAGGAACGACAGCCACGATAGTCAGTGTTAGTGCACC
>Ga0315899_10005010_pt1 | contig 14317 bp, 18 predicted proteins | sample LakEriMetagenome_2_FD_203518 | JGI IMG/M metagenome (GOLD analysis project Ga0315899, IMG submission 203518) | Freshwater fungal communities from buoy surface, Lake Erie, Ohio, United States - Buoy 4 MA112 | ecosystem: Environmental > Aquatic > Freshwater > Lake | place: USA: Lake Erie, Ohio... | reverse complement strand
GGAACTTCTCGAGGCTTGGCGAGACGCAAGGCGCACAGCTTGGCGGACCACGATCAAAGTGGTGACAACAGCCATCCTGGCGATGCTCCTGGTGGGGTTGGCCATCAAATTAAAGATCTATGGAGGTGGGCAATGATCGAGACACTACTTGGCGGATTACTTGGCGGTGCGTTTCGTCTCGCGCCTGAGGTGCTCAAGTGGCTCGATCGCAAGGGAGAGCGCGGCCATGAGCTAGCGATGCAAGACAAAGCCATTGAGTTCGAAAAGCTTCGCGGCGCTCAGCGCATGTCGGAAATTGGCGCGGCAGCCGACCTTGCATGGAGCACCGGTGCTCTGGATGCACTCAAGGAGTCCGTTCATGCCCAAGGCCAGCGCTCAGGGGTCCGCTGGGCCGATGCTCTCTCTATTAGCGTGCGCCCGGTGATTACCTATTGGTTCATGGCGCTTTACTGCGCTGCAAAGACAGCCGCCTTTGTTGGTGCATTAAACGCGGGCGCTGGCTGGACCGACTCGGCAATTCATGCTTGGACTGATGCCGATCAGGCCCTGTGGGCAGGAGTATTGAACTTCTGGTTCCTCGGCCGTGTGTTTGATCGGATACGCTCGTGATCGAGGTCCCTCAGGCAGCCATTGAGCTTGCAAAGCGTTTTGAGGGGTTCCACCGCGTTCCCAAGAGCGATCCAACCAAGGCTCACCCTTACATCTGCCCGGCAGGTTACTGGACGATCGGCTACGGGAGGCTTTGCTCACCGCAACATCCCCCAGTCAGCATGGATCAGGCTGAGACCTTCCTGCGGGAGGACCTACGACGCGCTTTGGCCGCGACGTTGAGGTTTTGCCCGGTCTTAGCGGCCGAATCAGAGGGGCGCCTAGCTGCCATCGTCGATTTCACGTTCAATCTCGGTGCGGGTCGGCTTCAGACTTCTACGCTGCGACGCAGGATTAACCAAAGGGATTGGGTAGCCGCCGCAGCTGAGTTGAGTCAGTGGGTCTACGGGGGAGGCAAGGTACTGCCCGGCCTTGTGGTGAGGCGAGATGCCGAAGCGTTCCTACTTCACTGATTTTGATGCGGAAACCTCAAGGTAAAGCCCGTTTTGCCATGCTCCGAGCGAACACTGGCTGTGCCGCCGTGAGCTTCCACAATGGCTTTGGTGATCGCCAACCCCAAACCCGCGCCATCGGTGGTGGGATGCGAGCGGGCGGGGGCAGCGCGGAAAAAGCGATCAAACAATCGCGGCAAGGCCTGCGGGTCAATGTCCTTGCCGGTGTTCCCCACGGTAATTTCGGTGAAGTGCGCCGATTCCGAAACAATGACATCCACTGTACCGCCCTCGGGAGCGTGGCGCAGCGCATTGGATAGAAGGTTACTCAGTGCGCGACGGAACATGAGGCGGTCGCCGTCGATACGCCCATTGCCTTGTAACGTGAGTTTGATGTTCTTTTCGTCCGCTACTGCCTCGTAGAAGTCGATCAAAGTCCGGGCTTCATCGGCAACCATAAAGCCTTCTTTGTGTGGAAGATCCACCCCACGTTCGGTCTTAGCCAGCAGCAGCATATCGGCCACCATGCGGGCTAGACGTTGTAATTCCTCAGCATTGGAGGCAAGGATGTCGCGGTAGTCCGCGTTATCACGCCGAGCAGCCAGGGTCACCTGGGTCTGGGTGAGCAAGTTGCTGATTGGGGTACGCAGCTCATGAGCCAGATCCGAGGAAAATTCTGACAATCGTCGAAAGTCCTCTTGAAGTCGCTCCAGCATTTGGTTGAGGGTTTGCGCCAGATCGGCCATCTCTACGGGCACGGCCTGAACTGGCATGCATGCTTGCAAGCGTTGAGCAGTCACGGCGGCTGCATGCGCTTTGATGGCCCGCAGGGGGGAAAGACCCAAATAGACTGCTGTCCAGCCGAGCAGGCCGCTGACCAAAATGGCTGCTGCTGTGTATACCCCAAGTGTGCGCAGCAGTTCATCCAGAAAATGCTGGTGGTGGGCCGTATCCGTGGCCAAGATGATCACAAGAGGGGCCTCGGGCGCGTAGTGCGCGTTGGCATGAAACTGCTGAACACGGTATTGCCTCTGCCCGTGTCGCCCACCCTTCAATGCATGCAAAAGCGTTTCGTGCTCGAGGAGCAACCAGCGATTGGTTGCCGGGAATCCATCGGTTTCAAACAGCTTCTGCCCTGTCTGCGTGGTGACTTGCACGAACAGGCCATGATGATGATTGAGTGATTCTGAGAGCCGCCAACGCAGGTCTTCGGGAGAATTGGCACTGGTCAGGATGTCATCGATCAAATGCTGCTTGTCCTGCAATGTGCTTCGGTCCAGATCGCTGAAATGGCGGTCTGCCGCCGTCATGAACAGGCCGCTTAGGCCCAGCAAGACACAGGCTGCGACCAAGGTGAAGAAGAAACTCAGGCGGCTGGTCAGCGATAAACGGGGCAACGATAAGCGGCGCAACATTCAGGGCTCCTGCGGCACTTCCAGCACGTAGCCCATGCCGCGCACGGTCTGGATCAGTTTGATCGATTGCCCATCGTCAACCTTCAGTCGCAATCGGCGCACGGCCACTTCGATGACGTTAGTGTCGGAGTCGAAGTTCATGTCCCACACCTGAGATGCAATCAACGAGCGTGGCAAGACTTCACCTTGTCGACGCATCAAGAGCTCCAGCAAGCCGAACTCCTTGGCGGTCAAGTCAATGCGGCGCCCACCCCGTGAAACACGACGGCGCAGCAAATCCAATTCCAGATCATCCACACGCAGGACGTTGCTATCAAGTCCGCTGCCGCGCCCACGCCGAAGGATGGTGCGCACGCGAGCCAACAACTCGGCAAAAGAAAACGGCTTAACCAAGTAGTCGTCGGCTCCCAGCTCCAGCCCCTTCACACGGTCTTCCACCTGGTCGCGGGCCGTCAGAAAAAGTACCGGCATTTCCAGCCCGCGTCGCCGCAGTGATGCCAACACCTGCCAGCCATCAAGTTCCGGCAGCATCACGTCCAAGATCACCAAGTCGTATTCGCCATGCAAGGCCAAGTGCAGCCCATCACTGCCGGTAGCCGCCAAATCCGCGACAAACCCGGCTTCATTCAGACCTTGGCGCAGGTATTCACCGGTTTTGGGTTCGTCTTCAACGATCAGTATTTTCACGTGCCTAGTCCATCCATTGCTTCCCACTAGTGTGACAGTATTTTTGAAATATGGCTGAAAGATTACAAAATTGTCATCTTTGGATCACCTTCCCGACAGGGGAGGTGACACAAACTCGCTCCCATTGCTCATAGTTTGAAAGGTGCCCACAGTGATGTTCTCTCGTCCGTCCCTACCCAAAAGCCTGTTGCCGCTGCTCTGCGTTCTGTCTACCAGTGCCGCGCTGGCAGAGCCTTCAGAGAAAAGCCAGGCCAATCCAATACCGACGCGTTTGCAGTACAGCTCCACTTTGGCGAGCTACAAGGGCTACGCCGATCAGGCAGTGCAATCCTGGCGTGAGGCCAATGATCGGGTGGGCCTCATTGGCGGCTGGCGCACCTACGCCAAGGAAGCTGCAGCCGGTCAGTCAGCGCCCGCTACACCACCGGCGGCCGATCCCCACGCTGGACACCATGAAGGAGGCAAGAAATGAGGCACTTGCTCACAATGCGCCGCACCAAGCTGGCGGTGACCTTAGCCGCTATTGGGGTCTTGTCTGGCTGTGCCAGCGTCAGCCTTGAGCAGAACGTGAGCCGCGTCAACACCGAGACCAGAAGTTTCACTGATGGACAGTTGAGCTTGGCCCAAAGCAATCAAGAACGCGAGCAACGTGCTCAATTTGCGGCCCAATGGCTGTCCAAGCCCCTAGGACAGAAAGAAGCGGTTCAACTCGCCTTAACCAACAGCCATGCCTTGCAGGCGCTGCTGGCACAAGGCTGGGTGGAAGCTGCTGATGCGGCACAGAGCGGTCGCATTGCCAATCCCATCTTTAGCTTCGAGCGCATGGTGGTCGGCGACGAGCTGGAGTTAGGACGGGCGCTTTCGTTTGGGCTGCTGGATCTTTTGACCCTGCCAGTCCGAGCAGGCACCGCCGAGCGCCGCATCGAGCAAGCGCAACTGCGTTTGTCTGCTGAGGTGGTGGATCGTGTCACGCAAGTGCGTCAAGCTTGGGTGCGGGCTGTAGCCGCTCAACAGACTCTCGGCTACGCGCGGCAAGTGCTTGAGAGCGCTGAGGCGGGTGCTGAACTCGCGCGACGTATGCAGTCGGTGGGGAACTTCAACCGCATCAGCCGCGCCCGCGAGCAATCTTTTTATGCCGATGCGGCCACCCGGTTGGCAACTGCACAACACAAAGCCACCGCAAGCCAAGAGGAATTGGTTCGTTTGCTGGGCCTGGACGAGTCGCAAGCCCAGATGCTCAAGCTGCCCGAGCGACTGCCCGAGTTGCCCAAAACTCCGCTCGAACCCAATGCCGTGGGCGCTTTGGCCACGCAAGGTCGCCTGGACATTCGGTTGGCGCAAAGCGCACTGGCTGCTGCGGGCAAGGCGCAAGGCTTGAACGTTGTCACCAGCTTTACCGACATCGAGCTGACCGCGCGGCGCAATACGGTATTTGACAACGCTGAGGGAACAAAGACCGATCCACGCGGTTTTGAGGTGGCGGTTCGTTTGCCAATTTTTGACTGGGGCGGCATGCAGCGTGATGCATGGAATGCCCGAACACTCGCGGCGGCCAATCAATTGGAAGCCACGGTGCGTGCGGCGGGCTCCAGTCTGCGCGAGGGCTACTCCGCCTACCGTACCGCGTTTGATGTGGCCAAGCATTATCGGGATGAGGTACTGCCCGTGCGCCGCGTGATTTCGGAAGAAAACCAGCTTCGCTACAACGGCATGCTGATTGGCGTATTCGAATTGTTGGCCGATGCCCGCGATCAGGTCGGCACCGTGACAGCCGCCATCGATGCGCAGCAGCAATTTTGGCTGGCGGACGCCGCCTTGCAGGCGTCGTTGATCGGTCGCCCCACCGCCACATCCTTATCCGTGATGTCCAGCGCTCCGAGTGCGGGCGCAGCGGGACATTAAATAGGAGAGAGAACCCATGACATCCAGAAGAGATTTTTTCAAAGCGGCCGGTATTGCCGGTGGAGCCGTTGCGGCCAGTGCAGTGAGTCGCGTAGCCCTTGCAGCGCTGCCCGAACCTGTTATTCAAACCAGTCCAGACACCATGCCGCCACTCGTGCCCAACACTGGGCGCGGCTACAACCCGGTGGTCACACTCAATGGTTGGACATTGCCCTGGCGCATGAACAATGGCGTCAAAGAGTTTCACTTGGTGGCCGAACCGGTGGTGCGCGAGATGGCCCCTGGTTTCAAGGCTCATCTGTGGGGCTACAACGGGCAAAGCCCCGGCCCCACCATTGAAGTGGTTGAAGGTGACCGTGTCCGGCTCTTTGTCACCAACAAACTCCCTGAGCACACCAGTATTCATTGGCACGGTCAAAGACTGCCCAACGGCATGGATGGGGTTGCAGGGTTGAATCAACCGGCCATCTCACCGGGAAAGACGTTTGTCTATGAGTTTGTGGCCCGCCGCCCTGGCACCTTCATGTATCACCCGCATGCGGATGAAATGACACAGATGGCCATGGGCATGATGGGTTTCTGGGTCACGCACCCCAAAGACAAAAATCCCCTGATAGATGAAGTGAATCGGGACTTTTGCTTTTTGCTCAACGCTTACGACATCGACCCCGGAAGCTACACACCCAAGATCATGACCATGCTGGATTTCAACCTTTGGAGTTGGAACAGCCGCATCTTCCCCGGCATCGACTCGCTCAACGTTCGGCTCAATGACAAGGTGCGCATTCGAATAGGCAATTTGACGATGACGAACCACCCCATTCACTTGCACGGACACGAGTTTCTTGTCACTGGCACTGATGGGGGCCCAACGCCCAAGAGCACACGCTGGTACGAGGTCACGACTGATGTGGCTGTTGGTCAGATGCGGCAAATTGAATTTCTTGCCGACGAAGAAGGCGATTGGGCCTTCCACTGTCACAAGAGCCATCACACCATGAATGCCATGGGCCACAACGTACCGACCTTGATTGGCGTTGATCACACCGGAATGGCCAAGAAGATCAATTCCTTGATTCCTGAGTACATGGTCATGGGCGAGCGCGGCATGGCCGACATGACCGAGATGGAAATGCCCATCCCCGACAACACAGCGCCCATGATGACCGGCGAAGGCCCGTTTGGATCAGTAGAAATGGGGGGCATGTTCAGCGTGCTCAAAGTGCGACGTGATCAGAAGCCCGGCGACTACAGCAATCCAGGCTGGTTCAAGCACCCGCAAGGTACCGTGGCCCATGAATACACCGGGCCACTCTCGGCACCCGCGCGTTTCAAATCTGAAGGCGGGCAATCCATGCCGCGCAGCCAGAAACAGACCACCCCCACCGAGGTGAAGGTACGCAAGCCCAGCAGTGGACACAGCAGCCACTGATTCAATTTTTAACCCAGGAGAAACACCATGACCCCTTCAACCCAAACCTTTCGTTCATTGACTGTGATCACGGCGCTGGCCTTGGCCTTATCCGGTACGGCTTTTGCCGGTGGCACCCATGCCGGTGGTCATGGACACGGCGGCGATGAAACTGCCATTGGAAAACCTGGCGTGGCCAGCAAGGCCGGCAGAACTGTCACCATCGAGATGACTGACAACATGCGCTACACGCCTGCCGCTATTCAGGTCAAGCAGGGCGAGACCGTGCGCTTCATCGTCAAAAACAAGGGACAGGTCAAACACGAATTAAGTTTGGGCACCCAACAAGAGCTGCTGGAGCATCTTGAGCAAATGAAGAAATTCCCCGACATGGAGCACGACGAGCCGAGCAAAGTCACATTGGCACCCGGCAAAGAAGGCGAGATCGTCTGGCAGTTCACCAAAGCCGGAACCGTGAATTTCGCCTGCCTGATGCCTGGCCACTACGAAGCGGGCATGAAAGGCCAGGTCAAGGTTGGCAAGAAATAAACAGGGCTTTTGACGACGAGCGTTCTATGGCCCGACAACACCACAGCATCCGCGACACACGCCGCGCTTGGCTTGCCGGTATCGCCGCACTGGCGTTGTTCCCGTTGACCAGGACGGCGCACGCGTCTGCCATCCTTATACAGGTTTGGAAAGACCCCAATTGCGGTTGCTGCAAGGATTGGATCGCGCTCCTTGAAAAGAGCGGTTTTGCGACTACCGTGATTGACCAGGGCAATAACGCTGCGCGCGCGCGCCTTGGCATGCCGCAGAAATTCGGTTCGTGCCATACAGCGCTGGTGCAGGGCTACGTCGTCGAAGGGCATGTTCCTGTGGCAGACATTCAGCGTTTGCTAAAGGAAAAACCTCGGGCTCTGGGTCTATCTGTGCCAGGCATGCCAATTGGATCGCCTGGCATGGATGGGCCTGCTTACGGGGGCCGACGCGATCCCTATCAGGTGCTGCTGATCCAGCGGGATGGCAGCACCTCAGTTTTCAACACCTACCAATGAGGATAACCATGAACATCATTCAAAAATTCATCACTGTTTCCGCTCTCGCCTTGGGCATCGTTCTACCCGTTAGCAGCATGGCGCAGACCGCCATGGATCACAGCAAGATGGATATGTCCCAGACGGCTCCGTCGATGACAGAGGGCGAGGTCAAGAAGGTCGATCAAGAGGCGGGCAAAGTCACGATTAAACACGGTGTCATCAAGCATTTGGATATGCCAGGCATGACCATGGTGTTCACTGCCAAGGACAAAGGGCTGCTTACCAATGTGAAACCCGGCGACAAGGTTCAATTCATGGTGGTGAATGAGGGTGGAAAGATGATCGTTTCTGCCATTGCGACTGCACCGTAATCTCAATTGTCTCGCCAATGTGGCGGGATATTGCACATGGTTTTAAATGCTCTCGACAAGCATGACAAAACCGTCATCCTTGACTCATCTTCTTGTCAGTAGACGATATTCAAAATGGATACCGTGCAAAGGCACATAAACCCAAGCACTTTTAACACGTCATCTAACCTCAAAAGGAAACATCATGAACTCTCGACTGACCTCTATAGCAATTCTTTCTCTGATGGGCGCAATATCGTTGCCCTCTTTTGCAGGAGACGCTGCGGCGGCGGCTGCCAAGGAAATGATTAATCTCAAGGATGGAAGTACGCTGTACGTATTCAGCGATGGAAAAATGGCGCTGGAGAGTAAGTATGGCAAGGCAGAATTTCTCATGAAAGGGCAAACACTGCAGACAGCCGATGGTCGAACGATCAAGGCCGATAGCAATGAAATTGCTCGCTTGGATAGTTTATTGAAGCAAGGACACGGGGGGTAAGGAAAAACCTCGCTTGCGCATACCATTGTGTGCGCAAGCTGTCTTGTACAAATAGTCGATCAGATGCAAATGTCCGACAGCAAATAGGGAGGAACACATCATGAATCACAACCATTCAAGTCATGATACCCCGCCGGGGTTTTGGAGTTCCCGCTACGCAATCGGTTTGATCGTGATTGGTGCAATTGCAGGCTATTTCCTTCTGACTGAACACCTGGCTCACGTCGTCGGCGCATTGCCGTACCTGTTGCTGTTGGCCTGTCCGCTGATGCACGTATTCATGCACCATGGACACGGTGGTCATGGTCATCACCACAGCAGCTCCGACCCCAATCCCGAGTCTCAAAAGACGCCCAAACGGGGAGAACCGTCATGAACCACGACACATAGGCGTACGGCCTGTGGAGTTTGGTCATTCTCAATTCGGCCATCTTTATCATGTTTGCCTACAGTTTCTTCAAACCCGCCACCGCGCGCGACTGGCGCAGCTTCAGCGCGTTCTCTGCATTCATCGTGGCCTTGTTTGTCGAGATGTATGGCTTTCCACTGACCATCTACCTGCTCTCGGGATGGTTGCAGACCCGCTACCCTGGTCTGGACATCTTGAGCCACAACGCAGGGCACTTGTGGTCTACCGTGCTGGGTGAAAAAGGCGACCCTCATTTTGGTGTCCTGCACATTGCCAGCTATGTTCTCCTGGGTGTCGGCTTTTACCTGCTGTCGACGGCCTGGAATGTGCTCTACCACGCCCAGCGCAGACACACCCTTGCCACCGCAGGGCCTTACGCCCGCATCCGCCATCCCCAGTACGTGGCATTTGTCCTGATCCTGCTGGGCTTCTTGCTGCAATGGCCAACGGTGCTGACCCTGTTGATGTTCCCGATATTGCTGTTGATGTACGGACGCCTGGCCATCACTGAAGAGGCTGAAATGCAGGCGCAATTCGGTGATGCATTTGCGCACTATGCCGCACACACACCACGCTTCATACCCCGTTGGGGTCAAGACGCCTCTGCGACCTGATCGCCTCAACGACCAAATCGGCGCGACAACACACATTGAACGGGAAGGAGTTAGCCAATGCAAACCGTAGAGCTAAAGATACAAGGCATGACCTGCGGCGGATGCGTGAAGCACGTCACCAAAGCTTTGCAATCGGTTCCAGGTGTGGCTCACGTGGATGTGGATCTTGTTAGCGGGCGTGCCCGCGTTGAAGGTGAGCTGCCTTCAGGAGTTGAACCGCTGATTTCGGCATTGGCCGATGAGGACTATTCGGCGACCGTGATGCTTGATGCAAGCAGCGCAAACACGGTTAAGCAAGGTTCAGGTGGCGAGGGGAAAAGTGGCAGCCAAGGCGGATGCTGCTGTCATTGAACACCGTTGATTTGTGAGCATGAAACGCCAATGAACAACACGAGCCCACCTGCAGGTCATACCCATAGCCACACACACGACCATTCCCACTCTGCATGCGCTCAGCATACAGGCCATGGCACGGCGATCGCGCAACCCAGGGCGGATGCGGATCTTAAAGACCCGGTCTGTGGCATGACCGTTACGGCCCGGTCAGTGCACCACTCCGAACACATGGGGCACAGTTTCTTTTTCTGTAGTCCAAAGTGCAAAACGAAGTTTGACGCCAACCCCATGCAGTACATGGGCACATCAGGCGTCGTCACCAAAGCGCCCCCGGCCGCACCGGTGGCGGTCGGCACCCTGTACACCTGTCCCATGCACCCTGAGGTGCGCCAAGACCACCCTGGCAACTGCCCCAAGTGCGGCATGACACTGGAGCCAGTCATGCCCAGTCTGGAGGACGACGACAACCCCGAGTTGCGTGACTTCCAGCGCCGTTTCTGGTGGACTTTGCCGCTCACAGCCATTGTTTTCGTACTGGCCATGTTCGGCGAGCGCTGGCACCTGATGAACATGCGTGCGCAAACCTGGATGGAGTTTGTGCTGGGCACGCCCATCGTGCTATGGGCTGGCTGGCCCTTCTTTGCCCGGGGCTGGCAGTCGCTGGTGCAACGCAGCCCCAATATGTGGACACTCATCGGCTTAGGTACCGGAGCGGCCTATGCTTACAGTGTGGCCGCCACCCTGGTACCGCAAGCCTTCCCGGCATCCTTCGTTTCTATGGGGCGCGTGGCCGTGTATTTTGAGGCCGCAGCCGTCATCATTTCGCTGACGCTGCTGGGGCAGATGATGGAGCTTAAGGCGCGCTCGCAAACCTCGGCCGCCATCAAGTCCCTGCTGGGTCTGGCACCCAAGACGGCGCGTCGCATACAACCGGATGGCACAGAGGAAGATGTGGCGCTGACACACGTTCACATCGGCGACGTTTTGCGCATTCGCCCTGGAGAAAAAGTGCCGGTGGACGGTGTAGTCATCGATGGCCGTAGCGCGGTGGATGAGTCCATGCTGACCGGGGAGCCGGTGCCCGTGTCCAAACAATCTGGCGACAAGGTGATTGGTGCCACGCTCAACACCAGTGGTGCGCTGGTCATGCGCTCGGAGCGCGTCGGGTCTGCCACTATGCTATCTCAGATTGTGCAGATGGTGGCCCAGGCACAGCGCTCTAAGGCCCCTATGCAACGTATGGCTGATGTGGTTGCCGGGTATTTCGTTGTGTCAGTGGTGGGAATCGCTGTGTTGACTTTCTTCGCCTGGGGCTTCTTTGGGCCTTCGCCGAGTTGGGTGTACGGGCTGATCAACGCTGTGGCGGTGCTCATCATTGCTTGCCCCTGCGCACTGGGCTTGGCTACGCCCATGTCGATCATGGTGGCCACGGGCCGAGGTGCCACCAAAGGCGTGCTGTTCCGTGATGCTGCCGCTATTGAGAACCTGCGCAAGGTCGATACCCTCATCATTGACAAGACCGGCACCTTGACCGAAGGCCGCCCCTCGTTCGACCGCGCCGTAGCCGCTCCTGGCTTTGATGCCGACCAAGTGCTGCGCTTGGCGGCTAGTTTGGATCAGGGCAGCGAGCACCCCCTGGCTGAAACGATCGTGCGTGCGGCGCGCGAGCGCGGCATGTCGCTGGACAAGCCCGAGGACTTCGAATCCAGCTCTGGCATTGGGGTGCGCGGCACAGTGCAAGGGCTTGCGCTGGCGCTGGGCAACACCACTTTGATGGAGCAGGCGGGCGTGTCCGTGGTGGCATTGGCTGCCCAGGCAGAAGCCCTGCGTGCCGAGGGTGCCAGCGTGATGCACTTGGCGGTCAATGGTGTTCTGGCGGGGTTGCTGGCCGTGTCTGATCCCATCAAGGCCAGCACTCCCGAGGCCTTGACGGCCTTGCGGGCTGCTGGCCTACGCATCGTGATGGCGACAGGTGACGGACACACCACGGCAAAAGCCGTGGGTGCCAAGCTGGGCATTGACGAAGTCCATGGCGAAGTGAAGCCGCAGGACAAACTGGCCCTGGTAGAACGATTGCAGAAAGAAGGCCGCACTGTGGCCATGGCCGGTGATGGCATCAACGACGCCCCAGCTTTGGCGCGCGCCGACGTGGGTATAGCAATGGGCACAGGTACCGATGTGGCGATGAACAGCGCACAGGTCACCTTGGTCAAGGGCGACTTGCGCGGCATTGCCGTGGCCCGCACCATCTCGGAAGACACCGTGGCCAACATGAAGCAGAACTTGGTATTTGCTTTCTTGTACAACGCACTCGGCATTCCAGTAGCTGCCGGCGTCCTGTTTGCCTGGACTGGCTGGCTGCTGTCTCCATTGATTGCCGCGTTGGCCATGAGCTTCAGCTCGGCCTCGGTCATCGGCAACGCACTTCGCCTCAAACACAACTGATCAGCGCACAAGAACAAAATGCCAACAGAGCCGAATCGGCGGACTCTGAGGCCATGCGTTACTATCTGGCTCTGAAAGCGGACGCGGGTTCGGTTCCGTGTTCCACCACCAATTTAATGCGTGCTGGTTGTTGCCAGTTCATGCGGATTCATGAGGGTTCCTAAGGGCCCCATGAGTCCCCGTTTTTCCGGGTTTTTAGAGAGTTTCCGTTGCTACCCAGTCGGAACCGAAAACTTGGAATAAAAAACCCAATGAAATCAATGGCTTGCTTCTGGACTTCAATCGGAAAGCGGGGTTTTTACATTTTTTCGGAACGGCTTATATCTAGCCACATTGGTCTGCTGAGAAATCAGGTTTCTGCCCTGGCCTGAACGATGTGCGCCTTCTCGTATTCGCGGAGGTCTTCAAGCCGGTAGAGCACCTTGCCGCCGATCTTGAGGTAAGCAGGCCCCTTCTGATCAGCCCGCCAGCGCTGCAAGCGTGAGGTGGAGCAGTGCCATCGGAGGGCAAGCATCTGTTCGGTGAACAGCTCTGGCATTTGAGCCGGCGAGGTGGCGGCCGAGGCAACCATTCGTCCAGTTCGCGGCTTTTGTGTGCCGAGCAAAGCATCCAAGGCAGCCAGCTTCCCGCGAAGTTGAGCCATCTGCTTGAGCTCCCCAGGCGTGATCGGCATACTGACACAAAGCGTTCCGTTCGGGCCATTGATCAATGCGCCGCTTTGCGCTCGGGATTCAATAGATTGGATGACTTGCTCCGTCGCCAGCCTCTCAACCAGGAGTGCCTTTCGGGTTTTCATAGAACCTCCAGTTAAAAGGCTCTATTGCACCTTGGTCGTTGTGGGCCTCAGGGACGAGGTACGCCGGGAAGTCTTGGCAGGCGCGGACAACTTGGCCGAAGTTATTGGCGCATCAAAAAGTGACTGTTGACGGCTATAAGTGGAAGCCCAGTGACTCGGGTCCGAAGTCAGATTAAGGCTGCGAGCGTTACTACAGGCGGGACCTTACGTGGAGCCACCACTGTTCGAACGCGGACAGTCGGAAGGCGCCTTTCTATCGGAACGGCAGAGGGGGGTCGGCGTCTGTGTCACTTCGCAAAACGGACCGCGCTCGCGCATCGCACTTCCCTAGTAATTAAAACGTTCCCACCGCATAATGATGACCAGGGAGTGGGCATGAAAGAGTCATTGGCTCAGATCTTGTATCGGCTACAGTTGGCGGAGAAGCAGAAGGCGGCGCGGCGCAAATGCTTCATCTCTTACTACAGCGGCGACCAAGCCGAGGTGGAAGCCTTCCTCGAAGACTTCGGGGATGTCTTCATTCCCAAGGTGGTCGGAGTCACTGATGGCGACGACTTCATCGACAGCACCGATACTGACTAAGTGATGAGTCGGATCCGCGCCAATTATCTTGGTGATTCCACCGTGACCATTCTCCTTCTTGGATCGTGTACGCACAGTCGACGCTACATCGATTGGGAGTTGAAGACGTCTCTACGTCAGGGTGCGTACGAGCCGAACGGTCTACTTGGACTCACGCTGCCGTACAAGAACGGTGCCGCCCATCTACCTCCGCGATTCAAAGAGAACTGGCAGGAGAAGAGCGCAGGTTACGCGCTCTATCATTCTTATCCGACCAGCAAAGAGCAGCTGCGCGAGTGGATTGAGAAAGCGTACAGCCGAAGAACAACTCACGCACACCTGATCAAGAATTCTCAGGAGATGCACAAGTACAACCGGCGGTGCGAAATTCATCAAGTCACGCACTGACCATGACAGAAGCCGAATTTCCCGCGTTATACAGAGCGGCAGATGCTGCCTCCAACTCGGCGCAGGCCACTTTTCTCAGAGCGCAGCAGCTGAATTTCGTATTTCTTGTCGGCGGAGCTGTTTGCGCGTTACTAGAGCCCACGCGTGAGCTCGCGATTGCGAGCGCGATGTGTTTCTTATCCTCATTGGGGATCTACGCTTATATCCAGCAGCGGGGTTTTCAGGCGATTTGGTACCGAGCTCGTGCGCTTGCAGAATCCGTCAAAACGGCAACGTGGCGCCTAGTGATGGGCGCCCAACCTTTTGACCAAGAGGATGAGCGCGTTCGGCTTGAGGCCTTTCGGCAACTGCTATCTGAACTACTTCGGCAGAACCAAGGCATAGGCAAGTATCTGACTGGGGGG
>Ga0315899_10005009_pt1 | contig 14318 bp, 8 predicted proteins | sample LakEriMetagenome_2_FD_203518 | JGI IMG/M metagenome (GOLD analysis project Ga0315899, IMG submission 203518) | Freshwater fungal communities from buoy surface, Lake Erie, Ohio, United States - Buoy 4 MA112 | ecosystem: Environmental > Aquatic > Freshwater > Lake | place: USA: Lake Erie, Ohio... | reverse complement strand
AATAGTGTTGTAAGGAATGCACAAATTGATCATTCCTCGCACTTGTCCAATCGATAATTCAAAGCTAACCATGACGACCACCTCGTTTGGTGGGACGATCTGGACCAATTGAGGGTTGCTTTCCACTCGCTCGACCTCAATTTTGAGATCAACTATGTTGACCCATGCAGAATGAAGCTCTCGCAAAAAAACATTTGTTATCCGGCTAGCAAGCCGAAGTTCGATATCTGACAGCGGTCGTTTTAACGAGGAATCATTCGACGCACCACCACCTAAAAGCCTGTCGATAATCGGAAACAAAAGACCTGGACTAATGTCTAGCACCCAGTTTCCCTCTAGGGGCATTGGCTTTAGAAGATTGAAGCAAGTCGGAATTGTCAAGCTGTAGACAAATTCGCTGTAGGTCAATTGATCGACGCTGATCAATCGCACCTCAACCATCGTTCTCAAAACAGCCGACAGCGAAGCACCTAAGTTGCGTGAGAATCCATCATGCAGCGACTGCAAAGCACGCATTTGTTCCTTACCAACCCGCTCCGGTCGCTTAAAATCATAAGCGAGTATCCGGACCTTGGGCGCTGCGGGCTTTTTGACCTCCGGCTTCTTCTTTTCTGCGGCTGGCTGAGGCGTCCCGCCGGTTGTATCCAGCGCCTTTAATAGGTCTTCGACGTCATTGCGGCTCAATACATCGTCTGACATTCGGGTATCCCTCCCCTTAATCTCGGTTTTGATCTACGTCCGAATATGGCCATCACCAACGACCACATACTTGTAGGTCGTCAGCTCTTTCAATCCACAAGGCCCACGCGCATGAAACTTGTCTGTGCTGATTCCAATCTCAGCCCCAAGTCCTAGCTGCCCGCCGTCATTAAACCTCGTTGACGCGTTAAGTACAACTGCTGAAGAATCGATCTCCAGTTGAAACTTGCGAGCAGCTTCAGGATCCTGTGTCACTATGGCTTCAGTATGCTTGGAACTATATCTGTTAATGTGTTCAATAGCTTCATCAAGGCTATTGACTACTTTAACGCTCATGATCGGTCCCAAGTACTCTTTGCTCCAGTCACTTGCCATTGCCTCGATTCCATTGGCGAGCAAAGGCATCGCTCGATCATCCGCGCGATATTCGATGTTATACTGCCTTAAATGCTGTTCCAATTGAGGTAGAAATTGCGAGGCAACCGATTGGTGCACCACGAGTGATTCCATAGCGTTGCAAACTCCCATTCGTTGACACTTGGAATTCTCAACGATCTGAAGAGCTTTTTTTAAATCCGCGGCCGCATCGACATATACATGGCAATTGCCATCGTAGTGCTTAAGAACCGGCATCTGTGCCTCGGCAACAACTCGCCGTATCAAGCCCTCGCCACCTCTGGGGATCACGAGATCGATGCACTCAGGTAATTGCAACAAATGCCCAACGGCATTCCTGTCATTGGTCTCGATCAATTGAATTGCATCAACGGGAATCCCTGTCTCTAAAGCGGCATCGCGGAGAATGTCAACCAAAGCCCTTGAGCTATGTGCCGCCTCCTTGCCGCCACGGAGGATTATGGCATTTCCGCTCTTAACAGCAATCGCCGCAGCGTCAGCCGTTACATTCGGTCGTGATTCGTAAATGAAAAAAACTACCCCCAATGGCACTCTTAACTTGCTAACCTTTACTCCGCTCGGGCGAACCGATTCCTCCAGTACTTCATTTACTGGGTCTGGTAGTTCGGCGACCTCGACAATCCCCGATGCAATCTGTGTAACTCTTTTGGGGTCCAATAAAAGCCGATCCGTTTGCGCAGGGGTGAGACCGAGTTGATCCGCTTGCTGCAGATCGATCTCGTTTGCTGATAAGATCTGATTAACCCCTTGCTGTATTCGTTCCGCAGATAATCGCAGCCAGCGATTCTTTTGGTCGCTCGATACCGATAACAACTGCCGTGAAGCTACTTTCGCCTGCTCAGCAATGGCACGACAATAGCCTTCGATATCGGTTTCAGTATGCGATGATGACATGGACAGATTGAATAAAATAGGAAACTCGCCATTGGGAGTATCGCTATTTAGCTCGGTAGGGTCAATCCAGAATCCGAATTGCTAGCACTCTCTGCGACCGTAATCGGCATTCCCTTTCTGAGTGCTCCCCAAAGGGCAGCCCCCATAGCTCCCGCATCATCACCGAGCTTCGCCATCCTGATCTCAAACATGCCGCTATAACACTGAAGGATGTTTTTCTTAGCGGTCCTGTTAACTTCTTCCATATAAATGTCCTGCAGCGCCTCCACTAAGCCACCGCCAAGAACGATCACTTCGGGGCAAAGCATATGAACGACATTCACGACCCCATATCCCACCATTTGTGCTGCACGGCGAACAATGTTCTCAACAGCCTTGTCCCCCTCTCGAATGGACTCTGCAAGAACTTTGCTGCGAATTTTAGAGAGGTCTGTGCCCACTGTCTTAAACAGGTAAGGTGCCTCACCTCGATACGCAAGCTTTGCGCATTCGGCGGCAATCGCCAATCGACTTGCCTCACTCTCGAGGGTGCCTGTCATTTCCACTCCACTATTGCGATTGGACGATGCTATCTTGGTGTGACCAATCTCCATCACGGACGAACGCTTGCTCCGGAGTATTTTCCCCTCGTAAACAAATCCTCCACCAATGCCCGTCCCTGGAAAAATCCCAACTACGCTCTGAGACCCTTGGCCTGCTCCCAGCGAGTACTCTCCGTAAACCCCCGCATCGACATCATTCAGTACAGAAACCGGACACCTGAGCTTTTCTTCAAGCATCGAGGCTAATGGAACATTTTTCCAACCGAGGTTCACAGCTACGTTGACCACCCCTTTGTCCATATTAACCGGGCCGGGGCAACCCACTCCCAGCGACACCATCTGATCGATTGAAAGTCCCGCTTCCTCGAATGTCTCTCGGATCAGCTCGCATATGCGATCAACAATCGCAGCCGGGCCGTCATTCCCTTTGGTCTTCTTCCGCTTCCGGGACACGATGCGGTTCTCGTGATCCAACACCACACTTAACATCTTGGTGCCACCAAGATCAAAACCGCAAAGATACTGATTTTGCATTGAACGATACGGAAAAGCGGAATAAGTCTCTGACGAAATACCGAGCTGGGAGTATCTCAGCTCAAGTTAGCCACGCGGGATAAGGCACCGAATTATAGCTCAAATTAAGCTGCATCAAAACGCCTGCCTGGAACAACGTCAACTTATCTGTCCCGCTACGAGCGTCCCATGAAACTACCCGCTTCCCCAAACAACCCTTTGAGACTATCTATCCCGTTTTCTCTTCTTTTGGCTGTTTTTCTTGAACTGGCGTTTCTTGTCTAGCGGCCCCTTTACCCTCTCCGATCTCCTACCAGACGCCGGAAGTGGTAGCGATCGAGAAACTTTTTCCAATTCAAACAGCAATTGCCGTTGAACCATGTCAATCGCTTTAATCCGGACAATCACTTCATCTCCAAGCCGATAGCGATTGCCTCCACGGAATCCCTCGAGCGAATGGGTGTCTCGATCGAATCGATATCTGTCCTGAGGCAAGTCCTCCGTTTTGATAAAGCCATCGATCGGTATCTCTATCGCTCGAACTGTTAGCCCATTGGACTTTACGCCAGCAACGACCCCACTCAATAACTCTCCCTTTTTCTTGGAGAGAAAATGAAGCAGCTTAACCTTGATCAACTCTCGCTCAGCAGCCTCAGCGTTTTGTTCCATGGCACTGCAATGCTCGCCCAATCGCTCGAGCACTTGTTCGTCCTGCTTTGCGAGCTCTCCCGCTATCAGTTTTTGCACAATCCGATGCACCACGAGATCGGGATAGCGTCTGATTGGACTGGTAAAGTGACAATAGTGTGCAATGTTAAGCGCATAGTGACGTTCAAAGGCAGCTTGATAAACTGCTTTGGACATACTCTTTAGAATCGCAAAGTTGACGGCGTACTCCGTCGGTAAACCTCGAACGCTGTTTACCACCCGCTGTATTTCGAATCTGCTCTCAAGATCTTCAGATTCGATCCCCAGTGAATTCACGAACTGGTTGAGCTGTCTCAGCTTCAAACGGTTGGGGGGGGCATGCGCCCGGCGCAGGAAAGGTAACTCAAGCTCATCAAGCCACGATGCAACCGCTTCATTGGCCGCTAACATGAACTCTTCGATGACTTGGTGGCTCTCGGTATGATGAACGAGGTGTGCACCCTTAACTTTGCCTGACTTATCGAGATCGATTTTGACTTCGGGTAACACGAGCTCCAACGATCCGCATTCATTCCGCCGCCGTCTTAACAACATCGCGAGCTCGTGCATCTGCTCAACAACTAGAAAAATCTCTGGAGTGAGCTTGGTTCGCCATTCGTCGCGATTGGCCAGAAAATGATCGATCTGTTCATAATTAAATCGATAGTGATTCTTGATGACGCTATTGAATACACGTTTATGAAGGATTACTCCCTCAGGGCTATACTCGATAAAGACTGTCTTGGCCAATCGATTCTTATCTGGTTGCAACGAGGCTAAATGATTGCTGATGATCTCAGGGATCATCGGAATCACTCGGTCTGGCAAGTAAACGCTTGTCGCTCGTCGCTGTGCTTCAATATCGAGCGCACTGCCGGCAGGAACAAAATGGGAGACGTCAGCAATGTGAACCTGTAACTCCCAATTTCCCTTTTCATTCTTGGTGAGGGAGATTGCGTCATCAAAGTCGCGAGCATCAAACGGGTCAATGGTGACCGTTGTAACGCTAGTCAAATCCTCTCTCCCCTCTGGGATAACCGTGTCGTCGAACAAGTCCGCTTGAACACGCGCCACCTCGACCGCATTTTCAGGAAACTCCTCCGGTAATCCGAATTGATACATGACGGCAGAGGTGTCTACTGCCGGGTTTTTGTTGCTCCCCAACACCTTCATGATTACCGCTTCACCAGGCTGAAAAAAATCCGGGAAACGGACTAGTTCAACAATAATCTTATCATTCTCTTCAACAGGCAAACCGCGAACATCACCGATGTTGACGGGATGACCCAGACTGGCCCCATCCAACCATACAACCGCTTGGGAATCAAGAAATTGAAATGTGCCTGCGAACTCACGTCGCCCCCGTGTCACGATCTCTACCACTTTGCCAACAGTTCGATCGCCAGATCGCTCGGTCACGCGAATTTTAACTGTGTCCCCGTCCATGGCACTCTTGGTCAGTCGAGGGGGAATAAAGACCTCGTCATCTCCCTCTGTTCCCACTACTTTGGGAAGCTTTACGAATCCAAACTGTCTGGTCGGAGCAACTCGAAATACACCGATCAGTTCTTTAGAGCGCCCTCGCGTTTCCGCGCCGGATTCATTTGTTTCAGCTTCTTGGTTGTCGTTCTCATCGTCATCAAATTCTAAAATACTCTCAGAATCAACGATTCTCGTTTTAGATTTTTCAACCGCAGGAACGGGGGCTTTTTTCTCGACGACAGGAGTTGGATTCTGCGGAGTCAGGGTACTAGGTTTCAACACAAGATGGTTTGAGCCAAAAACCACTCGCCCTTCGCGAACTAATTTCTTTATCGCACGCCTCAATTCCCGGTAGGCTTCCTCAGGTAATTTCAAGGTTTTGTGAAGCCCTTTGGGCTTCATCGGTCGATACCCCTCCGCATAGACGATTCGGAGAAGTTGCTCAGCAATAGTTTCAGAATTCATCCATCTATAATAACTCGAAAGCCCGCAAAAGGCTAGCGATTGCCCAGTCTAGCGGCCCAAATTGAAATCGTCTCACTGGCGCAATCGAGCTAAACCGACTCAGTTGCGGTTTACGAATTCATCCAAATTGAAAACGAGATTGACTACCAAACATAAGGCAGCGACTTCACTTAGGTCGAGTTTGGGATTGGCTGGACTCTCTCCCACCCTCAAAAGCCGCGCGGCATCCTCGGGTGATTCGCGGAATCTTTGCTTGAAAGATTCGTACGCGGATTGCAATCTCGCGAGTTCGCTCTCGGTGCATTCTCTCGACAAGGATTGTTGCATGACAAATTGAATACGATCCTGATCGGTTCCTAGATTTCTTTGAATGACATTTTCGGAAAGATGTCTAGCCGCTTCAATGTATTGGATATCATTCATTAGCTGCAACGCCTGAAGCGGCGTGTTGCTTCGCTCTCGCCGGCTGCAAAACTGTTCGCGGTTCGGTGCATCGAAATTACTCATAAACGGGGGGGGGGCCGTCCGCTTGAAAAACGCATAAACGCTTCTTCTGTAGATGCTTGGCCCGTGATCTTGGACGTAGTATCGGGTGTTCGAATCTCCATATCCAACAGGCTCCCAGATTCCCGGCGGCTGATAACCCCGGAACCCTGCGCCTCCCTGATCGCGATTCAGAATTCCCGATGCTGCCAAAACGTGATCTCGAATCTGCTCGGCATCCAATCGAATTCTCGGCCCTCTCGCTAACAGCCGATTCTCGGGATCCTTCTTTAAATCCTCCTCTCGAACATTAGCAGCCCGTTTAAACGCCTTCGATAGCACCAGTTTTTTGATTAGCTTCTTCATATTCCAACCGTTATCCATGAATTCAACGGCTAAAGAATCAAGAATCTCGGGATGGGTTGGGGGGGCTCCTTGGGTGCCAAAATCATCGCTCGTCTTTACCAAACCAACACCGAAAACTTGTTGCCAAAATCGATTGACGGCGACTCTCGCAGTTAGCGGATTATCTTTGGACACTAACCATTTTGCCAAATCTAAGCGATTCGGACGATCTCTTCCCTCGCTCTTTTCTAAGGGCGGTAGAAACGCCGGAGTGTTTGGCTCAACAGCCTCCCCTTTTTGGTCGTATTGCCCTCTCGTCATGACGTGGGCCTGACGAGGTTTCGCCTCATCCCGGTATACCAACGATCCAGGTATTTGACTTTCTAGCTCTGCAATACTGACTCTCGCTCGTTCCCATTCCAATCTCTTTTCGAGAAGCTCCTCTGACCCTTCATCGCTTACGTAGGCAAAGTAATACTCCGCAACCTCGGACTCCTTTTGTTTTCCAGTTTCACTATCTGGGCCCTCCTTGATTGCTTTAGCTAGATCTCCGTCTGCAAACGGATTGGAACGTCCGGATTGCTTTTTCCACCAACTCTTTACAGACTCCGCTGAACTTGAGACATCATGTGAACCTGAACAAACAAACCCGTCCCAATCGCACACGCCTCCAAACAATCCGAATTGCAACTCCTGCAAGGAAGCGGTTGCTGGTAATTCGTTAAGGGGCACCGTTAACTGGGTCCAAACGCCTGGCTTGGGCATGGAGCCAACAATTGTTTTTTCATTACCACCGAGCCGGCGCCCTTGCTCCAAACTATTGGCCCAAACCCATCGATACGATTTGTTGTCGACCTTAAGCATCAGATAAACAGCATCGGGAGTTTCATATCGATCTGGGCGAATCCAGAAGCTTACCGTTCCACCCTGTGGCACCTCATTCGAGAGCCATCCCCCCGAGGCAAACTGCTCAAACTTGTCACCAAAAGCTTGCCTTATAAATCGCTTGCCTATCGGCGAATCTGCAGCACTTACCCAGGTTTCTTCGTTTCTAGATGTGTTTCTCGCACTAACTCCTGGTGGCATAATATCGTTCAACCAAATCTCCGATCTCCATGCCTTGCCAGTTGCGTTGGCCGCATCGGCCAACGAAGTTTGCGACGGCACTTGCAATCCTGCGCGTCGAACGGGATTGCGGGCTATCTCGAGGAGCTCATTTCGCAATCTAGCCTCAGTCGCTCTTTGGTCATCTAACAATTTCTTCTGCTCAATCGATGTGAGCTTCAAAAATGGTTGTGTGTTGTGAATGTTTCCATCCATCGCTGGATCCGCAGCGCTGTAAAAGAACGAGTAAAGCGAATAAAACTCTTTGGTCGTGAGCGGGTCATACTTGTGGTCATGACATACGGCGCAGCCTCCTGTTAAGCCCAACCACGCCTGAACTGTGGTGCTCGTTCGATCGACTGCGTAACGATATAAAAACTCTTCATTGATGGCACCTCCTTCGCTCGTTGTAACATTACAACGATTGAATCCAGTTGCGACTAACTGCTTTTGAGTGGGGGTCGGTAACAGATCGCCTGCTAGCTGCTCGATCGTAAATTGATCATAAGGAAGATTTTCGTTGAATGCGTCGATGACCCAATCTCGATAAGCCCACATTGTTCTTTCATTATCCAAGTGGAGTCCATGAGTATCTCCGTATCTGGCAACATCGAGCCAATGCTTGGCCATTTCCTCGCCGTAATGCGAACTGGCCAATAACTCGTCAATCAGCTTTTCATACTGTTCATCTGTCGCATTCGCCGCGAAGCGATCGATTTGTTCCCGAGACGGAGGTAGTCCCGTCAATGTAAAGGCGGCGCGACGGATCAAGGTTATGGGATCTGCCTGGGGATTTGCAATAAGCCCAGCAGTAGCGATTTCTCGATCGAGTAACTGATCTATTTCAACATTACCGTCAGCACGCTGCACTGGCTGAAACGACCAGTGGTTCTCGTACTCTGCTCCCTGCTCAATCCAGCGTTTGATGAGCTCCTTTTCTGCGTCTGTTAATTGGCGATTGGATTCCTTAGGAGGCATCACCAAATCCGGATCTACTGACAAAATCCGTTCCCATGCTTCGCTGCCTGCGAGGTCCCCTGGAGCAATCGGAGCCTGATGGCCATCGTGCTTGGTAGTCGCTCCCTCACGTGTATCCAATCGCAGACCTGCCTCTCGGGTCTTTTCGTCGAATCCATGGCATCGAAAACATGCTTGACTCAAAATCGGCCTGATGTCTCGATTAAACCGTATCTTCGCAGCGTCATCTGCGTGTGACGCATTGCTTCCCACTGTTCCTGACAAGAGGAAAAGGGGGGCTACGATAAACGATATTGCAAAGTGTTTATGCATCGGAAAGCTTGGGTGGGGAAGCTGGGAGGAATGGACGAAAGGGAATTCGTTCCGCTATTTGAATTGCCGCATTGCTGATGGTCACAATGGCTCGACAAATACCTACTGTATTGTAAATCGTCTTGTGCCCTGCGTGTACCATTCCGACCATAGAGTCTGGAATTTATGATGGATTAACCGGCATGATTTAAGAGAATGAGAAAAGGTGTGTTCTATGCAATTGTCAACAATCCGTTTGGCATAAACAGGGACTTGGGTAAGATAAGCGGATTCTCATCACCAAGGTTTTTGCTATGCATTTGTCTAGATCTTTTTCCGTTTATACACGCCTTTTGCCTCCTCTGACTCTGTTTCTTGTCGTAGTTCTGTTTATTGAGGGCTTGCTTTTCGGACAAGACTGGCAGGTTTTCCAGCATGAACCACGTCCTAGCCTCCGTGGTATCTATCCGATTAACGATGATACAGCATGGGCCTGCGGCAATATGGGGACGATCCTGAAACTTTCGAATCGAGGGGCCACAGCAACTATTTGCAAAGTTCAGCGACTCGAACAGAGCGACTTTCGCGCGATCTATGCCTGGGATTCGCAGCGTTGCATCGTCGCCACCGCTGGTAAACCCGCATGTATCGCCAAAACCATGGATGGTGGCATTACTTGGCAAATCGTTTTTCAAAGCAACTTCGCCGAGTCGTTTATCAATGGCATGAAGTTCGTTGATGGGCAGCGAGGAATCGCATTCGGCGATCCCATCCAAGGTAGATTAGAAATCTTTATCACCGCAGATGGTGGCTCTAGCTGGAAAACGCTTCCTCCGGACCGTTGCCCCGTTGTCGAAACGGGAGAAGCTGGTTTCGCGGCGAGCAACAGTAGTATTGCTCTTTACGATGACCGAGTCTGGATCGGACTGGGTGGCAGAAATGGCAATGCGAGACTCATTCACAACTCTATCCCCAACTTCCAAATCGGTGATGTCATCAATTGGCAGTGGGAGTCACTGGATATCGCCTCAGTAAAGAGCGGCCCATCAAGCGGCATTTTTTCGATCGGGCTAAACGAAACAACGGGTTGGGTCGTCGGAGGCGATTACCAACAAACAGATAAAAGTGAATTCGTCGCGGCATTCAGTAATGATCGTGGTGTCACCTGGAAGAAACCGGCCTCATGGCCGCGAGGCTTTCGCTCGTGTGTTATTCCAATCCCAAGTCAAAAGAGCTGGCTCGCCGTTGGCCCGACGGGAACGGACATCGCCAAAGAAAATCGCCCCTGGGAACGACTGAACGATATCGGTTTTCACAGCGTTGTTGCCACGCAATCAGGGGCTATTTGGGCCAGTGGCTCTGATGGACGAATCGGCAGATTGAGCTTGCCCTAGTCGCAATGCAACGTTGGTATTCTAACTACGAGAAAGGTTCAGGAATTGTCGGTTTCGCGGATAGTGATCAAGCTTGGTGGATCTGTACTTTACTCTCATCCCTCGTGGATTGACCGTCTTAAACAAACGATTGCACCTTTTCGATCCGAGGCTGTTTCTTTAATCGTTGGTGGTGGTGATGTCGTCGAAGGTGTTCGTACTCTTCATAAACTTTATCCCCACCTAGAACAGTCGTCCCTCCATTGGAATTGTGTATCGCTGCTCGATTCCACTTGCGAAATTGCACATCAACTCCTGCCTCTCGATGGCATCATTGAAACGGATAAAGCATTTGATCTCTGGTGTCAGGCCCCAAGCCAGCACGCGAAATGGGTCAATGTTGCTTCGTTCTACTCGCGAGAAAGACTCAATGGAATCCCGTTAGAGTGGCACCCAGCGATAAACTGGAACACCACGACCGATGCTCTTGCGGTTCTCCTGGCACTTCAGTGGCAAGCGTCGCAGGTTATCTTGCTGAAAAGCTGCGATATAAACCGAGATTGGAGCCTTGAACAAGCGGCTGCGCTAGGGGTGATCGACTCCGAGACCCCGCGATTGGCCAAGCTACTGAGTCCTGGCTCTGTGCGTTTGGTCCCGTTCGCTTAAGCCTGCATTTCAAACGGATGTGCCGCTTGAATGAGCTGCCCAACAGCGAGCAACGTGGCTTCACTAAACATCTTGCCCGTGAGCACAACAGTATTAGGACGTCGCCTCCCACTCATATCGTATTCAGGAGCAACTTCTTCCGCAGGCTTTTCCGCCTCTCCTTCAGCAGGCCGCCGCTGGGGTTCGACTCCGTACGCAACTACTAAACTAGGATGCCCCGTTAAGTTCATTCTGGCCAGATTTCCGTCACCGACCAACAAATCAACACTGGCAAGTTGCTGCTCTGCATCCTGGATCAATTCAACTCGCTGTCTCATCCCGTGCAAATAATCGATGGCCCGCACCCATTGGGCCTCGCGATAGGTAGGCCCCCATTTGCCTAGTTCACTATCTTGAGACACCGACCTGAAAAGCTTGTCATGAACCGAGGCCGCTTCGGCTGACAAGGCATCAAGCATGGCTGTCGTCGGTCCCTTTTCAAACTTTAGGGTTACCAACTCCGCACCTAGTTTCTCAAGCCAATCGGCAACAAATCTCTCAGATCGAGATAATCTTTCGGTAATTCCTACCCTTAGCCCTACAATTGATAGGGATATTGGCAAAACAAACGGTCTATCTACCACGGTTGGATCCCGTTGGTCAGTTCCTAATAATTCCTGAAACACGATAGCAAGATCCTCAACTCGATTGGCGATGGGACCGATTTTGTCCATTGACCACGCGAGAGTCATGCAACCAGCACGACTCACGCGACCAAAGGTTGGCCTTAAACCACTCGTTGCGCAGACGCGGGTCGGCGAAACGATACTACCAAGCGTTTCCGAGCCCAAAGCAAATGGGCATAGTCTCGCAGCAACAGCAGAAGCGCTCCCCGCTGAGGAACCGGACGAGCCTTGCTTGATATTCCATGGATTCTTCGTAGTGCCCCGAAACCATTCGTCTCCCATGGCCATCGTCCCTACACTAAGTTTCGCGAGCAACACTGCACCAGCCATTTCTAGCTTCTCATAAACCGTTGCAGGAGTTTGCCACTCACGCTTCTCGTAGCTGCCAACACCCCATGTCGTAGGCATTCCCGGGACTGCGATGATGTCTTTGGCCCCCCACGGAATTCCATGGAGAACTCCTCTATCCTTGCCCTGTTTGAGTTCCTCATCCATGCGTTTGGCGGCATCGATAGCTTGCTCGTTAAAGGTGACGACGCAGAGTAGTTTGTCATTCGCAGCTTTTAAACGCTCCAGATAGAACCTGGTCGTTTGCTCACAGGAAAACAATCCCTTACGGATCGCCAGGGCAATTTGAGGAATAGACCATTCCACGATATTGCTGATCTCTTTGAATTCCGGCAACTTCACGGACTGCTTCCAGTCGATCGCCTCGGGTGGGCTGACCGAATCGTCGTTGTGAGACGCAACGAAAAACGATGGCACAAAGGCCAGCGGCATTGGTACGTCTTCGAGTGGTGGATTTTCACGAAGAGTTTTGAGACCTCGCAATCGTTGAGTAAGTTCTTTTGCAACTTCTTCGCACTGCTCAGGCGTAAGCTTCGCATCAACGATCCAGCTAGCTTTGTCTACTTGTTCGGCAGTAATGGCGTCTAAGGCATTGTTCGACTCATCTTGAGCGATGATTGCCCTTTGAATCGCGGGTGATAAAGAAACGCTCGCGACACAGCCACCTCCCAAGATGGACATCAAAACTTGCCTTCTTCTCATCGATCATCCCCTAACGCGTAAAAATCAAAGTAGATATCCAAAGATATCGAGTCGATTCGAATCCGTCCAAACAATTTCACGCATTAGGGGAAGACATTGATCTTGCCAAGCAAAGAATTGCAACCGAACTCCAGTCTCAGCTACGCAGTCGCATGGGCTTGTATGGGGGATAAGTCTAGCCTTGTGCATTTTGCTTACAGAGAGACAATCGAGATGCCAGCGGTCTCGGCCGCTTGGATCGTTCGCTCTCGATCGAGAAGGATCGTTTTTTCCGCTTCAATAGCGATTGCAACGCCACCTGCACGCTTCATCGATTCAATGGTGCGAGGGCCGATGGTTGGTAAATCAAATCGCATATCTTGCTGAGGCTTCGCGACTTTGACTAAACTGAATCCTCCTCGTGGGCAGACTGTTGCGGTTCTTAGGATGCATGCATCGGTTCCTTCGATCGCTTCAACAGCCAATACGGTGCGATCTCGTATCGTTACACTCTGTCCGATGTCTAGTCGCCCCATCTCTTTCGCCATGGTCCATCCGAATTGCAAATCGGCTTCTACTCGCGAACTCGGACGATTCTTGGTCAATACACCAGCTTCTGCGATAAGCTGCGTCGCATAATCCGTTCCAGGTACTGCTTTCATGCCATGCCGTTCGAAAGATTGAACGACAGCACCCAAAAGCGAGTCATCGCTGGCATTGGTGCCTCGCGTCTTCCAAATCATGATCGGAAAGAATGTCTTAAAGCATTCCCAATCGGGCGTATGAGCTATCCAACCTAAACCATGAAAGAGAATCTTGTCTTTAAACAACTTGCCGGACAAACAGACTTGGTGCACATTGTGCTTGCGAAAAAATTTTTGCATGCCACCCAGCTTGCAAACGCCGACCCACTGCATTTCGTCTGCGACCAGACTTAGTTCTGGAGAAGCATGATCGCGAATGGCAGCCACTACAACTCGGTAGCCTTTCTCTCGGAGGGACTTCGCGACGTTGATCGGATACTCACCCCAACCGGCAACAATTCCTATGGTTTCCATATCGTCAACTAACTCCCTAGCCAGCTTTACGCTGCTGCTCGCCAGCGTCGTCCATCGACTCCAGCTTTCGCTCCATTTGCTTTAAGGTTTTCCTTAGCTCGGGCAGCTTCAGCATGGATGCGATGATCATAGCTTGTTCTTTGCGTGGTATGGCGGGACTGCCCAGCAGAATTTGGTTTTCAGCCACATCATCTATAACGCCCGATTGAGCCAAGATGATCGATTTATTGCCGATGTGGGTGTGATCTCGCATCCCAACTTGTCCTGCCAGAACGACATAATCTCCTGTCGAGCAACTGCCTGCGATTCCAACATGTGAGCAAATCAAATTGTGCTTGCCGATTTTGCAATTGTGAGCGATCTGAACCAAGTTATCGATCTTGGTCCCTTCACCGATCTTAGTTGCCCCGTAGGTACCGCGGTCGACGGTGGTGTTTGCACCAATTTCGACGTCGCTTTCTACATGAACCCAGCCTAATTGCGAGGTTGATACATGGCGACCTTTTTCGGTTTTGTATCCGAAGCCATGTGCTCCCAGCACGCAGTTAGCATGCAAGACCACGCGATCTTCCAGAATGGTGCCTGGGTACAAAACGACCCCTGGGTAAATTTGACATTGCGAACCGA
>Ga0315899_10005008_pt1 | contig 14319 bp, 19 predicted proteins | sample LakEriMetagenome_2_FD_203518 | JGI IMG/M metagenome (GOLD analysis project Ga0315899, IMG submission 203518) | Freshwater fungal communities from buoy surface, Lake Erie, Ohio, United States - Buoy 4 MA112 | ecosystem: Environmental > Aquatic > Freshwater > Lake | place: USA: Lake Erie, Ohio... | reverse complement strand
CGATCTCCTGAACGAGATCGTCCGTCGCATGAGCTCCGGATCCCCGTCCTTGCCGATCTTCGGGTTCTCGGCCGAGCAGTTCACCGCGCAAGGCGCGACGAACTACAAGCCGAAATTCGTGATCCAAGGCTGGGCGGCTCGTCCCGAGGTCGAGGCGTTCTTCGCGGGCTCGACGACGCTCGAGGCGCTGCTCTATGGTGAGGACGGCCCTGTCGCGAAGCCCGCGACCCGCGCTCGTCGTTAATCCCTCGCGGAGGGCGCGCCCAGCGCGCCCTCTGCCCCTATTTGGACCTGCCCCCATGACCTACGACCTGATCCTCGACAAAGCCGCTCTGCGGCGCGCTCTCGCGCTGTGCCAGACGGCGACCGCGCTCGACTTCGAGACGACCTCGCTCCGCCCCGTAGACGGCCGCGTGCGGCTCGCCCAGCTCCGGAACGAGACCGTCCGCTGCATCATCGACTTCGACCAGATCCCGGGAGGGTTTGCCGCCTGCGCGAAGCTCTTCGAGGGGCTCGGCCCTTGGGTCGTGTTCAATTCCGGCTTCGAGATGCGCTGGTTCCTCGCTGCCGGTGCCTCGCCCGACATCGTCGACGTCGGCCACCTCCGGCGCGCTCGCATGGGTGGCGGGCGCTTCTCGCTCGCCGATATGGTGCTCTGGGATCTCGAGCAGAAGCTCGAGAAGACCGAGCAGGTGTCGAACTGGGCTGCGCCGGAGCTCTCGCCCTCGCAGCTCGACTACGCGATCCGCGACGCGGATGTCACCTTCGAGCTCTGGGAGCACTGGAAGGCGAAGACCACCGAGGCGCACGACCGCGCCGCGCAGCTCCTCGACGACATGACGCTCGGCGTGATCGAGATGGAAGAGGCGGGGATGCTGCTCGATCGGCGCGCCCACCGCGAGCTCGTGACCCGCTGGGAGCAGCTCCGCGACCAGCTCGCCGCGCAGGTTCGCGCGCTGATCCCCGAGGAGGATGTCGCGAACCTGAACTCGAACCCCCAGTTCTCCGACTTCTTCTCCCGGATCTTCCCCGATCGCGTGCTCTCGGTCTGGCCGAAGACCGAGAAGACGAACCAGCTCGAGATCTCCGGCGAGGCGCTCGCGAAAATGGCCGGGCTCTTTCCCGGGACGCCGATCGAGAGCGCGCTCGATGCGCTGTCGCGATACCGCAAGATCCAGAAATATATCTCGAGCTTCGGCCAGACGGTGATCGACACCGCGACCAGATCCCCGGACGGTCGCGTGCGGGCGAGGTTCAACGTCGGCGCGGCCCGGACGTGCCGCTTCTCGAGCTCCGGCCCGAACCTGCAACAAGTGCCGCGCGACAAGAAGCTCTTCGCCTCGGACGAGGACCAGACCCGGGTCCGCAAGAGCTTCATCGCTCCGGCGGGATCTCTGCTCGTGTCCTATGACTACTCGGCGATCGAGATGCGCGTCCTCGCGCTCCTGTCCGGTGACGATCAGCTCTTGCACGACGTCGTCTTCGGGGATGTTCATTCCGAGGTCGCGGCCGTCATCGCTGGGCACAAGATCGACAAGAAGACCCCCGAGGGCAAGGCTGCGCGCAGCGCGGCGAAAGGCGTCTCGTTCGGGATCATTTACGGGAGCGCGGCCGGTGGCCTCTCGATCACGATGCGGACCTCGATCGAGAAGGCCCAGACCTATATCGACTTCTGGTCGAGCCGGTATCCCCGCGCCTTCGCCTATCGGTTCCTCATGCAGGAGGACGCGAAGAGCACCGGGTTCCTGACGATGAACGACGGCGGCTCGATCTATCTCGGCAAGAAGAACGCGGATCTCCCGAAGTGCGCGAACTATCCGGTCCAGCGTGCCGCGCTCTCGGTCATGGCGCGGGCGATCACCCGGCACAAGGCGTCGCTCGATCGCCTGCGCGGATCCGGCGCTCTCGATCCCGATCGGACGCTCCTCCTCGCCACGATCCACGACGCGCTGATCGACGAGGCGCTCGAGAGCCAAGCCGAGATCGTGAAGAAGGCGATGTCCGAGGACATGACCGAAGCCTATCTCGACTTCTTCCCCGGCGCGCCCACCGATAACCTGATCGAGGGCGGCGTCGGACCGAACTGGGCGGACCTCGAATAATTTTTGTGACCGGTCCTTGAACTCCTCGAGGACCGGTCCTATATCGTGGTCTCAATACCAACCGACCCACCAAGGAGACCTGCCATGAAAGACTTCGGTATCCACGTTCAGCTCAACGCCGACGCCACCTATTCGGTCGCCGTCTGGTTCCGCCCCGTCTTCGAGGACATGTTCGAGAAGGCTGTCCACGTCGCACGCTTCAAGACCGAGCTCGAGGCGCGCAAGCTCGCCCTGCGGGTCAAGGAGGCTTTCCTGAACCGCACCGACAAGTCGGGCGGCGTGATGCAGTCGGTCGACCGCCGCTTCTGGCAGGGTCCGACGAGCATCTGCGCGCCGGTGCGCTGGGATGCCGAGGTCGACGCCTACTGCGTCCTCCCCCAGCGCGCCGCCTAACCCCACGAAGATCAACCAAGGAGACCTGCCCCATGACAAAGCCCCTGTTCCACGCGATCGAGCTCGAGAGCCACCGCCCCGTCGGTCCTCCGCGTAACTCGATCCAGTTCGCGCGCTCGGACGCGATCAACCACTTCCGCCGGACGGCGTTCGCTTGCGCCGTCGTCCGCCTCGAGATCATCTGGACGAGCGCCGAGCTCGAGGAGGTCCGCGATGCACTTTGAACCGACCCAGATCCCAGAGCGCGCCCCCGGCGCGCTCGCCTCGGCGAACGACGCGCTCCGCTTCATGTTCGGCGGGAACGCGATCTTCACGCTCCGCAGCGAGGCGACCTCGACGCGCTTCACCTACAAGATCCGCCAGAAGGACGAGACCTCGCCCTTCTTCGTCTCGGTCCTCTCCGGCCAGAATAACGAGACGGACTATCAATACCTCGGCTTCATCCCGCGCGCCGATCGCGGAACGCTCGTCGCCGGAGCCAAGGGCTTGCCCGGCGCTAAGAGCTTCAAGGCGCTCTCTTGGACGCTCGCGCAGCTCTCCGGCGCGCGGATCCCCGAGAAGCTCTCGATCTTCCACGAGGGCCGCTGCTGTGCCTGCGGCCGTAAACTGACCACCCCCGAAAGCATCGTCTCCGGCATTGGGCCGGAGTGCGCGAAAAAAGGAGCCTGAGACCATGCTGAAAGACCTGCAAGCCATCTTCAAGCGCGCGGACATCCGCGACGTCGTAGAAGCCGCGCTCGGAGCCGCTGCGCTCTTCGTGATCGGCTATCTGATCCTGATCGTGACGCCCTGAGAGGAGCCCCCCAGATGTTGATCCCCCTGTCTTTTTACACCGACGCCGTGCACGGAACCCCCGGCCAGCGCGCCGCCTTCTTCGATGATGTCCGCGCTCGCGGGATCCTCGAGGCGTATGACCTGCGCGTCTTTGTCGACGCCGTCGATCGTGCCATCGAGGACGCCGAGGTTCGCGCCGAGCAGGCGCGCACCGAAGCGCACGAGGCGGCTTCGGCCTTGATGTCTGAGGGCGAGCGCGCCCAGCTCGAGGTCAAGATCACCGACGCCTTCGATCGCCTGATCGACCGGAACCCGGCCCTCTCGGACGAGCTCTTCGAGGCGTGCCGCGAGCTGATCGAGGCGGTGCGATGACCGACAAGCTCCACGAACGTCGCCGCCGGGATCGGGAACGCAAGCGCGCAGAGCGCGCCGAGCTCGAGCTCCGAGGACTAGTCCGGGTCGAGGTGATCGTCCCGAAGCGCAAGGCGGACCAGATCCGCTTGCTTGCCGAGATGCTGCAAGAGACCGCAAAGACGTGAGGCGGATCCGGCCCCCGGGGATCTCCCGGGGGCCTTCATCGTTAGCCGATCAGCTTCGCGAGCGTCTTCGGGCCGACGACCCCGTCCGGCGTGAGACCGTTCGCAGATTGCCACGCCTTCACCGCGCGCTCGGTGCCGGGACCGAAGTCGCCGTCCGCTGCGATGCCGAGCGCCTTCTGCACGCGCTGGACGTCCTCGCCCTTCGAGCCGACGCGCAAGACCTGCGTGACAGCGTCCGTGATCTGCGGGTTGACGGGCGCTGCCACAGCACCGCCGAGGATCGCCAGAGCCTCGTTGTAGTGCTTCCTGCGGTCCTCTAGGCCAATCGTCCCGCCGTTCACCAGCTTGCTCATCTTCACGATGTCGTTAGCGTCACAGGCCGCGTTAATGTTACGGCTCTTCCAATACCAGCACGCGCTCTCAAGCGCGCCCTTCTTGGTCTGGATGTAGTCGATGACCTCTTCAGCCGTCAGCCCGACGGTCTTGCCAAAATTGGTATAATTTTCACGCCCCGTGAGCTGGATCGGTCCCCTGCCTCTGAAGTTGAAACCGTCATTACTGGCGGCATCGCCGTTGCCCATGCGGTTTGCATAGACCACATTGGCGATCTTCTGCGGCTGCTTGGCATAGTCTGCCGCGTTGCGCCCAGCGTTCTTGAAGTATTTCGGAAAAATCTTGTCGAGCGTCTCAGCCCGGTAAAACAGATTTTCCTCGAGCACTTTTAGGGATTGGCTCTCATGGCCCGTCTGAGCAAAAAATCCAGCGATCCGGTTTGCCGTTGTGATCTCATACTTCGGCAAGATTTCCATCGCGGCCTCGGCCCACGCCTCTGCTTCTGGGTTTCCGTGCAGAAGGTGGATGATTTTTTCTTTGGTCAGCACGCTCATCTCTTAGCTCCTTAGTTGCACCACGAGGTCTTAGCCTCGCCTTTGTAAGGGCGGGCGAGACCCGCCTCGATCAGCATCTCCGAGAGGCTGTGTCCGTCCAGAACGATCAAGCCCAGCACGCGACCACCATACTTGTCCCAGCTTTTGATATAGACCTCGATCTCCTCTGCCTCGGCGACGGCGCGCTGTGTGAAGCGTGTCGCCTCGGTCGCTTTCTTGGCCTCGGCCTCGCACTGGGCGCGCGGTGCCTTCTCCGGCGTGTCGATCCCGAGGATGCGGATCGAGAGCTTCGGCGGGAGCGGAGGCGGGATCCACGGGACCGCGATCTCGACGGTGTCGCCGTCGATCACGCGCTGGATCTTGTATTGCTCCGCAGCCACCGGCGCGGCGAGGACGGCGAGCGCGCCCGCGATCCGGAGCATCATTTCTTTAAGACCTTCCCGATCTTGCCGAGAAAACCCGGGCGCGGACCGACGACCGCCGTCTTGAGCGCGTCCTCGACCTGATCCGGGAGATCGACCTTATCGAGGACGGCGTCGATCGCCTTCTCTTTTACCTTGCGCCCGAGGAGCGCGCCCACCAGCTTGAGCCCGATCATTCTGTGAACTCCTGTCTTGGCGGCTCGTCATCGTTGCCGCCTTTGCTTCGGTTATTGCCTGCGGCCATCACGCCGCCCAGCGCCCCCACGATGAACGACGCAAGTGGGGTGAGGAGCTCAAAGAACTTTTGGTCGTTCGGCGAGACCTCGAGCGGCTGCGTGATGAAGACCAGCGAGTAGAGCACGGCGAAGATCGTGCCGCCGAGGATCACGACCAGCGAGCAGCCGATGAAATAGCGCAAGCGCGCCTCGAGCATCTCCGGGTCGTTCTTACTGCGTGACATAGTTTGCGCCTCCGTTGAGGTCGGACGGGCACGTCCGGGTTACCGAGCAGATCGGCGGTTTGCATTGCAGCGTTTCGACGTTAGCCGGATCCATGCAGGGGTAGCGGTAGAAGCCGTCCCCCGAGAGATAGAAGATCCCGGCGAGCGCGCCGCAGAAGCCTATCCAGACCAGTTTTTCGATCATGTCACCACCTCCCTAGATAGACGCCCCAGAAATATAGCCCGACGCCCGCAAGGACGATCGTCACGGCGATGATCCCCGTCCAGAGCGCGGCCTCGATCAGCCCCTCGATTATCTCCCGTCGCCGGTAGACCTGCTCGCGCTGTTTCTCCCGGACGCGGCGCTCGATGTCCGTGAACTGTTGCCACGCGTCGTTACCATAAGTGTAGGTGATGAGCTGCTTGAGCTCCTTGCGTTGCTGCTCGCATTGCTTCTGGGCGGCGAAGATGTCGATCGCGCTTTGCTGAGAGGTGCTGCCGAATAAGGTCTTGAAGACCCCCGGCGGCTCGTTGGCGCGCTCCGCTGCATAAGCAATATCCGAGACCGCCTTGCCCCATTCGGAGAGCTGAGACGCCATGTCTTGGATCTCGCGCCCGGCGGCGATGCCCTGCTTGAGCATCGAGAAGGCTTTGCTTCCGATACTAAGGGCGATGCCAATAGATGCAGGATCAAACATCACGCGCTCCAGAAAGGCGGGCAAGGAAATGCCGGGTGAACCGCCAAGGCGATGTCGGCACTATACCTGCAAACCTTGACGAAAACTAGACGACCGTCGATCCAGAGGTGGTTGTAGGCCACCCAGATCAACGGCAGTGTCACTTTACAAGCCCTTGGAGGAGGCGGTCGATCTTTTGATCAAGGTTGTCGATCCGCGCGACGAGCAGGTTAATGCTCGCCTGCACGTCGGTTTTCGTCACATATTCTTTTGCCGTCTCCTCCCGGGTCTTGTTGAGGAGGATCGAGATCCGCTTCATCTCCTCGGCGTAGCCCTTCAAGAGCCAGCCGACCGCGCCGATCGCGCCGCTGAGAACAAGGCTCCAAAGCATTTCAGTTGTCATGCGCGCTCTCCTTTGCAGTCCGCCCCTTTTGCGCGTCCCCGAAAAACAGGTCAAGCGCAGGATAGCCGTCATCGTTGTGCGTCAGAGTTGAGCACGCCGGATAGTTGACGGCCATGTCGCACCGCGCGCATTGAGCCTGCCACGACGGCCTTATGACCCTTATCGAAACCACGGTCCAACCATCCATGTGACCAGAGAACGCCGGACCCCAGATGTGACAGGCTCAACGCCGTGCAGAAGGAATGACGGGAAGATCACAACGTCGCCAGCCTTTTGCGGAGGATACATCCGCTCGTGCCCATCTTGGATAAACAAGCGGCCACCCTCGAAGTCATCGTTCATAAATAGGAGGATCGTCAGCTTGCGGACCTCCGCGTCAGACGGAGACAAAAAGGTGTCGATGTGCGCGGTGTAATGCCCGTGTTCGTCATAGCGCAAAAGTTCGGCTTGATTGGCGCGCGAGACGTCGAACTTGTAGTGGTCGAAATTGCATTGCAGGCCGAGGCCCACAAGAGCTGCCGTGATACCGCGATCAACCGGCATAGGATACCGAGACACGTCGCGCACATCCTTGTTGATCGCACCCTCTATGCCAAGTCCACCGCTTTCGTGCTTGTAGTTTGCCTCGACAGTGGCGATGGCTCCTGCACAGGATGCCGCTGAGAAAACGCCGGGGAAGCTGCGGAACGGCCCGCCGATCTTCTCGGGTTGCGCGTGATGAGAAAGGCTGTGCCGCTTGTCGAACTTCCATTCAGCGTTTGGCCCGTCCGCATCAACATAGTGCAGGAAGACCTGAGCCTGCCAATCGCCCTCAAACGCCTCGCGCCAATGCAGCATGTCGCAGCCGCGATAGGCCACCGCGCCGCCGGGGTGCATGGTGATTGACGACCCGTCCTCTCCCGGCTTTGCCATAAAGATCGGCCACGGCTTGCCCTCGTTACCGAGCGTGAGCGTCAAGCTGTATTCGCAAGCCTCGCGGTCGGTGTGAACGGCAAGCGTCTCCCCCGGCACATACATGCGGGCATAGGCATAGGTTGGATGAAGGCGCTTGCCTGTGATGGTCTGCATCGACGGCAAAATCTGCTCAAGAAGGCTGTCAAAAACAGGATGCCCGTGAACAGCCTCCGACAACGGACACTGATGGTCGCGCTGGGTCTTGCCACTTGCGACAATGTTTTTCAGTTGCTCTGTGAGTTCCCTTGCGCTCTCAGCGTCAATCAGGTCTGGGATATGCACATAGCCATTGTCGCGGATTTCTTTGGCTTGCTCTGATAGCGTCACGGGGTTTCCTCTTATGCTGCCTCTGGTTCTTGCGGGATCGGCTCAAGAGCGCCGCCCCGGTAGAACCACAAGTCAGCAACGCATTCGTCAGGGCAGTCAAGCCAGAAAAGAGGCTCCGCAATCTCAAAAGATGCCGATGAGACTTCGGCAACACGCTGACCTGTTGTGCCGTCATATGCCGTGACGACTTCATTCGGGGAAATCAGTGCGCGCTTCATTCAAATACCTCCACAAAAACTACACCGGGGTTTCCAGCAAGGGCTGGGTAAGTAAATGGGCTTGGTGACGGAGACGGAACAGGAAGACGGAGGGCAAGGCTCTGACCATAATCCAGCCCCCCGTCTAGGCCCCCTTTGTTTATGTCTCCACCTGTCCCCGCGCCGGGGGTAGAAGTAGTCCCGCCAGTGGCAGAAGCATGTGGACCAAATGAGGATGACCCACCCGTGCCACCGAGAACGCCTGCGCCAACCGTGATACTAACTGGACCCGGCATGGACGGTCCCGGCACATACTTGATGGCTCCGCCCCCGGCTCCTGATGGCGCCGATCCCGCCGGACCCGCACTGGTAGTTTGCCCGCCACCTGCCGCGACAACAGTCACTTTCACAAATTTCACGCTGGCAGGCTTGGTCCACGTTCCCGGCGCGGTGAACGCTTGAGCGGATGCCGCTGTCACCCCTCCGCTTGCCGCTTGTGCACTAATTGCCTGCGCCGTCTTGAGAGGGGTCATCAGCGTCGTATCGTTGGTGCCCGCCTCTGCCTCGGCCTGCGTCGCCTTTCCAGTAATCCCATCGAGAATGTTGAGCTCTGCGGCCGTAGCCGTGACCGTCGTCCCGGCGATCGAGAGCGCGTCGACATCGACGACGCCGGTCGACTTGACCCGCATCACCTCGGTCGCTGCCGCGCCCGCTGCCATGACCTTGAAAGAGAGGTCGAAGTCTTCGGAGGTCGCCGTCACGTCGGTCGCGATCGCCTCGATCCGCGCGCCGATCTCGAAATTGCTTGCAGAGGTCTCGGCCGCGAAGAGTAGGCCCGCCCCGATCCCTGCGGCCGGGGTTCCGGTGCTGCGCGCCTCGAGCCGCGCGACGTCGATCACGGTGTTCGTCGCCGAGGTCTCCGAGTAGGTGTAGACGACCCCAGTTCCTTTAGCAGTGAGCAGGAGATTGATATTCGTATCGCCGCCCGCGCTCGAGATCGTCGGAGGGTTTCCAGTTGCGGCATTCGTGATTGCGATCTGGTTGACCGCGCTCGCCGTCGTCGTGAACGAGATCAGCTCGTTATTGTTGCTGTCCGCGATCACCGGCGAGGCGATGTTGAACTGAACGCCGGTCGAGCGGACCGTGAAGACGTCCGTGCTCGCGATCAGGTGCCGGATCTGCCCGCTCGTCGTCGAGGTGATGTAGCTCGTCTCGGCGGGGTCGACCGCGACCCGCGCGACGTTGTTTGTCGCGTCGAGGATCGCGACGGTGATCCACTGCGCGCCGTCATACATCTTGAGCTCGTAGTTCGCCGACGTCGTGTCGGCCCAGAGCATCCCGGCCACGAGATAGCTCGGCGCGGTCGATGCCGAGTGCGTCGAGTGCACCGCGTTGCGCCACGAGTTCAGATCCGAGGCGAGAGCCGTCCCGCTCTTGGTGTTCGGGTCGATCGTGCCAAAGTCATATTGAGCCATTAGGTGCCCCTCTCTCTGCCGAAGCCGATAGCCTGATAGTCGAAGGTTCGACTGATCGCCGTCCCGGCGCTGTTGCGGAAGATAACATCGAAGCCGGTGCGCGTCTTGCCCGAAATCGCGTAATAATCGCCCGTCGCCATGTTCTGCGCGGCGATAGTAACCGATCGCAGCTCTTTGAACCACGGAGAAAAGACGACGGAGTAAGTCGCCGCGCCGGAGACGAGGTCGTTCCCATAGTCCACGCGATCCGGCATGTCGATCACGGCGGTGAGCCCGCTAATGATCGGCGTGATCGTCTCGAAATTGCTCGTCAGAACGGCGCGGAACTTGAGGTGCCGCGCGGTGTAGTCCCCGACGACAAAGCGCCGCCACCCCTGATAGACCGGCGTCGGGCTGTCGACGATCGAATAGTTGACTTGCAGCTCGACGGCGACCTCGTCGCCGGTGTCGTCGCCTGCTAGATCTGCGAGCCCGGCGAGCGTGACCCACCCCGCCATCGTCGAGAGCCCTCCGGATGTCGAGACCACGGCGTCGACGATCACGCGCGAGGTGTAGACCTCCCCGAGATCCGTCTCGCCGAACTCATAGTTCCCGCTCGAGGCGAAGCCCGTCCCGGTCGTGAACCCGATAATCGGGGCCGACGCGAGCGTCGTCCAGCTCGCCATATAGTTTCCGCTGCGGAGCTGGATCACCGCGCCGTTCCGGTCGACGTCGGTCATCGTCCCGGTCCAGAGCGGTTCTTGCGTGAGCGTCGAGACGACGTTCTGCGCCGCCGGATCCTCGAGCGAGGCGTTGATGAACGTCGCGAGCACTGAGCGGTTGCCCAGCACGTCGAGCGCCTTGATCCCGTAGGATCCCGAGCGGCTCGGCACGGTGAACGAGCGCGCCTCTCTCGGGAGCGCGTCCGATAGGACCGTCATCGTCGTCCATGAGGTGTTATTCTGATCCGCCGAATAGCGGATCTCGTAGCCGATCACGTCGACGGCGATCGACGGGTAGGTCCATTCGACGTAGGTGTGATCCCCGATCGTGTTGAGCGTGAAGGTGTCGACCTGCGGAGGCTTGGCGCTCGCGCCGATGACCGTGTGGTTCGAGATGTCGGCGAAGAGGCTGGTCTCTCCGGCGGGCCCGATCGCTCGCACGCCGAGGTCGTAGTTGATCCCGCTCTCGACCGGGAAGATCTGCACATAAGGGCTATCGACCGCGCTGTAAGGCATATAGCTGAACGGGTCGCTCGAGCCCGACCGGCGGAAACGAGCTTGGAAAAACGCGGTCCGCGTGACGGTGCCATCCTTGGTCTTCGCGTTCTTGCCGGGTTGCACATAGAGGAAGATCGAGGGCACGATCGCGCCGCTCGAGGTGACTTGCAGCGCGAGCTCGTCCGAGACGACCTGCGAGATCGTCGGGATCGGCGGACCTATGAACGACGCCGAGACCGGCGCGGAGAGCGCGGTCGTGTAAGCCGGGATCGTGATCGCCGAGTTATAGATCGCGGGCGAGTAAGGGACGCAAGTCACCGCAGCCCCGAGGTCGTCAAGGTATTCGATCCCCGCGACCAGCACCTCGAGGCTCTCGAGGTTCTGCTCCCCGAACTGGTAGAGATCCCCGACGTTGACGCCGGTCCCGCCGCTCGTCACGACGACGGTGTCGCTCGTGACGGTCGTCGAGGATGCCGCGACCGAGAGCGCGAGCGTCGCGCCGGTCGTCGTCACGCGGACGCGCAGGGTGTAGACCTTGCCCGCCTCGCGCGTCACCGGCTCGTCGAGGACGATCGTGTTCGTCGCGCGAGAGACGACGCGCCCGGACATCTGCCCGATCCCCGGCACGTCGTGCGTGAGGCGGCATAGATCCCCGCGCAGCGCGACGAGATGCTCGACGTCGATCTCGAAGGTGAAGATCTCCGGCCGAAGGCGCGCTGCCGCGATGTAGTGCCGCCCGAGCTTGTAGACGTTGTCCGGGTTCGTCTGGCCGGGGAGGTCGATCACTTGGAAGGTCGTCGCGTTCGCAGCGTTGAAGCCGTCGTCGTAGATGACGCGCTCGTCCTCGCGATAGTCCGCGTCCTTGTTGAAGAACCGGATCCGGAGCGCGTCCGGGATCTCGTTATAGAGGATCCGCCCGGCGAAGTTGCGGGTGTTGCGCGGCGTGAAGTGCTGAACGACGGTCGAGCGCGGCTGCTCGATGACCACGGTCCACTTGTCGTCAATGTAAGCCGGGCTCGCCTTGCCCGCGTTCGCGACGTCTTGCAGGAGATCCCGGACGGAGAGCTGGAAGTCGACCACCTGATCGAAGGCGAGCCCGTTCGTCGCGCAGAAGGTGAACCACGCGCCGAGCGCCGCGTCGTTGACGTTCGCGGCCGCGACCGGCTTCTTGTTCGGCGCGCCGGTGAGGACATAGCGGTAAATCGCGGCCGGGTTCGAGGTCACGCTCGTCGCCGTCGTCCACGCCGAGCCGTTCCACGTCGGGATCTTGAGCGAGACGAGCGCGTTCAGTTGATCGACGACGCCGTTTAGCTGGTCGGTCGCCTTGATGCGGAACGCGCTCTTTGCGATCCCGGAGAGGAGGACCGGCTGCGTGTTGGTGTTGAAGGAGCGAAGATCCGACCAATCGGCGCGATCGAAGACGCGCTCGTTCGTGAGGTTCACCTCGGCGGCGAACCGCTTGATCTGGACCTCATATTGCCCCGAGGCGAGAGCCGTCTTGCGCTGCGAGACGCGCTTCACCTGCGCGGTGTCGTCGGTATAGGTCTCATCGAACCATGCGGTCCACGACCCCGCGCCGACGAGGCGATACTCTCCGACGATGCGCGCCGAGGCGTTGATCCTCTTTCCTCTGTCGTTGCTCCGGAACAAGCCGGTCGGGAAGGTGATCGTGATCCCGATCTCGGTCGTGTCGAGCGCGGTCGTGCGCGAGACATAAGCGTCGGTCAGCCGGATCGCGAGATCATCCTGCGAGACGTCCCCCGGGTAGAGCCCGAGCGTCGAGGCGCTGCCGGTGAAGTCGTGCTCGACCTCGACGTCGGTGAAGTCCTCGATCGGCGTGTTCCCGATCTTGAGCTGCGAGACGTCGACCGGCCCATAGCCCCAGATCATGACGAAGCGCAGGAATTGATCGTTCCCGACGATCTCGGTGTAAGGTGCCGCGCCGTAAGGTGGGACCATGCGGTGCGTCCCGAGGACGACGGGCACGGTCTGGAAGGGCGTAAGGCTGTTGCGCGCCGCGCTGATCGCGTAGGTCGGGCTCTCGGAGCGGTTCTGCACCGGGCGCGGTCCGAAGAGCGCCGAGGCGGCGTAGGTGATCGCAATCGAGATCGCAGCACCGGCGACCGAGGCGGCGAAGCTCCCCGCCACGAGGGCCGGGAAGAGCGCCGTCGTGATCGTCGGAGCGGCTGCGGTGGCGAGGATCGAGATGATCGAGACCGGATCCTGCGGAACGACGCGCAGGTAAACCGACGCGCCCGACTTCGGGCGGACCTTCGACCAGAGCTCGGGCTCGATGTAGTCGCCGCCGAGGAAGGCGCTGATATGATCGCGCTCGAGCTCGTCCGGGACGAGCGCCGCGATCAGATCCGCGAGCGTGCCCACCGGCGCGATCCGGACGACGAGCCGGTCGCCCTGCGAGAGCGGGTTGAGGACGAGCGTGACCTCGATGTATTCGGCGAGCGCGCTCTCGATGTATGGGGTGAGATCATTCAAGGCGATAAGCTCCGATCACGCGCTGCAAGAAACGGTTGTCCCCCTTATAGCGCGAAATGCACGAGCCGACGACCTCTTCTGCATGAAGCACCAAGCCGGGCTCGGTGACGATCCCGCAGTGCGTCGGCCGTCGCTTGCCCCGGTGCATCCCCCACATATGCAGGACGTCCCCGGAGCGCGCCTCCTCGATCGGGATCGAGACGCCGGTCGAGGCGAAGTCGGCCACGGTCTCCGCGCCGCCCTCGATCTGCGTCTCGAGCTCGTTGTGGCGCGGGAGCCGGATCCCGAAGACCTCGCTGTAGACCATGCAAACGAGCCCCCAGCACGACGCGCCCTCGCGCGTCGATCCGTTCCATGCGAACGGGATCCCGACGTAGTTGTTCCACCAGTTAGAAGATGCCGGGGAACGTAGAAGGCGAGAAGGTTGCACTTGGGAAGGGCTCCGTGAGGAAGTTGTCGATCGTGAGGTCGATGTCCATCGCGTCGGCGTTATAGCTTACCGAAGCGGCCACCAGCCCGGAGATGCTTTGCAAGATCACGGTCGGCGCGCTCGCCTCGATGACCTTGAGCGAGAAGGCGACGCGCTCGCGCTGCCCGGCGAGCGTCCGCAGGATATTGAGCTCGCTCGTGACATGCGAGAGCGTGAGCCGCGCCCGCACTTGCAGCTCGGGGTCGTCGGGCGGGAGCGTGACCGCGAACGGGAAGGCGATATAGGTGTTCGCGCCGGAGACGACGTTCTCGGTATTGTTGACGAGGTAGAACGTCGAGACCGCGCTGTGCGAGATCTCGAGCAGCACCAAGAAGACGTTGGTCGTCGTCTGTGAGTTGACGGCCGTGATGACCGATGTCGGGAGCGTGCGCGGCATTAGGGGAGCACCTCGAGCGCGAGATCGACGCGCCACTGGGCAGTCCCGGCCGTTCCACCGCCTGCGACCGCAGAGAGCGTCGGAGGCTGCACGAAGCGCACCGAGGCGGTCGAGAAGTCCGCCGGGTCGATGAAGTCGAAGGCGTCGGTCCCCTCCGAGAGCGTCGTCTTGT
>Ga0315899_10005007_pt1 | contig 14321 bp, 10 predicted proteins | sample LakEriMetagenome_2_FD_203518 | JGI IMG/M metagenome (GOLD analysis project Ga0315899, IMG submission 203518) | Freshwater fungal communities from buoy surface, Lake Erie, Ohio, United States - Buoy 4 MA112 | ecosystem: Environmental > Aquatic > Freshwater > Lake | place: USA: Lake Erie, Ohio... | reverse complement strand
GTCCCCTTGGGTAATCGACTCCTTGTTTTTTAATATTCTACCGGCTTGTTCTACAATAAATCCACCAATGGTTTCTGCGTCGCCTTTCACTTGCTCAAATTCATCGCCCTCGATGTCCATAATTTTATAGAAATCCTTCAACGAAGTTCGGCCTTCAAATGCAAAACTTCCGTCATCCATGCGTTTATACTCTACTTGATCGTCGTCAAATTCATCGGTAATATCGCCAACGATTTCCTCCAAAATATCTTCTAGCGTAACAATTCCACTGGCGCCCCCATATTCATCAACTACCACCGCCAAGTGCATTTTCATGCTTCTAAATTCTTGCAATAAATCATCTATCTTTTTATTTTCTGGCACAAAGAAAGGCTTACGCATTAAATCCTGCCATGGAAACGCTACGGATTCTTTTAAGTGAGGCAATAGGTCTTTAATGTAAAGGATCCCAATGACATTATCTGCACTGTCTTTATGGATGGGAATTCGCGAATATCCAAACTCTAATACGAACTCTATAACTTCGGAAAACGGTATATTGCTGGGAATGGACGACATCTCAATTCTTGGAGTCATGATTTGTACCGCCTCCGTTTTTCCAAGCTTTACGATACCTTCCAATAATTTTTGCTCGTCGGATGAAGAATTATCGTCTGTGGTAATCGCGATGGCTTGTTCCAATTCATCAGAAGAAATTCGAACGTTTTTTCCGCCAATTCTACCGATAAAATTTGTACCATTAACCAACAGGGATTTCAACCAGGAAATGGGAGGAGTTCGGCGAATCACATCAATTGGCAAGGCCATAAACCGCGTAACTTTTGAGGCATTATTTGCGCCATAGATCTTCGGAATTACTTCGCCGGTGATTAAAATCAATAGGGTGATTCCAAAAATCTCCACTAGAAGTTTAGATACTTCGCTATACCCCTCCATCATTTTATTCAGAATCAGCGTCGACAAGATTACGATACCCACATTAACAAAATTGATAGAAATCAAGAGTAAGGCTATGAGTTCGCGAGGCTTCGAGAGCAGGTCTAAAATTATTCCTGAAATCTTCGAGTTTTCTGATTTTAGGCGGTCTTTTTCTTGCGGATTCAATGAGAAAAAAGCGGATTCCGAGCTTGTAGTAATTGCCGCTAAAATGAGCAAAAGAACAATAATTGACGTGTAGGTAGTTTCCGTGTTCGTCCAGGATACTTGGGTCAACAAGGGCCTTATGGGGGAGGGATCGGGCATGCCTATAAATTAAAAAGGGGATTCATCTTCGGGGTTCGGTTTAAATTCCTCAAGCGTTGAGGGATTGATTGTGGGCTCTTTTCGATACGGGGACTTCAGGTGCTGCTCAGCATCAACTCTCGAGAGCATTGTTAGTTCTTCGCCTACAATTTCTACAGCATATCGGGTTAGCCCTTCGCGGTCTTGGTAGGAGCGTTTTTTTAATTTTCCTTCTACGTAAATTTTGTCGCCTTTGTGTAGATATTTTTCCGCGACTTCGGCTAGACCTCGCCACAGCACCACATCGTGCCAATCGGTATGCTCTTTTTTCTCACCGGTTTGACGGTCCGTATAAGTTTCTGAGGTTGCCAAAGGGAAGGAGGCTAGAACACCGCCGTTCTCAAAGTGGCGAATCTCAGGGTCTTTACCCAGGTTTCCAATCAAAATTACTTTATTTACCGTGCCGCTCATCGCTGCATTTTTTGTCTAAATTACTATTTTTTTCCTTTGAAAGGTCTCTTCGCTTTGGCGGGTTGATTTTCTGCGATACTTAAGCACTCCGCTAGGGTAAGTGTGCTAGGCTCAACATCTTTCGGAAGCTTAAAATTGTCTTTTCCGATTTTTAAATAGGGGCCATACTTACCTACTAACACCAAAACATCCGGACGTTCCTCAAAGGAGCGTAAGGTATTGTTTGCTGCACTGGTCTTCTTCTCTTCAATTAATTCTACTGCACGTTCAAAACTCAGCGCCATAATGTCCTCATCTTTTGGGATCGATACGAATAGTTTACCCAACTGCACGTAAGGACCAAATCTTCCCACATTTACCTTAACAACCTCTCCTTCTAACTCTCCAACAGTTCTAGGTAATTTGAATAATTCCATGGCTTCTTCAAATGAAACTGTAGCGATACTCTGAGATTTCAACAAGGATGCAAATAATGGTTTCTCACCATCCTCTTGCTCGTCACCAATTTGAATCATTGCCCCAAATTTACCCATGCGAGCAATTACTTTTCTGCCAGTTTTTGGATCAACTCCAAGGGCGCGTTCACCGGTAACCCGAGCTGAATTTTCCATAGTTTCCTCAACCGTAGCATGGAAAGGGGCATAAAATGTTTTAAGCATTTCATTCCATTTCACTTTTCCTTGAGCAATTTCGTCAAAGGCCTCCTCTACTTGAGCCGTAAACTGATAATCCATTATTGTTGCGAATTGCTTCTCCAAGAAGGAAGTCACCAACACCCCAATATCCGTGGGTACTAACCTGTTCTTATCTGCTCCAGTAGTTTCCACGAGGTTATTCACCGTTAACTGATCTTCTTTCAATAGCATTTGAATGTAGGCCCGTTGCACCCCGTCGCTCTCATTTTTAGCAACATACCCTCGTTTCTGAATGGTTGATATGGTTGGTGCGTAGGTCGATGGTCTACCAATTCCAAGCTCTTCCATTTTCTTAACCAAACTCGCTTCAGAATACCGAGAAGGACCTCGCGTAAATCGCTGTGTTGAGGTGACTCCTAATACTTGCAGGGTTTCACCTTTCGTTAATTTAGGAAGCAAGCCCTCTTCTTCCTCTTCCTCGTCGATGGAACTGGCCGCATAAACCTTAAGAAATCCGTCAAACACAATCACTTCACCCCGTGCGGTAAACAAGTGTTGATTTGGTGCACCGGAAAGTTTTACCGTGGTTTTCTCTAGCTGAGCTGGCGCCATTTGACTGGCTAGGGTTCGTTTCCGAATTAAATCATAGAGTTTTTGTTCATCGCGATTGTCTGAAACCTGTATCGCACCGAAATTTGAAGGCCGGATGGCTTCGTGGGCTTCTTGTGCCGACGCTGATTTTGTGGCATATTTTGTTGGCTTGGAATAATCCTCCCCGTAGGAAGAAATGATTTCAGCAGCAGCGCCATTTAATGCCGTTTCTGATAAGTTCGTGGAATCGGTTCTCATGTAGGTAATATGCCCAGACTCATATAGTTTTTGAGCCACAGACATGGTGCGAGAAACCGAATAACCAAGCTTTACTGAGGCTTCTTGTTGTAAGGTAGAGGTGGTAAATGGTGCAGAGGGTGTCCGTTTACTCGGTTTGGTTTCTATGGAATCAACGGTTAAATCCCGTCCTTTCATATCGTTTAAAAACTCTTCTACGTGTTGTGCATCCTCAAAACTGTGGTCGAGCTCCGCGCTTAGGGCTCCATGGGTTGCCTTTAAACTCGCGATCGTTTTAAAAAATGCGGATGCAATAAACGACTGTATTTCCTCTTCCCGCTCTGTAATGAGCCTTACCGCCACCGATTGAACCCTGCCTGCAGACAAGCTTGGACGTACTTTCCTCCACAACACTGGAGATAACTCAAAACCTACAATACGGTCTAGAATTCTTCTCGCCTGCTGGGCATCTACTAAATCCTGATCGATTTTACGCGGCTTTGAAATAGCTTTTTGAACCGCAGTTTTCGTGATTTCATTGAACGTAATGCGATGTGTATTTTCATGCTTCAACCCAAGCGTTTCAAATAAATGCCAAGAAATCGCTTCACCCTCGCGGTCCTCATCCGTTGCTAGCCACACAAATTCTGCATCCTTCGCTAATTTTTTTAATTCAGTAATCAATGGTTTCTTTTCAGCAGAAACCTCGTAGTTTGGAATGAACTCATTGTCGATTTCTACAGACAAGCCTTTTTTCGCTAAATCGCGAATATGGCCAAAACTGGATTTAACGGTGTAATCAGCACCTAAATACCCCTCGATTGTTTTGGCTTTTGCCGGAGACTCAACGATGACTAAGTTTTTTGACATGGATCTAAATATTTGTGACAAATTTATAACTAAAACCATGCAATGTGCGGAATGTTTTTCCCAAATGTTTTTGGGGTATCTGCTTTAACCTATGGTTAAGGGTAATGATATTTTTTTCATTCAACCGAGATTGGATTAAAACATGACATTTTGACACTATGCTGATTTGTGGTAAATTTGCACCATGCAGCACGAAGATACATCCAAGGAACCACTGAACGAAGCACGTCAAGGCGAGGTATTGACGCATAACATCATTGACCCCATAAATTCGACCAAGAAACTTTACCTTGAAAGCTACGGATGTCAAATGAATTTTTCTGACAGTGAGGTAGTTGCATCAATCCTTGCTCAAGATGGTTATTCCACTACACGGAACATTGCCGAAGCAGATTTAGTGCTGATCAATACGTGTTCCATTCGAGAAAATGCAGAGCAGCGCGTAAGAAACCGCTTGACTGAATTTCAGCATCACAAACAACAAAATCCAGAACTAGTAGTTGGAATTTTGGGGTGTATGGCGGAACGGCTTAAAAAAAATTTACTCGAAGAGGAGAAATTGGTGGATATCGTAGCCGGACCGGATGCGTACCGCGACTTACCGAATCTGATTACCGAGGTTGGAACCGGTCAGAAAGCGGTGAATGTATTACTGTCTAGAGAAGAGACCTATGCAGACATTGCTCCGGTTCGTTTAGATCAAGGGGGAATTTCAGCCTTCGTTACCATTATGCGGGGTTGTGATAATATGTGTTCTTTTTGCGTCGTTCCTTTTACTCGAGGCAGGGAGCGGTCGAGAGATCCAAAATCCATCATTGCTGAATGTGAAGATCTATTCGAAAAAGGATATCGAGAAGTAACCTTATTGGGTCAAAACGTGGATAGTTATCGTTGGAATCTAAGTTCAAAGGGTGAAATTAAAAACGAAGCGGAAGCGCCTATGAATTTTGCCCAATTGTTACAAGCTGTGGCCAATGTTTCTCCATTACTCCGCGTAAGGTTCAGCACCTCACATCCAAAAGACATGACCAACGAAGTCCTTGAAGTAATTGCATCTAATCACAACGTATGCAACTACATTCATTTACCCGTTCAATCTGGAAATAGCGAGGTGCTTTACAGAATGAATCGAGGATACACCCGAGAGTGGTATTTAGACCGCATCGAGGCGATACACCGCATCATTCCAAATTGCGCAATTTCCACAGACATCATTACTGGGTTTTGCGGTGAAACAGATGAGGAACATGCGCAAACGGTTAGCTTAATGGAACAGGTAAAATTCAACTATGCCTACATGTTCAAATACTCAGAGCGGCCCAAGACATTGGCAGAGCGTAAATTTGAAGACGATGTGCCTGAAGCAACCAAAAGTAGCCGTCTAACAGAAATTATTGAATTACAAACGGCGCACAGCCTGCGGGCAAATGAGCAGCAAATTGGCGCCATTCAAGAAATATTGGTGGAAGGACCCTCCAAGCGTTCTGAACTGCAGTATTGCGGGAGAAACTCTATGAATTCCATGGTTGTTTTTGACCGAAAGGCAGCCGAAAAAGGAACCTATGTTCAGGTAAAAATTACCGGATGTACCTCAGCAACCCTATTTGGTGAATTGATTCCTTAACTTGAAATCCATGAACCTTCAACAAATAAAACAACGATTCGGCATTGTTGGAAATGCATTTCCGCTAAATCGGGCCTTAGAAATTGCTGCCCAAGTTGCACCTACGGATTTATCAGTACTGGTTACCGGGGAGAGTGGAACTGGAAAAGAAATCATTCCTCAGGTAATTCACCAATTGAGCGCCAGGAAACACAAGGAGTATATTGCTGTGAACTGCGGTGCAATCCCAGAAGGGACGATAGATTCAGAATTATTCGGACACGAAAAAGGTTCGTTTACAGGAGCCTCGGGAAGTCGGCAAGGTTATTTTGAAGTGGCGAATGGAGGTACGATATTCTTGGATGAAGTGGCCGAGTTACCCATGCAAACCCAAGTGCGCCTTTTACGGGTGCTTGAAACCGGAGAGTTTCTTCGTGTCGGTGCCTCAAAATCAATAAAGACAAACGTTCGAGTTGTTGCGGCTACCAATGAGAACATGCAGCGCGCCATTGCCAAAGGGAAGTTTCGAGAGGATTTATTTTATCGCCTGAGTGCGATTCCAATTCAACTACCCGCGTTGAAAGAACGTGGAGAAGACATTCATTTATTGTTTAGAAAATTTGCCAGCGATTTTGCGGATAAATATCGAATGCCTGCCATTCGCTTAACACCAGATGGCATTGAAACCCTATCGCAGTATGCATGGCCCGGAAATATTCGTCAACTAAAAAATACTGTAGAACAAATAAGCATTATAGAAACCGAGCGCAACATCGACGGATTGCTACTCCGGAGCTATCTTCCTCAACCGCAAGAACAAAGCCCGGCGCTTTTGAATGAAACGAGTCAAGAGTCGATATCAGAACGAGAATTGATGTACAAGTTTTTATTCGATATGAAAAAAGACTTAAGCGATTTGAAGAAATTGGTGGTGGAGTTATTAAGCCAATCCGGAAACATTCAGCTTTCTGCAGACCAACACGCTGTGATTGACAAGCTCTATCAAGATTATGGAAATGCCGTTTCCCCTACAAAAGGGCTACTTGCGCCAGGAATAGAGCCCCTTGAAAACGAATTTCTGGAGAATGAGGACTCCTTTGTACTACACGAGGAATTTGAAGAGTCCCTATCGCTGGAAGAACGGGAGAAAGAACTCATTTTAAAGGCCTTGGAAAAACACCGAGGGAAACGAAAATATGCAGCCTTAGAATTGGGGATTTCTGAACGAACACTCTACCGAAAGATAAAAGAATATAATTTAGCAGAATGAAATTCCCTCTAATTGCAGTACTGCTCATGGCATTAGTCAGTTGCTGGCCGAGTAAAATCGGATTTAGAGACACGGGGGGTATGCCCGAAGAATGGGAGTTTTTTCATCTACAAACCCTTCAAAATAATGCGGCAACTTGCCCCTTGAGCTATACTGCTCTGTTGTCTGAAGCATTGAAAGATGGCATTCAGAACAATACACGCTTGGGACTTGCAACAAAAAATGAGGATGCGCAAGTACAACTTTCAGGAGAAATAACTGGGTATTCGGTAAATCCAATCGCAATACAAAACGGAGACAACGCTGCAAAAAATAGACTAACAGTATCCGTTCAGTTTACGATTCTCACCACCATACCTAAAAATGAAGAGCAAAAATTATCCATAACTCGATTTGCGGATTTTGATGCATCCACTAATTTCTCAGCGGTGGAATCACAATTATTGGCCACCATCAATGAGCAAGTAATCCAAGATGTCATTAATAAACTACAGAGTAATTGGTGAGTTGGAATAAAACACATATCAACACCTTATGTCTAAATCCTGAAGCAATGGGTGCCCCTGACGTCGATCAGCTTCAGTCAATTTGTGAAGAATTCCCCTATGCGGGATTATTTTCTTTGGCTTATCTGGAGGCATTGCATCGCACAGAAGACATTCGACTCGCACAAGCGATTCCCAAACATGCGTTTCGCATTAGCAATCGAATCAAGTTGTATACCCTCTTGCATCAGGTTCAAGAGCATACAAGCCCTGTACTTGAGGACCTGGAATCCACGGATAATCCTGCCCCAATATCTGAACCGAACCACACCAATCCGGTAAGCGAAGAACTTCCTGAAACCGCAGAACTTGAGCACGCTGCAGATCCATTAGAGGCGCTAATTGAGGGAAGTGCTGCTACTGCGCGATTCCTCAAAGAATTTGAACAACCCGTACAGGTGGACGAAATTGAGCACGAGCCCCTTGAAACGGAAGTAATAAAAACAACCGATAAGGCTCCAAAAACATTCACTGCATGGCTCAAGGGCTCAGAGTTTAGCTCCGAAAAACCGCCCATTAAGTCGAGTGAACTCCCCATAGAACGAGAAAAAACTTCGTTCTACTCTCCAACTAAAAAAGCAAAAGAGAGTTTGGATGCGGACAAAGTACCCGTGAGCGAAACCTTGGCAAAAATCTTCGTTATTCAGGGAAATAACGCAAAAGCAATTGCGATATATGAACAATTAATTTTGGCTTTTCCCGAAAAAAAGAGTTACTTTGCAAGCCAAATAAAAAAATTAGCTAAAAGTCATTGACATGATTACGACCATTTTTTCCATTATTATAACGCTTGCAGCTATTTTGCTGATCATTGTTGTGTTTATTCAAAATCCTAAAGGGGGTGGCTTGAGCAGTGATTTCGGAAGTGCAGCCCAATTGGGTGGTGTTAAGCAAACCACAGAATTTATAGATAAGTTGACGTGGGGTCTTGCAGCAACCATCGTGTTAAGCTGTGTTGTTATGACGATGCAACAACCAAAACCTCAGCCAATTAAACAGCCTACTCAACAATCACAACCTAAATCCGGTGCTGGTCAACCCGCAGGACAAGGGCAACAAGGACAATCAAATACCCCGCAGTAAGGGATTCTAAATACAGAGAATGATGTCAGTATGTCAGCACATGCTGACATTTTTTTTTGTTCTTGGAAATTTTGTCTCAATAACTCCCAATGGTATGAAATTCGACTATATTTCGAGTATTCTTAAAATAAATAAATTATGTCAGTAAAGTTTAAACCATTGGCGGATCGCGTTCTGGTAGAGCCGGCGCCAGCAGAGCAAAAAACAGCGAGTGGTATTATCATCCCTGATACCGCTAAAGAAAAACCACTTAAAGGAAAAGTAGTTGCCGTAGGCACGGGGAAAAAAGACGAACCGATGAGCCTACGAGTGGGTGATGAGGTATTGTATGGCCAGTATTCTGGTACAGAAATTAAAATCGACGCCAACACGTATTTAATCATGCGGGAATCTGATATCTACGGCGTATTTTAAAGTAATCGATTTAATAAATAACCATTAAATAATTCAACATGGCAAAAGATATTTTATTTGACATTGAAGCAAGAGAAAAACTAAAGGCGGGAGTGGATGCCTTGGCAAACGCAGTTAAAGTTACTTTAGGTCCAAAAGGCCGAAATGTAGTGATCGGCAAGAAGTTTGGCGCACCACAAATCACCAAGGATGGTGTTACCGTAGCCAAAGAAATCGAATTGAAAGATCCGATGGAAAACATGGGCGCACAAATGGTAAAAGAAGTGGCTTCCAAAACAGCTGACATTGCAGGTGATGGAACAACTACTGCTACCGTACTTGCGCAAGCAATTATTACTGCTGGTCTTAAAAATGTGGCTGCAGGAGCAAATCCTATGGATTTAAAAAGAGGCATCGATAAGGCCGTTACAGAAGTGGTAAAAAATCTCAAAAAACTTTCCAAAGAAGTTGGAAAAGATGCTTCGAAAATCGAGCAAATTGCGACTATTTCTGCAAACAATGATGAAACCATCGGAAAACTAATTTCACAAGCGATGAAGGTTGTAGGGAATGACGGTGTAATCACTGTGGAAGAGGCTAAAGGTACTGAAACCGAAGTAAAAACGGTTGAAGGAATGCAGTTCGATCGCGGGTATTTATCGCCTTATTTTGTGACCAACACAGAGAAAATGGTTACTGAAATGGAGAACCCACTTATCCTAATTACCGAAAAGAAAATCTCAAGCATGAAGGAATTACTCCCAATTCTTGAGCCTGTGGTACAAGCCGGTAAAGGGTTGTTAATCATCGCTGAGGATGTGGATGGCGAAGCACTAGGAACACTTGTAGTTAACCGATTAAGAGGTTCGTTGAAGGTTGCTGCGGTGAAAGCCCCGGGCTTTGGTGACCGTAGAAAGGCTATGTTGGAAGACATCGCGATTCTAACGGGTGGTCAAGTGATCTCTGAAGAACGCGGAATGACGTTAGAAAATGTAACCATGGATATGCTCGGTCAAGCACAAAAAGTTGACATTGATAAAGACAATACAACCATCGTAAACGGAAAAGGCAAGAAAGAAGACATCAAAGCACGTGTTAATCAAATTCGTGCACAGATTGAAACAACAACATCTGATTATGACCGAGAAAAACTTCAGGAGCGCTTAGCGAAACTTGCCGGCGGTGTTGCAGTACTTTATGTAGGTGCGCCAACGGAAGTAGAAATGAAAGAGAAGAAAGATCGAGTAGACGACGCCTTAGCGGCAACGCGTGCTGCGGTAGAAGAAGGCATTGTCCCTGGAGGTGGTGTTGCACTGATCCGCGCTATAGCATCCTTAGATCAATTGAAAGGCGCTAATGAAGATGAGGCTACGGGCATTGCCATCGTAAAACGAGCTGCAGAAGAACCGTTGCGTCAAATCATTGCCAATTCTGGAGGTGAAGGAGCAATCATAGTTCAAAAAGTACGTGAAGGAAAAGATGACTTTGGATACAATGCACGAACCGATAAATTTGAATATTTGTATGCGGCTGGAGTAATTGACCCAACCAAAGTAACTCGGATTGCAGTTGAAAATGCTGCATCGATTGCATCTATGCTCCTTACTACGGAATGTGTCATTGCTGATCAACCGGAAGAGTCAAATCCAGCAGCCGGAATGGGCGGTATGGGTGGTGGCATGCCAGGAATGATGTAGGTTCGACAAGCTCACCTACATAGGCCACAAGCTCACCTACCCTTTGGACCGCTCAGCGTACATAAAGACTAAGGTGATGCTTCGATCAACAGGGTGAAACACCATTAAAGCGTCCCGTTCGCGGGACGCTTCCTCGTTTCATTCTTCCCGGAAAACGGATAGTTTGAGACGTCTATATAGAGTCCCGCTTGCGGGACTTTCTATTTAATGAGTGTTTTCAAAATTGGCCCTATGCGCCGTGCCCAATCGCGCTCTGAATGTCCTGAATTCGGAATTAATTTAATGAGTAAGTTATTTTCCTTGGCACATGCATTTAGTGCTGATTCAAATTCAGGGAAATATTCCGCATAAGCCGCATCAAGCGATTGGTCGCCCCGATCTATGTAGATGGATTTTCCTCGCAAGGTGGCTGAATTTTGAATAATAAATTCATTGAATGCAGCGGCCAGTGGGGCTTTATATCGGTTATTGAATTTCCAACCGTTGATCAAGGGAAGGTGAATTGAAAGACATGCAATGTTGGAAAGTTCTGCGGGATGTGTTAACAAAAATGCTAACGATACAATGCCTCCCATGCTTGACCCCACCATGGTTCGATGTGCGCCGCCGCTATGAACGTTCCAATGGCTTTCAATTAACGGAAAAACGTCAGCGATAAGCGCCTGTGCATAGGCATCAAACCGAGGCAAACCATTCCACAAGGAATCACGCAGCGTTAACTGCACACTCGCCGACAAGGTCGGGTAAATTGGTGCTGGAAAAAACTCCGCATAACGGTGTTCCGGACTATTATCAATACCAACCAAGATGTGCCGATGCTTCCCAAGGAAGTTAGAGGCTGTACCTGCAAGATCCCAAGACTGATGGTTCCACGTTGTTGTAGAATCAAAAAGCATTTGACCGTCGTGAAAATAAATCACCTCGAATTTTTTTCGCGAAGTTTCATACGAATCAGGCACCCATACCCGAATAAGTCGACCTTGCAAATAACCGGCTGAAATTTCAAATTCAAAGATACGTCCCTGTATTGGTTGATGAACTGACGGTTTCCACGCTGTAGGTTTTTCTTGAGCCAATAACTCAAAAGCAAGAAAAATAAATCCAAAAAATAACATGCATTTCATGATACAAATATTACAAAAGGATATCAATAAGCAAGGCATTGCGTATTTTTGTACCAAATAAAATCCCATGGAACGAATTACAAAAATTGTTTTTTCAATGCGGCTAGTTTCATTGGGCCTCTTTGTGTTTTTAGCGGCCATCGGTATAGCTACATTTATCGAATCAATGCATGGTGTGCAAGCCGCCAAAATCGTTATTTACAATGCCCATTGGTTCACAGTGCTGCTCGTCTATTTATCATTGGCTATGATATTTAATATCATTCATTTCCGCATGTGGAAACGAGAAAAAATAGCCACGTTAAGTTTCCATGTGTCGTTTCTTATCATCATGATTGGTGCCGCCATCACACGATATACTGGGTATGAAGGATTGGCCGTGATTCGAGAAGGAACTGCAGTAGATTACATCTACACGGCAGACCCGAAACTTTTGGTTTCCATCAGCGACCCAAAATCACCTCAAGTGCTTGCTTATTCAGCTTGGATGTCGGATTGGGGAATGGTAAACAATTCATTTAGCCACGAAATTGACCATGGATCGAAGGTACTAACCATTTCCTACAAGGATTTTATTTCCAACGCGATCGATACCATTGCTTTTGACCAATCTAGCCCAGGTGCTGTATTGGATGTGGTTGTTGGTCAAATGAAATCAAACTACCTCGCCCCTGGAGACAAATTGTTGGCGGAATCCTTACCCCTCTCTTATGGTACAGAGGCAAAAGAAGGGGTTACCTTTAAATTATCCGGTGAAAAAATACAGATAAAAACTGCCGTTGATTTGCGAATGCTCCCCATGACGATGATGATGGAAGCAAGAAGATCTGGAGCCCCGATTCCTGACTCGGCATACACCACCATTCCAAAAAATACGTGGGTTGATGCAAACTTAAAAACCTTATATCAATCCGGATCGAATCAATTTGTATTGAAGAACGTCTATTACCATGCGTACAAAACCCGTTTAAAAGCCAAGATGAAAAATCAGGGTGCGGATTACCTCACTGTTAATGTTTCCTCCGGTAAGGCAAATAAAACAGTAGTCCTGAAAGGTGGCCACAACATGATGCCAGATCCTGAGTATTTTGAGATTAACGGAATGTTGGTACAGCTGGAATACGGCTCCGTGAGAAGACCTTTACCCTTCAGTATTTTTTGTAAAGATTTTAAACTCTCTAAATACCCCGGTTCTGAATCTCCCTCCTCGTTCGAAAGCTTCTTAAGCATAAATGACCCCCGCAATAATTACAAAAGCGACCGCCATGTTTTTATGAATCATGTAACGGATTACGACGGGTACCGATTTTTCCAATCCGCCTATGAATTAGATAACCCTTCTACTCCAGAAAACGAGGAGGCTACTAAGCTCAGTGTGAATCATGACGCATGGGGAACCAACATCACCTATTTAGGCTACCTGCTCATGGCTATAGGGATGATCCTTTCTTTGTTTGCACCAAAAGGCAGGTTCCGCGCCTTAAGTGACCAGTTAGGAAAACTAAAAAAACAGTCACTTACAGCAATGCTATTGTTAATCGGACTGTCTGTTCAAGCACAACATGGAAACGAACCCGACTATTCCAAAATTTATCGTGTTATCGATGAGCAACATTCGGAAAAACTTGCCACCTTATTAGTCCAAGAACAGGGCGGTCGAATTATGCCCATGCACACCTTGTGTGATCAGTTATTGCGAAAAATACATGGGGAACCTAAATTTGAATCTTACAATGCGGTGCAGACCATACTCAGCTTACACATGTATGGTAAATACTGGATGAAAAAACCGATGATTTTAGTTCCCATGGCGGTTCGTGAACGTCTTAAATTGAAAAAATACTGTGCATTTAACGACCTTATTGAAGCCGATGGTGCATACAAATTTCAAGCACAATATGCGGCCGCACATGGCAAGGCGGAGAAGTTTCAGGATGAATTCGAGAAAAAGCTTATTAAACTTACTGAACGTTTCGAGGTTTTTCAAGGAATAATTAGTTGGCAATACATGCGCATTATCCCTAAGAAAAACGATGCAAACAATAAGTGGTTCGTTCCCATGAGCATGGAAATAATGGGCGAAGATTCGATCAGTTCCATTGTAACGTTAAAATATCTGGCAGCGCTGGATGAAGCCACACAAAATCAAGACTATTCTAACGCCTTGTTTTTATTAGGAAAAATGGATCAAATACAGCGTACTGTTGGAAAGTCGGTCGTTCCTTCCCGCAGTAAAGTAGCCTTAGAAATCCGTTATAATTCCCTACAGATTTTCAAGTCAGTATATCGAAGTTATTTACTGATCGGACTACTCCTCCTCGTTATATTTATCGCCTCCATTTTTGGATCCCCCTCTGAAAAGCGCTTGAAAATACTGCGCTGGGCCCGGAATATTTTTCTTGGATTATCTGCCTTGATTTTCATTTATCACGCCACCGGATTAGGGTTTCGATGGTACATTTCCGGTCATGCCCCTTGGAGTAATGGTTATGAGGCCATCGTATTTATTGCTTGGGTAACCGTACTTGCCGGATGGGCATTTTTGAAAAAAATAGAGGTGGTTATGCCCATGGCACTCATC
>Ga0315899_10005006_pt1 | contig 14321 bp, 12 predicted proteins | sample LakEriMetagenome_2_FD_203518 | JGI IMG/M metagenome (GOLD analysis project Ga0315899, IMG submission 203518) | Freshwater fungal communities from buoy surface, Lake Erie, Ohio, United States - Buoy 4 MA112 | ecosystem: Environmental > Aquatic > Freshwater > Lake | place: USA: Lake Erie, Ohio... | reverse complement strand
CAGGGCCACAGACTCGAACGTGCGATGGCAAAACTTCTTGTAGACCGCCTTGTACCTCTGTGGCAGCACAGATCAAGATTTGATCATCAATACAAATGAGAAACACCCCTGACACGTACACGTGCGTGCGTTGCAGACAGCGACCAGACCCTACAGACCGAGCTCGGCCATAAATGTGTGCAGGGAATGAGAGACACGGGGTTGGCAGCGTCAATGGGAGGGGGGGCGGGCGAGAAAAAGGAAGAACCGTCTCTCGGGGCACATCCCGTATAAGAGCGCGGAGCTCGCCCACGCAGGCTTCGAGATCACCAGTGATGTAGCCTGTGTGGTGCACGAGTTGCTCTGTCCAGGACTCGGGCTCCTCGCGAAGGATGTTGGCTAAGTAAAGGGATGAAGCCACCAGCATCGAGGGCAGGAATTTCAACATTTTCACCTGTTATAAATTAGACACGTATCGAACATAAACAGATAGCAAGTGCATTTGTCAGTGCAAGACACTCATGATCAGTCACTGAAAGAAGCTATGTTCTGATGTGCTCTGATGCCTTCAAGAGCACTTTCATAAGGACGGCAGACCTGGATCATGGAGAGTTCAATGAGGTAAGAGATGGTGTGGAAAAAGGCGTCCGGTTCATCCACTTTGCGGCCAGCAGCCTTGCAGAAACGCTTCATAAAGGACCACACGGTGGGCAGCGACAGCCTGTAACCCAGCTTTGCGAGCATCGTCTGCCACGGATAGTAGCGAAGAACAGTCAGAAAGCGGACGTGAAACATGTAATGATAGTGATGATAACGCAAATGCTACAGATATCAAGAACTTTCTACTCATACCTGCTCCATCTGGAGGATCTCTTCGCGACTGTAGGCGTTGTCGCAAATGTACACGTAGTCGCGAACCTCGGGTGGATAGATTTCCTCGTACTTGCTGGCGAGCATCAGGCCAGTGACGCCGACGAGCTGCAGCTTCTGGCGCTGCACGTTGGTGTTTTCTAGGAAGCGGTCGATGAGCTGGAAGCAGAGGTACAAAGTCTCCTGACGGAGCTTGAACTTGAGGTGCACCTCGACCAGCCAGTCATTGAGGATCACGCGCATCTTGGCATTGATATCAGGCTGCCTTGACATGTAGTCGTCATCGACGAGCGAACGGCTCTCATTGAGCCGGAGGTATGCGTAAATCTCCTCTGTGTACTCAGTCACGCAGAATTGGTCCATGCGGTCGCCAGCATCGATGTCGAATAAGCGTGTGGGCACGTCCTGTCCATTCGGAGCGGAGGCGTTTGCGGGGGAAAGAGCTTTCTCGGCGTCCCCCGCCAGAAGTACATCCTGGACCATTGCCACAGCTTCTTCCCCCTCAAGCATTTCATCACGAATCGAGGTGCCGTCCGGGTGTTGTCCGTGCGCCTGCGCATGAGAGGGCCATCGACGGGTCAGTTGCTTCATGAAGCACGAAGTTGCTGTCTAAATGTGGTGGTATGGATGACAGGATCGCACGCTCACAGCCGCGTAGCGACAAATAAGATCAGACACCCATTCGTCATGCATCGTGAAATATTTAGTAATTCTGCAGCCACACAACAAACGTCGACAAAAAATCCATGCTCATGTCGCCGGTCGATCCTCAAGGCAAAAATAAAGACTCCTGAAGAGACAGGTCAGACATAAAGCACAGACGAGAAGCAAGCACCGTCTGCCCTTCGGGCGGTTGCTCAGTCAACTCCTCCACCTCCTCCATCTCGAGTGTTTCATCAAGTGCTGCAGCAGACGGCTCATCGTTCTTGGAGGCTTCCACTTCCTCCACCTTCGCTGTATCTGCCTCAGCCTCTCCGTCTGCCTGCACCAACGGATTGGTGGCGACTTCATCGGCCGGCTTGCACTCGTCTACATGGGAAAGCTTGCTGTCGCATGAGGGGTCGGGAGAGGCTGAGACGGATAGCACTTCCCACCCACCATCGCCCACCTCCCCGGCATCCGGAGCATGGGAAGCAGTCTGCTCCCCGGACGCTGAATAGCTGTTTCCCTCCTGCCCAGACTTCCTTGTCTTTGGGCCTGAAGTTTTGGCCTTGGCAGGGCCCACCGCACGGCCAGGGACGGGATCATTGTAAATCTGAAATGAACAAGTGCTTGATGCTTGCTTTGTCGACCCTTCTTTTGCCTGCTTCCAACACGGTTCACGATTGGCACAGACCACAAAACATGAAGGTTCACGCACATGAGGAGAGCAAACGCGATTTGCTGCATGGCCGCAAGCACAAGCAACACAGCCGCGCAGCAAGCTTCTGCGCCCTCGAAGCCTAAAAAACACTTTACGCAGGCACTGGAACTTTCCGGCTCTCACCTTTGCGCGGTTCTGCATGCGCAGCTGGCGCTCAGAGAGAGAACCAGCATTTGTCGAACCCGCCGGATCTTGATTCGACCCGTCTTTCGGCTCCTGCGCGTGGTTTGGGAGCGGTCAAGTCGCGCAGGGCGCTTTTCATTCTTGGCAGGCAAATTCGGCATCGGATAGGAGAGAACAGGAGGACAAAGCCGCTGGGACGCACACTTACCGCCCCCCCCGAGTTTCGCTTGCTCCTGCGATTGCCATCCACCTCCTGAAGGACCGGGCGCCTCTTGCGGCCAACCTTGTCCTGTGCGGCGGCCTCAGACCCCTCGGCCTGTGTGTGCATGGGAGAGCAATCCAGTGGTCAAAACCACGCCTTGAAGACGGGGCGGCCCGGGCACCAAGCTGCGCCCAGCAGAGCGGCCCTCCGGGCTAGGAAGCACCGCGGGAGCGAACCTGAGGCGCGCCACCGCGAGTGCTGGTGTTCAAGGGCATCTCGTCGTCCGCCGTCGGGTGCAATGCGGCGCTCGGAGAGGAGAGCTGGTCAAAAGATGAGCACCGGGCCGTTGCGTCGACACCGAGCGACAGTCCTGAGAACGCAGGAGATCGGCACATCCGGTCAGCTTGCAGGCGCCAGCAAGCTCAACGCCGTCTCAGCCGCCGTGCGGCGGCGGAAAAGGGGCCACACTGCCCCCTTTCGAGCTCACAACCAAGGCGTGGATGTTACGCAGCGAAGCTCCGCAGACGCCCCCCCCCCCCCCGCGCGCGCGGCGGGCGACGGACGCGCGGGGCGCAGTGCGCGCGGGCTCCTCTACGCATGTCAACCTCTCTCGCGTGACGGTGTGTCACACTGCCTCGCGTCCTTGCCCCCCCCGCGCCCTCCGATTCCACCGTCAATGCAAATCAAACCAACAAAAGGCGAATGCCCGGGAAACGGCATGGGTAACGAACTAGACCCAAAATTTGACCAAAGAGTTTTGCGGCATAATGCCGGTTGCCCGCGCGGCCCGTCTGTGGGCATGGGGGTGCGGGCGCCAGCTTGCGCGGGGATTCGCGCAAGGTCTTAAAAAGAGCGAGGGCGGGGCCGCGGAGGCTTCGGTGACGCTGGAGACACTCGACACGACACCGATTGAGCGGATACGCAACTTTTCGATCATCGCACACGTGGACCACGGCAAGAGCACGCTCTCGGACCGCCTGCTGCAGATGACGAACACCATCAAGGCCGGCTCGCGCGCGCAATACATGGACAAGCTCAAGGTGGAGCAGGAGCGCGGGATAACAGTCAAGGCGCAGACCGCGATGCTCTTCTACAAGGGACACATCCTGAACCTGATCGATACGCCGGGGCATGTGGACTTTACGTACGAGGTCTCGCGCAGCCTCGCGGCGTGCGAGGGCGTGCTGCTGATTGTTGACGCCTCGCAGGGGGTCGAGGCCCAGACACTTGCCAACTTTCTGCTGGCTACCAAGCTCAACCTCACCATCGTGCCTGTGGTCAACAAAATTGACTTGCCCAATGCTGACATTGATCGCGTGGCGTCACAAGTGAACCGGCTTCTCGGCTGCGAGCGCGATGAGCTCGTACTTGTTTCCGGCAAGACTGGGGTGGGCGTCTCAGTGCCGATCGCCGGAGAGCAGCTGTCGCTGCTGGATGCCATCATAGCGCGGATCCCTGCGCCGACCGGTACCCTGGAACTTCGCAATGAGCCTCTGCAGGCGCTGCTTTTCGGTGAGCCGCTGCAGGCACTGCTTTCCTGCCCAGTCTCCTGCGCTTGGCACTTGCTTGAGCGCGCGTGGAAACAGGAATCTGGCTTGCTGACGTCTGCGAGCGTGCGTGAGCAGACACTTGGTTTGACAATTTCCGCGGCGTGGTGATGCTGGCGCGGGTCAAGAAGGGATCGATGAAAAAGGGGGACATGATCACGATGAAGTCGACGGGCAAGAAGTATGAGATCCAGGAGGTGGGTGTAATGCACCCTGAGCTCGTACCTGTGCCCTCTCTAGGTGCAGGGCAGGTGGGATGGATCATCGCCAACGTCAAGTCGCCCGCCGACGTTCGCGTTGGTGACACCATTGTCACGGACCCCAGTACCGAGGCGCTTCCGGGGTTTGCCCCGCCTGCCGCCATGGTGTTTGCCGGTATCTACCCTATGGATGCGTCCGAGTTTGATCTGCTCGACAAAGCCATGGGCAAGCTGACGCTCAACGACGCCAGGTTTAGGGTTTAGGGTTTAGGGTTTAGGGCTCAATGACGCCAGATCTCTGTTCTTTTCGCTCTGCGCGATCTCGCGCCCTCATGCTTCCTGCCTTTGCTTTGGTAATGCTGTGATGTCGGATGCGCTGGCGTGCGTGCTCAGTGTGTCGTGCGTCAAGGAAAGCTCAAACGCGCTCGGGCTCGGCTTTCGGTGCGGGTTCCTGGGACTTTTGCACATGGACGTCTTTCGCCAGCGCCTGGAGCAGGAGTTCAACACCGACATCATCATCACCAGGTCAGACAGAGGCACAGACACACACTCAAATAGGTCTCTTTTGACACTGTACTAGGCCTCTTTTGACACTGTACTAGGTCTCTTTTGACACTGTACTAGGTCTCTTTTGACACTGTAGTCAACACCGATATCATCATCACCAGGTGCCCTTGCTTGCCCCCACATGCTCACACTCTCACACACGCAGTAAGCCTGTCACCATCCCACCCTTGCCCTTGCTCACTGGTGCGCGTCTGCCCTGCAGCCCCACGGTGCCTTACAAGGCGCGGCTGGTGTCGGAACCAGACAAGGAAGTGCTGGTCTCGAACCCCTCGCTGTTCCCTGACCCGAGCGAGGTCATCTCCTTCTCGGAGCCCGTCATCCTTGCTACCATCATCACCCCCAACGACTACCTTGGCCCCATCATGGAGCTCTGCAAGAGCAAACGCGGCGAACAGGTGGGGACCGAGAGAAGAGAGAGAGAGAGAGAGAGAGAAAGAGAGAGAGGGAGAGGGAGAGGGAGAGGGAGAGGGAGAGGGAGAGGGAGAGGGAGGGAGGGAGGGAGGGAGGGGGAGAGCGAGAGCTCGGAAGCCTTCAACGCCCTTACCTACACCCTAAACACCCGTGCCCTCACCCACATCTTACGCCCATGCGCTCACTCACACCCGATGCCCGCACCACACCTTGCGTGTGGACAGGCGACAAACAAGGGGCTTCCCCCTCCCCCCCCCCCCCTCCTAGCGCCAATCGCCGCCCTCATGCGAGTGCTGGCGAGTGCGGGAAGGTGCAATGAGCATGGTCACGGCCCTAGTACTCGTACTAGGGCCTACTAAGGCCGTGACCTGCTCATGCTTTACATTCTGCCTAAACCCGGAATCCTAAACCCGAAATCCTAGACGCGAAACCCTGAAAAGGGTTCGTGAAGGGTGGAACTCGAGTACCTGGGGCATGCCCAAAGCTGCGTGCTAATCCGTGTCATGACCAAGTGCTCGTGCGTTGCTTTCTGCCTAAACTCTTGACCCTAAGCTAAACCCTAAACGGTCAACACTAAAAAGGTGGAGCTGGAGTACCTGGGGCATGACCAAGTGCTGATGCGTTACATTCTGCCCCTCGCCGAGGTGGTCGTTGACTTTTACGACATTCTCAAGTCCGTGACCAAGGGGTATGCCTCACTCGAATACGTCAGTGATGGATATCAGGTCCGCACGTTAAATATTTCCCCGACCCCCAAACAACGCATGACCACGCATCCATGCATCAATGCATTGAATGCATGGACCATTCATCCTTGGATGATGAATCCATTCATCCAAGGATGATGAATCCATTCATCCTTGGAATGAATGGATTATGCGTCAGTCGTATGCGCACGCAGTGATGATGCGTCGTGTGCCCGCATGCAATGCTTTGGCGTGTAGGCACTAACGCTGCAATGCATTGGCGTGTAGGCACTAACGCTCGCCCGCCACCCGATCCCCGACGCGCAGGAGGCACAAGCGGTAAAACTCACGATGAGCCTCAACGGCAGTCCGGTCGACGCCCTCACCAGCATCGTCCACAAGTATCTTCATTTTAATCTGCTAATTTAACGAAATGTGTGTAGGTCCATGTGCGTGTGGCGTGTGGCGTGTGCGTGTGCGTTGCAGTCCTGTCGACGCGTTGACGAGCACCGTGCAAATGCATGTGTGCATGCACACGCATGTAGGAGGAAACTCTGCGCGCATTGGCGTACACAGACCACACACCTGCCCACGCGCCCTCTCCCCCTCTCGCTCTCACCTCCCCGCGCGCGGTCATGTGGGCATGTGCGTGCCGACGCTGTCACGCATCGGAACAACTCGGAAAGGACAGGCGTGACACACACACACACACACACACACACACATACACATGCATACACAACACAACACACACACACACACACACACACAGGAGCAACGCGGAAAGGACAGGGCGTGACATAGCCCTACGGCTGAAGAACGTGCTGAGTCGGCAGCAGTTTGACGTCGCGATTCAGGCGTGTGTTGGGAGCAAGGTGGTGGCGCGTGAGACCATCAAAGCCGTCCGCAAGAATGTGTTGGTGTGTATGTGTGTGTATGTGTGTGTATTGAAGTAAGAAAGCCTCGTCGAAAATGTTAGTATCCCATGGTATCAGCACCTGCCTTGCTGTCTGTGCAGCACCTGCGTTGCTGTCTCTGGTGCTCTCTGAGTTCGTGCCTGTCACCTCTGTATGTGTGTATCTGTCTTACGGCGGTATGTCTCGGTGTTTCTGCGTGTTTCCTCGCGTGTTTCCTCGTGTGCAAAGGCCTCAGCCTGTACGTGTGTCTCTGACTTTGGGTGTATTGCGTGGTTGCTGTCGCACTCTCGCACCGCAGGTCAAGAGCGGCAAAATGGTGGGAGGAGGAGACATAACCCGGAAGAAAAAACTGCTAGAGAAGCAGAAGGAGGGCAAGAAGCGCATGAAGAGAGTGGGCAACGTAGAGCTCTCGCAGGAGGCCTTTTTGTCCGTGATCTCCACTGGTGGCAAGTGATAGTGGCCCTGTGGACGAGGAGGCGCAAGGCCATGTGTTGAATGGGTTGGCGCAATGAGCTGCGCTGCAGGATTCATGTGCTCAGATATTGCAGCGGGACTCATCACCGGGTTCTCCCTCGTGCACCGTGTGAACGAAATGCAACGTGTCTCTGCGAGGCACTATCCTCCTCCTTCCCTTTCCAATTCAATTATTTTCTTCTCCACTCCAATACGCGCGACGAGCACCGTCCTTGGCCTCTCTCCCGGGCCCGCTCCCAGTATTTATGGGTCTATATACATCACTTCCTCCTCTTCTTCCTCGTTGTCGCTCTGATCAGCCGCCCGCGCGTCAGACACAGCTTGCATGAAGGAGAGATGCACTGCAGCAACACAACGCGCCTGCTCGCACAAAGCACGAACACGGGGACAGGCAGGGCACGGCAGACAGAAACTAAACTTTGAACCGCACCTCGTCTATCCTGGCGCGCAGTCTCTTTCGCTGCTTCTCGCCCCCGCCTACCGCGGGGGCGATGTCGTCTGCGTGCTCGCGCACAAAAGCGTCCAAGGTGTCGGCTATGGAGGGGTTGTTTCTCGTGCAGAGCCTCACGTCCTCTGCAGCGCACCCGCAGTGTCAGCATTGCTGCTGACGCTGCGTGCACTGCAGAGGATGAAAAATGATGTCTCCACGGGTCAAAAAGTGGAGACGTCGGACACACAGCAAACCGAAATCTGACCTGTGGAGACGGTGGTGCGCCGCGCGTGCTTCGCGAAACTGCACAAGTCAACCGAGAGCCGGTCTGCATACCCCTCTGCCAGCTCTGTAACATAGTCGACGAGCTGCGGCGGCACCCGCACCCGCTCGCGCCTTCCTGCGGGCCGGTTGCGCCAGCGACAGGCGCGCGGCAGGGTGAGCTCAGTTGCTGCAGCAGCGATTGCCCGGGCGGGCAATCAGTTTCTGCTGCAGCTCAGTTGCTGCAGCCATTTCCCGCGCAGGCGCGGGCGCGGGCGCGGGCAACCTGTCGCGTCCGCGATCCGAGCCACCACGTAGTGAACCTCAGCGCGCACCGCTGCCTGAACCTCTTCTCTTGATGCCCCTTTCTCTCTGATTTATACATATACGTCCAGTCACTTATGTTCTGCTGCACAACTGTATTTTGCCCATGTCCGCTCAAACCCTAAACCCTCAAGCGCAACCCCAAACTCCTTTTGACACACACATACGCACACAAATATATCACATGTCAGTTGTTTCTGGGTTTTGCGTTGCAGCGTGGGGACAAGGTACAGACCCGGCGCACGCTTGCCCCTCCATAAAAAGCTAGTTTCAATTAAAAAAAAATAAGTTTTCGTGGCTTCGACATCTTGCGTCATCGACTGTCCTGTCACAGGTCATCATTTCCATGCTCGTCGTGGAGGTTACGCGGGCAACGGAACGACCCTGAGCGCAAATTGGGGCACCACCGCTGAAGCACCCGCTGGCGGCGGGCCACCCGCAACTATGCGGCGGCACGGCACTGGCGCCCGGCGCTCTGCCCTGCTTTGGGTCCGCCGCGTCAGCGCCGCAGCGTTGGCGCTGCTCCTCTTCGTGCCGTGCGCGGCGGGCGCGCCCGAACCGAGCGTCAACGACGTGAACCCGGCCAACGGGCCCGCCAAGGGCGGGACCATCGTGACCATCGCAGGGTCCAACTTCGGGACGGGCGACACGAGCGTCCAGCCGCAAGTGTCGGTGGGCGGCGCGTCATGCCAGCAGGTTGTGTGGGTTTCGTCGACGTCGATCCTGTGCGAGACGCCGGACGGCGTGGGCGGACACAAGCCCATCGTGGTGAGCGTGGACGGGGTGAGCAGCGCGCCCAACCAGGACGCGAAATTCAACTACGATCCGCCGACCGTGCAGGCGATTGAGCCAGGCCACGGCGCGGCGTCGGGGGGCACGGTGGTGACAATCATCGGCAACAACTTTGGGGCGACCAACAACAACCCCTCGGTCACAATCGGGGGGCGCCCGTGCCAGGCTGTTGTGTGGCTGGGCAACACGGAGCTAAAGTGTGTGTCCCCGGCCGGCATCGGCATCGGTGATGTGCGCGTCTTCATCCTCGACGAGTCAAGCCCGGAAAATTTCGGGACGATTTTCGAGTTTGACGCGCCACTGATCACCAAACTCGAGCCTGACCACGGGCCGAGCACAGGGGGCTTCACAATAACGGTGGTTGGCACCAATTTCGGGACCGTGGACAGCAAGCCGCAGATCAAGCTCGGGAAGCGCAATTGCTTGTCGACTTCGTGGAAGAGCAACACAGAGGTGCTGTGCGTTGCCCCGCAGGGCGAGGGCACGAGCAAGGATGTCCTCGTTGACATCCTGGGGCAGCCGAGCAAAAGTTCAAATGAAGCGCGATTCAGCTATGACGGCCCACGCGTCTCAGCCCTGTCCCCGGCCAACGGCCCCACGATGGGCGGTTCAGAAATGACGGTGTTTGGCGCCAACTTCGGCAGCCGGAAAGAGGGCAAGGAGGTGGCAGTGCATGTTGGGGAGGTGCCCTGTTCGATGCAGAGGTGGGTCTCGCAGTCGGCGGTCATCTGCGTCACGCCCGCGGGAACGGGTAACGACAAAGAGGTGCAGGTGCAGGTGACTGGGCTCACGTCCGCCAAGTGCTCAGAGAAGCAAGTGCGGCACAACCTTTGCCCAGCCATGTATCAGTACGATGTGCCTGTGATCCAGGGTGTGACGCCGGCGCATGGGCCGACGACGGGGGGATACTTTATCAACATCCCGGGGGACAACTACGGCACCGCGCCGTCGGCGCTCAAGATCCTGTTGGGGACAGGTGCGAGCGGAGACCACTCAGGAGCGGGGCGTGCACCAGCTGTCGAGTGCGAGAGGACCAACTGGGTCTCTAACACAATGGCGCAGTGCCTCGTGCCAGCGGGCGTGGGGATGACAAAGGTGGTAGTCCAGGTGGACGGGCAGCGCAGCTCGGACCAGGACGAGATGAGCCCGAGCGCCGCGGACTTCACGTACGACTCGCCCGTCATTGCACGGGTGCTGCCGTCCACGGGCAGCCCAGCCGGCGGCCAGCTCGTGACAATTGAGGGCCGGAACTTTGGCACTGACAAGTCTGAGGTCCAAGTGCTCGTTGGCGACCTGCCCGGAAAGGTGGTGTCCACCAACGAGGATCGCGTGGTGATGGTGATGCCTCAGGGCGAGGGGCTCAACGCTATTAAGGTCCGCGTTGCGAACCTCGAGTCGCGCATCGAGGGTGCTGGGCAGGTGCAGCGGACGAGTGTGGGGGCGCAGGAGATCCAGTCTTCTTTGGTAGATGACTACAAGTACAAGGGCCCGCGCATCACCGCCGTGATGCCCGCGCATGGTGTAACGCAGGGAGGAAACCTCATCACCCTCTTTGGAAATGACATGGGTGGGCCAGGCACGCCCGTGACGATCAAGGTGGGCGGGTTCGACTGCATTGACAGCAAATGGGTGTCGGTTACTAGTGCCACGTGCTCCACTCCCCCAGGCGCAGGCGGCGACAAGGATGTGACCTTGATCCTCGACCGCAAGTATCGCGCCGCCGCGCCCGCTGGCTACCACTTCTCCTACTCTGCGCCATATGTGCAGTCGGTGACGCCGGACACGGGGGCCCTCGACGGTGGGACGCGAATAGTGGTTCAAGGGCACAACTTTGGCCTGACCGATAGCCACCCCGTCGCCTTCGTCGGGCCCACGCGCTGCACTGCCACAGAATGGACTGACGATGCGGCCGTGACTTGCGTCACACCCGCGTGGGGCGACGGGCCGACTATCAACCCGGTCACAGTGCGCGTCAACGGGCAGACGTCGGAGGAGAACGTGGCGTCGGCCTTCCAGTTTGGCAGCCGCGGCTCGCCTGTCATCACTTCGTTGGCATGGACCAGTGCGCCCACCGAAGGCGGGTTCACCATCACGCTCTTTGGCTCCAAGTTTGAGGACAACCACGCGGTGGCCTATGTTGGGCGGTATGTCACCCCCGTCGACACCGCCATCTCCGTTGCTGACAGACAGGTGCTCTTGTGCGCTTGTGCTAGGCGTGTGCTCGTGGCGTGTGCTCGGTTTTGCTTCCTTGCTCGCGGTTGTGCTGTGATGGGCTTTAGAGCTGCGGCATGGTGTGCATGGCGCCAGCCGCTGCTGCGGCTGCTCGAGCTCACTTTCCAGATGTTTGTGTGTTGAATCGTGAGGTAGCGGCAGTCAAGCACGTGTGGAGGAGGGAGGGTCTGTGGCTGGCGCCCGCGTGAGAGGAGGCGCCCTGCGTGTGCGTTAGGCGAGGCTGCGAGTGCGCCCTTGCCTACTCTAACGCGCACGCGGTCGATTCATCCTGGGGTTGCTGGGCGGTTGGGGTGCAGAAGGTAAAGGCCAAGCATACACGCCCAACCTCGACATCATGCGAGAGTGCGCTGGCACTCTGTCTGTCGGCCGTTGCTGACAACAGAGTGCGAGACACCGTCATGTGTGTTGAGAGCATGCCAACACCAGCATGTCAAAAAACACTCATGTGTCAAAGCCGAAGGGCGCCGCACATGACCCACAGCCTCCCACGCATCGCCACCACCACCTCCTCCACCTCCACTTCAGTCCTGGCTTCTGCCCCCTGAACCCTTGTCCGCTGCTGCGCTGTGGGTTGCCTGCAGCCAGCTTAATGCCTAAAGCCACTCACACGCTGCTGCCGCCGCTGCCGCACGCTGCTGCTGCCGCCGCCGCAGGATAACGGCAACCAAGCAGGGGGCCCCCCCGCGCCGTCGAAGCCTGCGCGCATGGGGCGATGTCGTCGCACGACGTGGGTGTCGGAGTCAAAAGTGCTGTGCACGGCGCCCGCCGGCGTGGGCACGCACTTGCCGGTTGCTGTCAAGACTCAGGATTTTCCCGAGGCTGAGACGTTTGGAAGTAAGTCTGTACGCACACAACATGTTTCGGAATTTGCCTGGCAACCCTCACAACATTTTTGTGTATCTGCCTTGCACGCGCGTATCTGCGCGCTGATATGTCCATGCTGGTGGCGCCAAATCTGATCTCTTTCTCTCTGCCTAGTACACTCTCTGATGACGGGTGAATGCTACGCAGGTCTCTTCTTCGAGTACGATCCACCAGTGGTGACTTCGATCTCGACCGACCACGGGTCAATAGCGGGGGGCCTGGCAATCACCGTGACCGGCTACGGGTTTGGCATGGCAGATACGCAACCGGCTGTGAGCATTGGGCTCTCGCCCTGCGAGGAGGATTCTTGGATCTCCGACACTTCCATGCGCTGTACCACGCCTCCTGGACAGGTGAGGGCCTGTGTAACGCGGAGGCAGCGCCGTAGGAGCGTGGTGTGGTGCGTGCGTGGTGGGCGACGCACCACAGGCGGCGACGCAAGGGCAGAGACAGCGATGTAGAGAGACAGAGAGAGAGACAGCGACGTAGTTGCATGGTGCCAGGGCGCTTGCAGCGCGTTTGCAGAGTTGGCTCTTGCGTCGCTGCCTGTGGTGCAGCTGCTGGGCACCTGCAGGTGCGCATAGCAGCCAGGAGCGTGCGCGCATGGTGTGCATCCAGGACCCTCACGTGGTGTGTGTGCGACAGGGCTCATCACGCGTGGCTGTCAAGGTGGGCGGGCAGTGGTCGGCGAAGCCGGGGGAGGCGACAAAAAATGTGAACGCGCCCATGTTTCAGTACGAGGGCTCGGCCATCACGTCGGTGTCGCCGAATTTTTCGCCAACGTCGGGCGGCACTGTGATGACGCTGTACGGCAACGACTTCGCCGATGTCCGCTCAGGCGTCTCCTCCGTGCCGCTCGAGATTAAGATCATCACGCCCGCAGTGCAATTGCCAAAGCGTGGGCCGGAGGGGGGGAGTGGCCAAGGCAAGGGGAGAACAAGAAAGTGTGAGAGCATCTCGTGGATCTCGGCAACCGCTGTCACGTGCACGGTGCCATCCGGCGTCGGCGCGGCGCTGGATGTCGAGGTGTCACTCGGGCGCCCCGGTAAAACCGACATCTACCGGGGGTTTGGACTCTTTTCGTACGCAGCCCCGGTCGTGACCAGCGTGGTGCCCAGCACCGGAAATAGCGCCGGCGGCCTTGCCATCACGGTTACCGGGAGCAATTTTGGAGTGGGCGACTATGACCCCAAAGTCCTCGTAGGCAACACGGCCTGCTCGCGCACTCTGTACGTGTCGGACGCCAAGCTGGTCTGCGTCACGCCTCCGGGCGGCGGCGCTGGTGCGGGAGTCTCTGCGTCGGTTGCGCATCAACAAGGGCCGCCGTTGCCCTCGGCCTTTGCGTATGCGTCGCCGACAATCTTGCGCATCTACCCGGACTCAGGACCCATTTTCGGCAACACCAAAGTCACTATCACCGGCACTAATTTTGGACGCAGCGGCGCGTCCATGCCAAAGGTAACCTTACTCCCTTCAAACCCCCTCCCGCGCGCGCTCCCATCTCTCTCGGTTAAAGCACAATTATGGCCGTGAGGCACGGTAGCACACGACCGCAAGACGCCGTGCATTCAAGAAGCTTTGGCTTTCAACGCCACCTCGTGATTCATGCCCGGTGTCAGCGCGTGTAGCCCGTGGCAGGAGGGTTTTCCTTGAGGGTTTTCCTGGTTCTTGCACACCTGAGACATCTGGAGGAAACAGGCATACGTGGGCAAAAAGCTGTGAGCTAATTTTTTAATTTCACTTCTGCATTATTTTTTGGACGAAACAGGCATACGTAGGCAAAAAGCAGTGCGGCAAGACAACATGGGTCTCGAACCAGGTGGTCGTGTGTGACACCCCGCGGGGCGCAAACGCCTTCAAGCGCCTTTTTGTCACGGTTGATGTGGAGGGCGTCTTCACGCCGGCACGGGTCTGTGCTATCCCGGCCCTTGGTTTCCGTTTTCCTCACGCCACGTCTGCCTCCATCGTCCTGCGCAACGACTAATACGACTGCGCTCAAAGTGCTCCCCCTCTTGTGAAAAGAAAATATCTTGTTGCTATGCTGTCTCTGAAATGTGTTGCGAATGGGTGTGGCATCTT
>Ga0315899_10005005_pt1 | contig 14324 bp, 12 predicted proteins | sample LakEriMetagenome_2_FD_203518 | JGI IMG/M metagenome (GOLD analysis project Ga0315899, IMG submission 203518) | Freshwater fungal communities from buoy surface, Lake Erie, Ohio, United States - Buoy 4 MA112 | ecosystem: Environmental > Aquatic > Freshwater > Lake | place: USA: Lake Erie, Ohio... | reverse complement strand
AGATCCACGTGCGCGACCACAGCCGCTCCATCTCCAGCTCGAACACCTCCTCGCTCACGTACACGTCGCGGTGCACCGCGTCGTCCCTCACCAGCGCCCGCAGCGCATCCGGGTCGTCGCGGTAGCGGCCGCGCGCCCGCGGCAGGTCGGACGGTGCGTTCATGGCGTCGATCCTCCCCGATCGTGTGCCCGGCGGACCGGCTACGCGGCCCGCGCCGACGGCGCGCCGGCCTGCGGCCCGCCGGCGCCCAGCCTCGCCAGCGCCGCGGCGAGCGCGGCGCCCCCCTCGTCGGCGAGCGCGGCCTCGCGCAGCGCGCGCAGCCCCGCGGCCGTCATCGTGCCGGCCGGCAGCCGGTCGAGCGCCTGCATCAGCCGCTCGAAGTTGCCCCAGCCGCGCGCGTGCGTGTCGCCGTAGCCGCGGACCAGCTTCTGGCAGCGCGCGACCTCGAGGGCGAGCGCCGGATCGCGCGCCGCGGTCGCGCCGATCCGCGCGAGCCATGCGTCGATGCGCGCCATCTCGATGCCGAAGCGCAGCGAGCGCGGGCGCAGCGGACGCATCGAGGCGACCGCGTACAGCAGCAGGAAGCCGCGCACCGCGCTGGTCTTCACGATCCGGCCCTCGCGCGTGAAGCGCCCGACGAGCGCGCGCCAGCGCGGGCTCGCGAGCAGCGCGCGGCCGAGCCCCGCCGGCAGCGTGTCGGCGATCTCCTCCACGCGCGGGTGCAGGAACTCGCCGATCTCCAGCAGCTGGCCGTCGGCAACGCGCACCTCGCGCGCGACCCGCTCGAAGCGGCTGCGACGGGTCTTCAGGTCGGCAACCCGGACGGTGTCCTCGTAGGACATCCACAGCGCGAGGTGGCGCGCGGTCTCGACGAGGAGCGCGTGCGCCGCCTCGCCGGCGACCGGCGCGCCGAGCCCCGGCGTCGCGCGCAGCCGCTCGAGGTAGGCCGCGGCGTGCGCCTCGTCCTGCCAGTCGGCGAGACGCAGCACGCCGGCGCGCAGCACCTCGTGCGCCTCGGTGGGGAACTCGGCGACGATCCGCGCCTCGTGCGCGCGCAGCCGCGGGCCGAGCACCGTCGGCCGGCGCGCGGGCGCGTTGACGGCCGCCGGCAGCGGCGCGCCGTCGGCCGCCGCCGCACGCGCGGCGTCGAACCCGGATGCGAACGCCGCGAGGCTCGTCTCGACGCCGACGCCACCGCGGCGCACCGCCGCCTCGAAGGCCTCGCGCGGGAACGGCAGCGCGCCGGTGCCCGCGAGCGCGCCGAACAGCGACGCGCTGATCACGCTGCGCGCGTCATCGGCGAGCTGCGCGAAGTCGGCGGCGACGAAGCGCTTCGCCGCCGAGCGACCCGCGGCGAGCAGCGCGTCGGCGTCGACGCGGCCGTCGGCCATCGCGGTCCTCTCGGTCATCGAGTAGACGCGGTTGGTCGAGGCGACCAGCGTCGTGCGATCGTCGGTGACCAGGCCGCGCTGGATCGCGCGACCCGCCTCCATCAGCTCGGAGGCGATCACCACGTCGACCTCGCCCGGCGTGGGCATCAGCGCGAGCACCGGCTCGCGGCCGGCCGCGCGCACCGCCGCCTCGGGGAACAGCTCGACGTAGTAGATCGTCGCGCCGGTGCGCTGCGCGACGCCCGGCACCGAGGTCGCCTGCGCGAAGAAGCCGTTCGACTCGCCGAGGTCGACCACCCAGTCGGCGAGCACGCCGCCGCCCTCGCCGCCCATCGCGAGGATCGCGACGGTGAGCGCGCGGGCCGGCGGGGCCGGGATCGGGGGTTGGGGCCCCGCGTCGCCGCGGGGCCGGGACACGCTCTCGATGCTCATGCAGAGAGCCCCTCGAGCCGGCGCTCGATCCGCGCCTGCAGCCAGCCGACGATGCGCCGGCGCCAGCGGTCGCGGCGCCGGTCGCCGCCGTCCGGGTTGTGGACGATGCCGGCGCGGTAGAACGACGGGCACAGCACCGCCGCGTGCGACACCTCGCCGCACAGCCCGCAGCCGACGCACGAGTCGATCACCGCCGCGACCGGGTCGGTGCGCAGCGGATCGGGGTTGTCGCGCACGGTGAGCGACGGGCAGCCCGACAGCCGGATACACGAGTGGTCGCCGGTGCAGGTGTCCGGGTCGACGCCGAAGCGCTCGCGCACGATGCGCTCGCCGGCGGCGATCGCCGCGCGCTGCTTCGGCTTCTCGCGACGCTGCCTGTTCAGCATGCACTCGCTCTGCGCGATCACCACCTTCGGGCCCTTGTCCGGCGTGGTCAGCGCCTCGCGCAGCACGTCGCGCATCTGCGAGACCGAGTAGGTGCGCGTGACGGTGCGCACCCAGTCGACGCCGACGCCGCGCACCGCGCGCTCGATCGGGTTGTTCGTGCTGCGGATCGCGTTCTCGGCCTTCGACGACAGCACGTCCTGCCCGCCGGTCGCCGCCGAGTAGCCGTTGTCGATCACCAGCAGCACGTTGTCGGTCTTGTTGAACACCGCGTTGCCGACGCCCGAGGTCAGGCCGTTGTGCCAGAACCCGCCGTCGCCCATCACGCTGATCGTGCGCTTCGAGGTCTCCTGCGTGTTCAGCGCCGCGGCCCCGGCCCAGCCGAGGCCGTAGCCCATCGTCGTCGCGCCGATCTCGAACGGCGGCAGGATCGAGAACAGGTTGCAACCGATGTCGCAGGAGACGTGGTGCTTGCCGAGCTCGCGCTCGAGCAGCTTCATCGCGGTGAAGATCGGCCGCTCGGGGCAGCCGGTGCAGAACGACGGCGGGCGCGCGTGCACGTGCGGCGCGACCGCGGCGACCGGATCGGCCTTCGGCTTCGGCGCAGGGCGCGGGATCGACGCCGGGTCGATCCGCGCGACCACCGGCGCGTCCTTCGCCCCCGCGGCCGCCCCCGCGGGCGCCGCCGCCCCGGGCGCGCGGGCCGCGCGCGGCAGCGGCCGCCCCGCGAGCAGATCGGGCGCCGCCTTCTCGACGAAGCGCGCGATGCCCTGCGCCATCACGCCGCCGGTGTACTCGCCGGCCATCGGCAGCACGTCCTTGCCGTGCACCTTCGTCTGCAGGTCGGCGCGCCGCAGCACGGTGTTGAGCGCCTGCTCGATGAAGTCGGGCTGCCCCTCCTCGACCAGCAGCACCGCGCGCTTGCCCGCGCAGAAGCGGGTCACCTCGGCATCGACCAGCGGATAGGTGACGTTGAGCACGTAGAGCGGGATGCGGCTGTTGCCGAACGCGTCGGCGAGCCCGAGCACCTCGAGCGCACGCACCACGCCGTTGTACATCCCGCCCTGCATCACGATGCCGACGTCCTTCGCGTCGCCGTCGAAGAACTCGTTGAGCCCGCGCTCCTCGATGAACCTGACCGCGGCCGGCCAGCGCTTCGTGACCTTCTCCTGCTCGTGCAGGTAGCTCGACGGCGGCAGCACGATGCGGCTGCTGTCGCGCCGGGGCTGCTCGATCGCGTCCTTGAGCGAGTAGTCGGCGCGCCGGTTCGCCTTGGTCGTGAACCGCCCGTGCACGTGGCACGCGCGGATCCGCAGCTCGAGCATCACCGGCGTGTTCGACGCCTCCGACAGCTCGAAGCCCTGCTCGACCATCTCGACGATCTTCGGCAGGTTCGGGCGCGGGTCGAGCAGCCAGACCTGCGACTTCATCGCGAACGCGTGCGAGCGCTCCTGCATGATCGAGGAGCCCTCGCCGTAGTCCTCGCCGACGATCAGCATCGCGCCGCCGGTGACGCCGCCGGAGGCGAGGTTGGCGAGCGCGTCGGACGCGACGTTGGTGCCGACGGTGGACTTGAAGGTCACCGCGCCGCGCAGCGGCGTGTTCACCGAGGCCGCGAGCGTCGCGGTGGCGGTCGCCTCCGAGGCGCTGTGCTCGAAGCGGATGCCGAGCTCCTGCAGGATGTCGTTCGCGTCGGCGAGCACGTCCATCAGGTGCGAGATCGGCGCGCCCTGGTAGCCGGCGACGTACGAGACGCCCGACTGCAGCAGCGCCTTGGTGACCGCGAGGATGCCCTCGCCGCGGAACTCGTCCCCGTCGCCGAGCCTCAGCGACTGGACTTCCTTCTTGAACGAACGCTCGGCCACGTCCCGCTCCTGCCCGCGCGGAGCGAGGCCCCGCGCGATTGCATTCGATGAATTTTCATGTAACGATCATATTTGAAGCCTGAAGTTTCCGGGAGTCAAGCGTCCCCATGTCCCGCCGCCGTCTCGGCTACGACGACGTCGCCCTCGTCGCCCCGGTGACGGTGCCGTACGTGCGCTACTCGATCCGCGCGGGCCATTGGTTCGTCGCCCGTGCGCTGGCGATGCTGCTTCGCCGCAGCGGCCTGTCGAAGGCCGAGGTCGACGGCGCCTGCGTGTCGAGCTTCACGCTGTCGCCCGACAGCGCGATCGGCCTGATGCAGCACATCGGCCTGTCGCCGCGCTGGCTCGACTGGCTGCCGGTCGGCGGCGCCTCGGGCGTGGCCGCGGTGCGCCGCGCCGCGCGCGCGGTGCAGGCGGGCGATGCCGACGTCGTCGCCTGCATCGCGGCCGACACCAACCACGTCGACTCGTTCCGGCTCACGCTGTCGAACTTCTCGATGTTCGCGCGCGACGCGGTCTATCCCTACGGCGCCGGCGGCCCGAACGCGAGCTTCGCGTTCCTGACCGACCACTACATGCGGACCTACGGCGCGACGCGCGAGGATTTCGGCAAGCTCTGCGTCGCGCAGCGCGACAACGCCCAGCTGAACCCGCTCGCGCTCTTTCTCGGCAAGCGCCTCTCGCTCGCCGAGTACCTCGACGCGCGCCCGATCGCCGAGCCGCTCGGCCTCTTCGACTGCGTGATGCCCTGCGCCGGCGCCGACGCGTTCCTCGTGATGCGCACCGAGCGCGCCCGCGACCTCGGGCTGCCGCACGCGCGGCTGCTCGGCACGATCGAGCGGCACAACGGCTTTCCCGACGACCCGATCCAGTTCCGCGGCGGCTGGGCGATGGACGTCGACGACCTGTACGCGCAGGCCGGCGTGACGCCGTCCGACGTTGACCTCTTCCAGCCCTACGACGACTACCCGGTGATCACGCTGATGCAGGTCGAGGACCTCGGCTTCTGCGGCAAGGGCGAGGGGCCGGCGTTCGTGCGCGAGCACACCTTCACCTGGGACGGCTCGTTTCCGCTGAACACCTCGGGCGGCCAGCTGTCGGCGGGCCAGGCCGGCTGCGCGGGCGGCTACATCGGGCTGGTCGAGACGATCCGCCAGCTGACCGGCGAGGCCGGCGCGCGCCAGGTGCCCGACGCGAAGGTGGGGCTCGTCAGCGGCTTCGGGATGATCAACTTCGACCGCGGCCTCGCGAGCGGCGCGGCGCTGCTGGGCCGGGCGGACTGAAGCGATGGTCGAGCCGCTGTCGCGCCCGAAGCGCAAGAACCCGGTCCTCGCGACCCGGATGCCGACGCTGCCGCCCGGCGGGCGCAGCCGCGCGGCGCTCGGCCTGACCGCGGCCGCGGCCGAGGGCCGCTTCGCGCTGCAGGTCTGCGCCGACTGCGCGGCGGTCCAGTACCCGCCGCGCGAGGCCTGCCAGCGCTGCCTGTCGGTGACGCTGCGCTGGCGCACGCAGGACGGCGCGGGCACGCTGCTCGCGACGACGACCCTGCATCACAGCAACGACCTGTTCTTCCGCGAGCGCCTGCCGTGGCGTCTCGGCATGGTGCGGCTCGACGCGGGCCCGACCGTCGTCGCCCACCTGCACGGCGACGTGGCCGGCGCGCCCGCGCGCGTCGCGGTCGGCGCGCGGCTCGACCGTGCGGGCCAGGCGGTGCTGGTCGCGCTGCCCGACAAGGAGACTCCGAACATGAGCGACGATGCGCAGTTGCGCGAGATGACCTGCGACCCGAAGTTCCGCAAGGTGCTGGTCACCGACGCGAAGACCGCGGTCGGCCAGGCGGTGGTGCGCGCGCTCGCCGGCGCCGGCGCCGACATCATCTGGGCCGGCCACGCCGAGCCCTGGAAGAAGCTGCCCGGCTTCGAGGGCCTCGCCGCGCTGCCGCAGGTGACGCCGGTGCCGCTCGACCTCACCGACTCGCGCTCGGTCGTCGAGCTCGCCGGCGAGATCGGCGGCAAGGTCGACATCGTCGTCAACACCGCCGAGTACCACCGCGCGGCCGGCATCGGCCACCGGGTCGGCGTCGAGACCGCGCGCAGCGAGATGGACGTCAACTACTTCGGGCTGCTGCGGCTCGCGCAGGCCTTCGGCCCGGCGCTGCGCGCGCGCGCGGCCGACGGGCCGACCGGCGCCTGCGCGTGGGTCAACCTGCTGTCGATCTTCGCGCTCGCGAACTTCCCCGCGCACGGCACGTTCTCGGCCTCCAAGGCCGCCGCGCTGTCGCTCGCGCAGTGCCTGCGCGCCGAGATGCGGCCGGCCGGCGTGCGCGTGGTGAACCTGTTCCCCGGCCCGATCGACGACGAGTGGAACCAGCTGCTGCCGCCGCCCAAGCTCGGCCCCGATGCGCTCGCGAAGGCGATCGTCAAGGCGCTGAAGGACGGCGTCGAGGACGTCTACCCCGGCGACGTCGCGCAGGAGTGGCTCGAGCGCTGGCGCGACAACCCCAAGGCCCTGGAGCGCGAGGTCGCGGGCTGAGCCCGCGGCGTCCGCCCCTCACCGAGCACGCACGATGGACAGGCTGCCCCCCTCGAACACGCTCGCCGCGCTGGTCGCCGACCTGCTCGCCGGCCGCATCCGCGTCGTCGACCTCACGCAGACGCTCGCGCCCGAGTTCCCGCAGATCGTGCTGCCGCCCGAGATGGGCCAGTGCCTGCCGTTCCGCATCGAGGAGATCTCGCGCTACGACGACCGCGGCCCGGGCTGGTACTGGAACAACTTCTCCTGCGGCGAGCACACCGGCACGCACTTCGACGCGCCGATCCACTGGATCAGCGGCCGCGACCTGCCGGACAACGCGGTCGACACGATCCCGGTCGAGCGGCTGATCGGCCCGGCCTGCGTGATCGACTGCTCGAAGGAGTCCGCCGCCGACGCGGACTTCCTGCTGACGAAGGAGCACGTGCTGCGCTGGGAGGCCGAGCACGGCCGCATCCCGCCGCGCGCCTGGCTGCTGATGCGCACCGACTGGTCCAAGCGCACCGACCCGGTCGATTACCAGAACTTCGACGAGACCGGCCAGCACACGCCCGGCCCCGACGCCGAGGTCGCGCGCTTCCTCGTCGAGGAGCGCGACGTGCTCGGCTTCGGCTCGGAGGCGATCGGCACCGACGCGGGCCAGGGCTTCCACCAGCGCCCGCCCTACCCGTGCCACTACTACATGCACGGTGCGGGCCGCTACGGGCTGCAGTGCCTGACCAACCTCGACCTGCTCCCCGCCACCGGTGCGGTCGTCATCGCGCCGCCGCTGAAGATCCGCCAGGGCAGCGGCAGCCCGCTGCGCGTGCTCGCGCTGGTGCCCGGAGCCTGAGCGTGGCGCGCCGCGACGACGCCCTCGCGCGCGCGCCGCGCCCGGCCGCCAACGACGACCCGGTCGAGGGCTTCGTCGCCGGCTACCTGCCGTACCTGCTCGCGCGTGCGAGCCACCTGATCTCAGGCCAGTTCCACGAGCACCTCGCCGCGCGCAAGGTGCCGGTGATGCAATGGCGCGTGATGGCCGCGCTGTGGGACGCGCCGAAGTCGGCGCGCGAGGTCGCCGAGATCATCCTGCAGAAGCAGCCCACCGTCTCGAAGCTGCTCGAGCGCATGGAGCGCCAGGGCCTGGTGCGGCGCGAACCCGACGCCGAGGACCGGCGGCGCATCGTCGTCAGCCTGTCGCCGCGCGGCCGCGCGGTCGCGGGCCCCTTGATCGAGGCCGCGCGCGAGCACGAGCGCGCGGTGCTCGAGCCCTTCGGCGCGACGAACGCCGCGACGCTGGTGACGGTGCTGCAGCGGCTGATCGACCGCAACCGCTGACGGCCGTGCCGCGACGCCGCGCCGCATCCGTTCGAGCCGTCCGCCGAGGCGTGGGCCTCGAGCGCTCCCGGATCGAGCGGGGCGGTTGCACAGGGGTCGCGCCGACCCGCGCGTCGGGTCGCCGCGCGGGCGCGGCGCCGCCTGCACTATGATCCGACACGGGCAGCCTGCGTCGCGCCGCCCGTGCCCCGGGGCACCCGCCATGACCGAACTGACCGTCCGCCGCCTCTCGATCGACCTCGACACGCCGTTCCCGGTGCGCTGGGCGGGCGGCGACGCGTTCCGCTCGGCGCTCTTCAACGCACTGTCGATGAGCTTTCCCGTCGGCGAGCAGTTCTTCATCGACTCGGTCCGCGCCGGCGCCGCCGCGCTGCCGCCCGGCGAGCGCGAGCGCTTCGCGCCCGAGATCCGGGCGTTCGTCGGCCAGGAAGCGACGCACCGCCACCTGCACGCGCGCTTCAACGCGATCCTCGCCGCACACGGCCAGGTCAACACCGTCGAGGCACGGGCCGGGCGCCGGATGGCGGCGGCCGAGCGGCTCGACGTGCGCAACCGCGTCGCGGCGACCGCCGCCACCGAGCACCTGACCGCGGTGTTCGCCGAGTGGACGCTGCGCCATCCCGAGGCGTTCGACGGCGTCGAGCCGAGGCTGCGCCGGCTGTGGGAGTGGCACGCGGCCGAGGAGTCCGAGCACCGTTCGACCGCCTTCGACCTCTATGTCGCGCTCGGCGGGAACCACGCATGGCGGGTCCGGATCTTCCGGTTCGTGACCGCGACCTTCGTCGTCGACATCGGACGCCAGACCCTGCGCAACCTCTGGAACGACGGCGCGCTGTTCCGGCCTTCGACCTGGGCGAGCGCTGCACGGTTCCTGTTCGGCCGCGACGGCTTCGCGCGTGGCAACGTCGCGGCCTGGCGCACCTACCTGTCGCCGGAGTTCCACCCGTCGAAGCACGGCGGCGAACTCGGCGCCCGCTGGCTCGCGTCGCATGCCGACACGTATACCAGGGTCGGCGTGCCGGCCGGTGGCTGACCGGCGCACCGCCTCACCGTCGCGCGCCGCCGCCGTCTCGCCTGAACCGCCCGACCTCGCGCTCGAGGTCGTCGCGCTCCTCGCAACCCGCGGGGCACAGCCGCACCAGCCGCTCGAGGTGGCGCGCGGCCAAGCGCAGGTCGCCCTTCGCCAGCGCGAGCTCGCCCGCATACTCGAGCGCGCCCCGGCGATCGGGATCGATGCGCAACGCGTCGTCGCAGTGACGCTGCGCGGCCTCCAGGTCGGGGCGGTCCCGCTTGCGCGACGCGAACCCCATCAGGTTGTGCCAGTCCGCACTGGACGGATCGCGCGCGCGGCCCAGCGCCTCCAGCGCGTCGTCCCAGCGGCGCGCGGCGGTCGCGGGCGATGCGACGCAGGACAACGCGATCGAGACTGTCGCGATCGCGAGCGCCGATCCCCGGCGAGCGCAGCGGCGACGGCGACCGAAGCCGGCCTCAGGTGCCGACGACGCCACCGTCGAGCTTCCGGATCGCGACCGTCGCGCTGCGCGGCCGGCCGTCGGGTCGCCCGTCGGGCCAGTTGCTGAACCGGCGGGGATTGTCGGGGTCGCTGCGCTCGCTCGGGCTCTCGCCCGGATGCTGGATGTTGATGAACATCGTCCGGCCGTCGGGCGTTGCGGTCGCGCCGGTCACCTCGCAGCCGGCGGGCCCGACGAGGAAGCGGCGGATCTCGCCGGTGCGCGGATCCGCCGCCAGCATCGCGTTGTTGCCGAGATTGCGCAGGTCGCCCTTGCCGATCGCGCTGGTCGACATGTCGGTCTGGATCCACAGCACGCCGCGGGCGTCGGTCCACAGGCCGTCGGGGCACGCGAAGGCATCGCCCTTGACCGTGCCGCGCGCCTCGGCCCGCTCGAGCGTGGCGTCGCCGGCGAGGACGAAGTGGTTCCACTCGAAGGTCGCGCCGTCGAAATCGCCGGCGTCCCTCCAGCGGATGATGTGGCCCATCGTGTTGCCGGCCCGCGGATTGGCCGCGTCGGCGCCGGGCTGGTTCTGGCCGCCGCGGTTGCTGTTGTTCGTCAGCGTGCAGTACACCCAGCCCTGGCGGTCGACGTCGATCCACTCCGGGCGGTCCATCTTCGTCGCGCCGAGCCGGTCGCTCGCCTGCCGCGCCCTGACGACGACATCGCCCTGGTCGGCGAAGCCCTCGGCCGCGGTCAGCGGACCCTGGCCGTGCACCAGCGGGATCCACCGGCCGGTGCCGTCGGCGTCGAAGCGCGCGACGTGGAGCGTGCCGTGGTCGAGCAGCGTGGCGTTCGCCTGCGCTCCTCCGGGTCGGATCGCGTCGCGGCTGACGAACTTGTAGATGTACTCGAAGCGCGCGTCCTCGCCCATGTAGACGACCGCCCGGCGGTCCCGCGTGACCGCGACCGTCGCCCCTTCGTGCGCGGCGCGGCCGAGCGCGGTGCGCTTGACGGGGGCGCTGCCCGGGTCGGACGGATCGATCTCGACGATCCAGCCGAAGCGGTTGATCTCGTTCGGGTGCCGCGCCGCATCGAAGCGCTCGTCGTGCTCGTGCCAGCGGTAGCCCACCGGGTCGCCGCGACGCAGTCCCCAGCGGGCCTGGTGGGCGTCGGGTTGCTCGGGTCCGCGAAAGTAGAAGATGAAGTTCTCCTCGCAGGTGAGGTAGGTGCCCCACGGGGTGATGCCGCTGCCGCAGTTGTTCAGCGTGCCGAGCACGCGCCGGCCCGACGGATCGGCGGCCGTCTGCATCAGCCGGTGACCCGCGGCCGGGCCGCCCACCGCCATCGGGGTCGAAGCCGTGATGCGGCGCGCCCACCGGCTCGGCCGGACGACCTCCCACCGGCCGCCGCGCTGCTCCACCTCGATGACGGAGACGCCGTGCGCGGCCTGCGCCTTGCGCACCTTCTCGGCGCTCCAGGTCTTCATGCCGTCCGTGTGGAGCAGGCCGTCGTCGGCGTACTCGTGGTTCATCACGAGCAGCCCGGCCGTCGCGCGCTCGGGCGCCGCCGGATGGCGGAAGAAATGGATGCCGTCGTGGTGCATGCCCAGCTGGGTCTCCTGCTGGGCGGCGGTGTTGCCGGCGTCGAAGCGAAACGCGTGCGCTTCGCCCTGCAGCCCCACCGGGTCGCCCCAGGGCGCCATCGGCTGCGCGACGTAGCCCTCGGGCACGACGACCGTGTCCGCGGTGCCGACCGGCACGCTGCGGAACCCGAGCAGCGGTCCGTCGGCGGACGGACCGAACGCGGAGCAGCCCCCGAGCGGCGCCAGCAGCCCGCCGACCGCGGCCCCGAGGCCGCCGCGGATCAGGGTGCGGCGCGCGGGATCGGACACGTCGTGGATGCTGGGATTGGAGGAGCGGTTGCTGTCCTCCATCAGGGAGAAGTCCTTGGCCATCGTGGTGCTCGGGAGAAGGTCGGGCGTCGTTTCGGGAATGCTGGGCGGGATCGATGACGGTTCCGTGACAGGGGTCCGTCGTGCCCGGGTCGGTCGACGGGCCGGGGCCCGGTCGACCGGGCCCCGCCGCGATCACGCGGACTCGCGCATCGTCCAGCGCATGTCCGGATAGCGCTCGCCCGCCACCGCCTCGTGCAGCCGCAGCGCGTCGATACGCGCGAGGTCGCGCGTCGAGAGCGCGACGTCGACCGCGCCGAGGTTCTCCTCGAGCCGGGTCACCTTCGTCGTGCCGGGGATCGGCACCACGTCGCGCCCCTGCGCGAGCACCCATGCGAGCGCGAGCTGCGCGGGCGTGCGGCCCTTCTCCCGCGCGATCGCGGCGAACGCCGCGAGCAGCGTGCGGTTGCGCGCCGCGTTGTCCGGCGCGAAGCGCGGCTGCGTGCGGCGGAAGTCGTCGGCGGCGAGCGTCGACGGGTCGGTGGCGGCGCCCGCGAGGAAACCGCGCCCGAGCGGGCTGTACGGCACGAAGCCGATGCCGAGCTCGCGCAGCACCGGCAGCAGCGGCTCGACGTCGCGGCTCCACAGCGAGTACTCGGTCTGCACCGCGGCGATCGGATGGACCGCGTGGGCGCGGCGCACGGTGTTCGGTCCGACCTCCGAGAGCCCCAGCCAGCGGACCTTGCCGGCGCGGACCAGGTCGGCCATCGCACCGACCGTGTCCTCGATCGGCGTGACGCCGTCGACGCGATGGATGTAGTACAGGTCGATCGTATCGACGCCGAGCCGCTTCAGCGACGCGTCGCAGGCCTCGCGAACGTAGCCGGGCTTGCCGGACATCCCGCGGTACGTCGGATCGTCGCGCCGGCGCAGGATCCCGAACTTCGAGGCGAGCACCACGCGGTCGCGCCGGCCGGCGATCGCGCGGCCGACGAGCGACTCGTTGTCGCCGTGGCCGTAGATGTCGGCGGTGTCGAGCAGCGTGCAGCCGCGCTCGATCGCCCGGTGGATCGTCGCGATCGAGCCCGCCTCGTCGGCGGGGCCGTAGAACTCGCTCATGCCCATGCAGCCGAGGCCGAGGGCGCCGACGACGGGTCCGTCGCGGCCGAGGGTGCGGGTCGGTAGGGTGTCCATGGGACTCATGATGCACCGTCGGGCCTTCGGCGTCGCGCCGGGTGCGCGCACGCGTGCTCGACGACGGGCCCGGTTTGACCGGCGCGCGGCACCCGACTACGCTGCCCCGGCCCGGCGACGCACCGGGCCTCGCAGGGATTGTCGAACGATGGACCGCAGACGACTGCTGCACGGCGCCGCCGCCGCGCTCGCCGCGCCGGCGCTGGTCGCGCGCGCCGCCGACGCCGACTGGCCGCGCAAGCCGATGCGCCTGGTGGTGCCCTTCGCGCCCGGCGGAAGTTCGGAGATCGTCGCGCGCTCGGTCGCCGCCGAGATGACGAAGCAGATCGGCCAGAGCGTCTACGTCGAGAACAAGCCCGGCGGCGCCGGCACCGTCGCGATGGCCGACGTCGCGAAGGCCGAACGCGACGGCCACACGCTGATCCTTGGCCACGTCGGCACGCTCGCGGTCAATCCGGCGATGCTGCCCAAGCAGTCGTTCGACGTCGACCGGGACTTCGTCGCCGTGACGCTGCTCGCCCGCGTGCCGAACCTGTTCGTCGTGCATCCCGACGTCCCCGCGAAGGATCTCAAGGAGTTCGTCGCGCTCGCCAAGGCGCGGCCCGGCCAGCTCAACTACGGCTCGGCCGGCAACGGCAGCGCGGGCCACCTGTCGATCGAATACCTGAAGCTGGTCGCGGGCATCTTCGTCACCCACATCCCCTACCGCGGCACCGGCCCGCAGATGGTCGACCTGCTCGCCGGCCGCACCGAGCTCGGCGCGACCGGTGCGCCGGCGTCGCTTCCGTACGTGCGCAGCGGCAAGCTGCGCGCGATCGCGGTCGGCTCGGCGCAGCGCGTGCCCGGCCTGCCCGACGTGAAGACCGTCGCCGAGCAGGGCTACCTCGGCTTCGAGACCTCGCAGTGGTACGGGCTGCAGGCGCCCGCGGGCACGCCGGACGCGATCGTCCGGCGGATCGCCGAGGAGGCGGGCAAGGCGCTGCGCGCGTCGTCGGTGACCGAGCGCTTCGCGAGCGACGCGGCGATCGCCGTGGGCAGCACGCCCGAGCAGTACGCGGCATTCGTGAAGGCCGAGCAGAAGCGGTGGGGCGAGGTCGTGAAGCGGGCCGGCATCAAGCCGGACTGACCCCGAGCGCATCGAGCTCGACGACCCCGCCGCCCCCGACGTCTCCGCGCTGCTCGAGGAGCACCTGCGCGACATGCACGCGCAATCGCCCCCTGAGAGCGTGCACGCGCTCGACGTCGGTGGCCTGAAGATCCCCTCGATCACCTTCCGGACGGTGCGCGACGGCGACTTGCTGCTCGGCTGCGGCGCGCTGAAGGAACTGGACGACGCGCGGCACGGCGAGGTCAAGTCGATGCGCACGCCGCGCTCGCTGCGCCGCCGCGGCGCCGGCCGCGCGGTGCTCGCGCACATCCTCGACGAGGCCCGCCGCCGCGGCTACACCCGCCTCAGCCTGGAGACCGGGCGATGGACGCCTTCGCGCCGGCGAGGCGGCTCTACGAGAGCGCCGGCTTCGCGTACTGCGGGCCGTTCGGCGACTACCGCGAGAACCCGAACAGCGTGTTCATGACGTTGGTGCCGTAGCTGATACGCCGGCGAGCGGCCCGAGCGAACACAGCGCGCCGACCGTCCAGTCGAGGTCCAGCCGCTCGCCGCGCCAGCGGCCGGTAGCGGTGTGCGGAGCGATCGCCGGGCCCTCGCGTGCGTGCTCGGCGACGATCGCCTGCGTCGAGCCCGTCGTTCGCGGCGCCGCCTCGATGCGCCGCCCGAGCGCGTCGGTGAACTCGATCGCGCCGTCGTCGAGCACCCGCACCGTCGCGCCGCCCTCGTGCACATGCCGATGGTGCCGCCGGCACAGC
>Ga0315899_10005004_pt1 | contig 14325 bp, 10 predicted proteins | sample LakEriMetagenome_2_FD_203518 | JGI IMG/M metagenome (GOLD analysis project Ga0315899, IMG submission 203518) | Freshwater fungal communities from buoy surface, Lake Erie, Ohio, United States - Buoy 4 MA112 | ecosystem: Environmental > Aquatic > Freshwater > Lake | place: USA: Lake Erie, Ohio... | reverse complement strand
GGCGGTACGACTTCGCCGATGACCAGGCGGGGGCGGTGGAGTTTCCGACGCTTCTGGTGGCCTCGCTGTACGGACTGAGCCTGCTGCCATCGGCGACCAGCTTTCTGGTGCTCTTCCTCGGATTGGAGATGATGTCCATTCCGGTGTATGCGCTCATCGTGCTGGCATTCCGCCGCCCGCAGTCGGCCGAATCGGCGCTCAAGTACCTGGTGCTCAGTGGAGCGGCCACGGCGACCCTGCTCATGGGGCTGTCGCTGATCTACGGGGCCACGGGTGCCATGTCGCTGTCGGCGTTTGCGCTGGCGGCTGGCCAGACCGATCTGTTGGTGAAAACCGGCGTCGTGCTCGTGCTGCTGGCCCTGTTCCTCAAGGCCGCCGTCGTCCCGTTTCATGCATGGGCACCGGACACGTACGAAGGCGCGAGCGTGACCGTGACCGCCTACATGGCGACGCTGTCCAAGGCCGCAGTGCTGCTGGTCGCGGTGCAGCTCTTCGCCGGCGTTGAGGTGGGCGGCGCCCTTGTCGACGTGCTGGCCGTACTGCCGCTGCTGTCCATCGTCTGGGGCAACATCGCGGCCATTCGGCAGAGCAACCTGCGGCGCATGATCGCCTATTCGTCGATCGCGCACGCGGGATACCTCTTCTATGCGTTCCTTGGCACCAGCGAGGGGCGACTGGAAGCGGTGATGTTCTACCTCGTCGTATATGCGGCGGGCAACCTGCTGGCGTTCGCCGCCCTGCCGCCCAACCGCGACGATGCGACGCGCGACCAGATGGAGACGCTCGATGGCCTGTATCATCGTGACCCGTGGTCGGCCTCGCTGATCGCGGTGGCCATGCTGTCGCTCGCCGGCCTGCCGCCGTTCCCCGGGTTCACCGCCAAGTTCCTCATCTTCAAGTCGGTGGTGGCCGCCGGCTTCAGCACGTACGCCGTGCTGGGACTCGTGGGGAGCTTCCTCGGTCTCTATTTCTACCTGCGCGTCATCCAGCGCATGTTCATGCTGCCCAGCACGACCCCGGCTTCACCCGCAGACGGTGCGTTCGGCCCGCGTGTTGCCGGCGTGCTCTGTCTCGCGGCCACGGCGCTGTTCATGATCGCGCCGGGCTGGGTTCTCGATCGCCTCTGAGCCATCACGCCCCCTCGCTGCGTCGAGTGGGCGTCCGCATGGTTCTTCACCACCGATATACCGGCACTCCCCGTGACCGAACTTCCAGCAGTCAAGCGCGGCGCCGCGCTCCTCAACGACCCCGAGCTCAACAAGGGAACGGCCTTTACCGAAGCCGAGCGTTCAGCGCTTGGTCTGCGTGGATTGCTGCCGCCCCGCGTCATGACGCAGCACGAACAGCTCGAGCGCTTCCTCCCCGGCGTACGCTCGCGTCCCACGCCGCTCGATCAGTACGCGTATCTCGTCGGCCTGCACGATCGCAACGTCACGCTCTTCTATCGCCTGGTGATGGATCATCTCGAGGAGATGATGCCCATCCTGTACACCCCGACCGTAGGCCAGGCCTGTCAGGAGTTCGGGCGCATCTTCCGCCGGAGCCGGGGCCTGTTCGTCACTGCCGACGACGCGGGCCGGGTGCGCGAGGTGCTGGCCAATTGGCCGCATGACGACGTGCGCATGATCGTGGTGACCGATGGCGAACGCATTCTTGGTCTTGGTGATCTCGGTGCCAACGGCATGGGCATTCCCATTGGCAAGCTCACGCTCTACACCGCGTGCGCCGGCGTGCCGCCCAGACAGTGCCTGCCCATCGCCATCGACGTGGGCACCGACAACACGCATCTGCGCGAGAGCGCGTCGTACATGGGCCTGCGCCAGCCGCGGTTGCGCGGCGCCGCGTACGACGCGCTGCTCGACGAGTTCGTGGAGGCGGTGCAGGAGCGGTTCCCGCAGGTCTGCCTGCAGTTCGAGGATTTCGGCAACCACAATGCGTTCACGCTGCTCGACAAGTGGCGTGACCGCATGTGCACCTTCAACGACGACATCCAGGGAACGGCCTCGGTCACGCTGGCCGGCCTCTACTCGGCGGCGCGCATTACCGGCACGCCGATCACCGACATGCGTCTCCTCTTTCTCGGCGCGGGCGAGGCGGGCATCGGCATTGGCGACCTCGTGGTCGAAGCAATGACGGAAGAGGGGATCTCGTCGGCCGATGCGCACAGCCGGTGCTGGTTCATGGATTCGAAGGGGCTGGTGGTGAAGTCGCGCACCGATCTTGCCGTGCACAAACAGCCCTACGCCCACGACCATCCGCCGGTGGCGTCGTTCCTCGAGGCGGTGGAGACGATCAAGCCGCACGCCATCATCGGGGTGTCGGGCATGCCGGGCACCTTCACGGCGCCGGTGCTCGCCGCCATGGCGCGACACCACGCGCGTCCCATCGTGATGGCCCTCTCCAACCCCACCTCGAAGGCCGAATGCACCGCCCGTGAGGCCTACGCCACCACCGACGGGCGCGCCATCTTCGCCAGCGGCAGCCCGTTCGCTCCGGTGACCCACAAGGGGCGCACGCATGTACCGGGGCAGGGAAACAACGCCTACATCTTTCCCGGCGTGGGCCTTGGTGTCATCGTGGCCGATTCATCTCGCGTCACCGACGAAATGTTCGCGGCCGCTGCGCGTACGCTCGCTTCCACCGTGACCGACGACGATCTGGCCATGGGGCGCATCTATCCCAGCCTCTCGCGTATTCGCGAGGTCTCGCACGCCATTGCGGTGGAAGTGGCCCGCTTGGCCTACGAGCGCGGATTGGCCAGGGCGCCCAGACCCGATGACCTCAGCGCGGCCGTCTCGGCGGCCATGTATCAGCCGGTCTATCCGGTGTACGCCGAATAGCGCCGGAGTGTGTGGCCGTGCGGTCGCGTTCGGCGGTCGCGTGGTCGGAGCGTGAGTGGAGTCGGGCCAGCTCGTCCAGGGTGTTGACATTGCAGAAGCTGGCCGAGAGTTCGGGCATGGGGACCTCGTGCACGCGCAGCGTCGTGAGCCAGGCGTGGACCGATCGGTGACCGGCGGCGAGTTGGGCGGCGATCGTCTGGCAGCGGTGCGTGCGCACCAGCAGGAAGAGATGTTGCGCCCGCTCCCCGTCGTGCGGAACGGCGCCGTCGTGCGCCTCGCTCACCGAGGCCATCAGACGGGGCACGAGCGTGCGATCGAGCAACGGCGCATCACCCGGGCAGCAGAAGATCCACGGCGTGCGGACATGGGCGGCGGCGCTGCCGAGTCCGCCCAACGGTCCCAGCCCCTCGCTCGCATCGGGCACCACGTCGTGCCCGAACTCCGCATAGCGGGCGCGTTCACGGTTGGCGCTGATGATCACGCGCCCGACCTGTGGCGTCAGACTGTCCCGCACATGCTGGACGAGCGGCCGGCCATGCAGCAGCTGCAGCGGCTTTTCCACGTCACCCATGCGATGACCGCGACCGCCGCAGAGGATCACGCCGGTAATCTCGGCCGCTTCGGCCCCCACGGCGCGCGCCGCGCTCACATGCCCGCGGTCAGCCGTCGTCGCGGCCACTGGGACGGAGCTGCGCGGCCGCCTTGATCACCAGGGGATGCAACGGGACCGCCGACGGCACCAATCCGTTCACCACCACCAGCAGATCCTTGCGCATGGAGGGCGGCCAGAACTTCACCAGATGTTCGCGGATCCCCTCCACGGCATCCTCTTCGGGATACACGGCGAAGAACTGCGCAATCTGGTTGGCCATGCGCACGATCTCGTCATCCTGCATGCGATTCATGCCTCCTGATAGGACGCGGGCGCCAGCCGGATGACGCGCAGGTCGTCGCCGCGCCCGTTGGCGCAGGCCAGCGGCAACTCGAGCGCTGACGCCCACTGCAGCGCCATCGTGGTGGGCGCGCTGATGGTCGCCAGCAGCTGGGCATTGGTGACGCTGCTCTTGTACACCAGCTCGTAGCTGCAACGGCTGCTCATCACGATGAAGCCTTCGTCGTCCAGCCACCGGCGCGCGGCCAGTGCCCCCACCAGCTTGTCGAGGGCGTTGTGGCGTCCCACATCCTCGCGCACCAGCGCGATGCGGCCGCCCATGTCGCACCAGGCGGCCGCGTGCACACTGCGTGTGGCGCGATTGAGCGGCTGCTGTGCGGAGAGGTTGTTCAGCGCCCGGGCCACGGCACCATCATCAACCGCGCGCCGGGGGCGAGGCACGGCCGCACCACGTGCCTGCAGGTGCGCCAGGGATTCCACGCCGCACACGCCGCAGGCACTGTTGCCGAGCACCGTGCGTGCCCCCAGACGCCCGGTCTGCACGGCATCAGGGGCCACGACCACGTTCACCAGCGTCTCGCCCAGCCACGTGCGCACCTCCACGTCCCGGATGACCTGCGCGCTGGCGATGACCTGCTCGGTGAGCAGCAGGCCGCGCGCCAGATCGTCGAGATCGGTGGGTGTGGCCAGCATGACCGTGAAGGGGGTGCCGTTCACCGCCACCTGAACCGGTGCTTCCACCGCCAGCATCCAGACGGCGGGAGTTTCGCGTCCATCCGCATCGGCGCTGGTGACCGTGACGGCGGCCTGCCCCGCCGCTTCGGGCGGCCGTTCAGTCAACGGGGTGCACCTCGACGGCCGTGACCTTGTACTCGGGACAGTTGGTGGCCCAGTCGGAATACTCCGTGGTCACCACATTGGCGGCGTTGTCGGGATGGTGGAAGGTGGTGTACACCACGCCCTCCGGCACGCGATCACTGACGCGGGCATGCAGGGTGATGCCGCCCTTGCGGCTCTGGAGCAGCACGCCGTCGCCATTGCCAATGCCGCGCACCTCCGCATCGTGCGGGTGCATCTCCAGCACGTCTTCCTGATGCCATACCGTGTTGGCCGTGCGACGCGTGGCCGTCCCCACGTTGTACTGCGACAGGATGCGCCCCGTGGTCAGCAGCAGCGGGTACCGGCGGGTGGAGCGTTCGTCGGTGGGAACGTACTGCGTGACGAGGAAACGGCCCCGACCGCGCACGAACTGCTCTTCGTGCATGATGCGGGTGCCCAGCGGCCGGTCGGCCGTACAAGGCCACTGTACACTGCCGACCTGGTCGAGATAGGCGAACGACACGCCGGCAAAGGTGGGGGTGAGGGCGGCAATCTCGTCCATGATGGCCGCGGCCGAATCGTACTGCATGGGGTAGCCCATGGCCGTCGACAGTCGGCACACCGCCTCCCACTCGGCCAGCCCGGTACGCGGCGGCGTGACCGGGCGCACGCGGTTGATGCGACGCTCGGCGTTGGTGAAGGTCCCGTCCTTCTCCAGGAAGGCCGTACCCGGCAGGAATACGTGGGCGTACTTGGCCGTCTCGTTGAGAAAGAGGTCCTGCACGACCACGCACTCCATGGCGCGCAGCGCGGCGGTCACGTGTTTCGTATTGGGGTCCGACTGGGCGAGGTCTTCGCCCTGGATGAACATGCCGCGGAACTGACCGGTGAGCGCCAGCGCCAGCATGTTGGGAATGCGCAGCCCCGGCTCGGGGTCGAGCGCCACGTGCCATGCCTGCTCGAAGAGATGGCGTGTCGCGTCGTCGGAGATGTGCCGGTACCCCGGCAATTCGTGCGGAAACGAGCCCATGTCACAGGAGCCCTGCACGTTGTTCTGTCCGCGCAGCGGGTTCACGCCGGTCCCATCACGGCCGACCTGTCCCGCCACCATGGCCAGATTGGCGATGCCCAGCACCATGGTGCTGCCCTGGCTGTGCTCCGTCACACCGAGACCGTAGTAGATGGCTGCGTTGCCGCCGGTGGCGTAGAGGCGGGCGGCGGCACGGACCTCCGCTGCGGGAACGCCGGTGCACGCCTCGGTGGCTTCCGGCGATTGCTCCGGCTGCGCGATGAAGGCCTTCCACTGCTCGAACGAGCGCGCATCACAGCGGGCCTCCACGAAGGCGTTGTCCACCAGCCCTTCGGTGACGATGACGTGCGCCATGGCGTTGATGACCGCCACATTGGTGCCGGGCCGCAACTGCAGGTGGTGCGCCGCGCGGATGTGCGGTGAGCGCACCAGGTCGATGCGCCGCGGGTCGATGACGATGAGCCTGGCCCCCTGCCGCAGGCGACGCTTGAGCCGCGAACCGAAGACCGGGTGGGCATCGGTGGGATTGGCGCCGATCACCACGATCACGTCGGCGTGCGCCACCGACTTGAAGTCCTGCGTACCGGCGGCCGTGCCGAAGGTCTGCTTGAGCCCATACCCGGTGGGCGAGTGGCACACCCGCGCACAGGTATCGATGTTGTTCGTGCCGAAGGCGGCGCGGACCATCTTCTGCACCACGTACACTTCTTCGTTGGTGCACCGCGAGCTGGACACACCGCCAATGGCATCCCGCCCATACTGTCGTTGGAGCGCCGTGAACTTGCCGGCGGCAAAGGCAATGGCCTCGTCCCACGACACCGCACGCCAGTCGTCGGTGATCTGCTCGCGAATCATGGGCCGCAGGATGCGGTCCTGGTGCGTGGCGTAGCCCCACGCAAACCGTCCCTTCACGCACGAGTGCCCCTCATTGGCGCCGCCGTCGGCCGCCGGGACCATGCGCACCACCTCGTTCCCCTTGAGCTGGGCCTCGAACGAGCAGCCTACGCCGCAGTAGGCGCAGGTGGTCTTGACCGTTCGCTCCGGCTGGCCGGCGTCCACGACGGTCTTTTCGATGAGCGTGGCGGTGGGGCAGGCCTGCACGCAGGCGCCGCAGGATACGCACTCGCTGGCCAGGAACCCCTCATCGATGCCTGCCGTGACCTTCGACGCGAACCCGCGGTCGGTGATGCTGAGCGCGAACGTCCCCTGGATCTCGTCGCACGCCCGCACGCACCGCGAACACACGATGCACTTTGCCGGGTCGAAGGTGAAATACGGATTGCTTTCGTCCTTCACGGCCGCGAGATGGTTGGCCCCGTCCATGCCATAGCGGACTTCGCGCAGCCCCACCGCTCCCGCCATGTCCTGCAGCTCGCAGTCGCCGTTGGCGGCGCACGTGAGGCAGTCGAGCGGGTGATCGGAGATGTACAGCTCCATCACGTTGCGCCGAATGCGGGCCACCTGCGGCGTCTGGGTGCGTACGACCATGCCGGACTCCACGGGCGTCGTGCACGAGGCCGGCAGGCCGCGGCGTCCCTCCACCTGCACGATGCACAGCCGGCAGGAGCCGAATGACGCCAGGGAGTCGGTGGCGCACAGTTTGGCGATGTCCACGCCAACCGTGCGCGCGGCCTGCATGATGCTCGTTCCCGCGGGCACCGATGCCGCCATACCATCGATGGTGAGTTCGATCATTGTCCGGTCCCTCCGGCAGGGGCGAGCAGATCCCCTGCGAAATGGGTCATCACGCTGCGGACGGGCAGGGGGGTGAGCCCGCCAAGGGCGCACAGCGAACCGATCTCCATGGTCTCGCACAGCTCCTCGAGCAACTGCCACTGCCGACGGCTCTCGTCACGCCGCCGCAAGCGCTGAATGACTTCCACCCCGCGGGTAGAGCCGATCCGACACGGGGTGCACTTGCCGCACGATTCGTGCGCACAGAACGCCATGGCGAACTCCGCCTGCTCGGCCATATCCACCGTGTCGTCAAAGCAGACGATCCCGCCGTGGCCCAGCATGGCGCCCACGGCCGAGAACGACTCGTAGGCGAGTGGTGTGTCCCAGAGATGCTCGGGCAGGTAGGCACCGAGCGGCCCGCCTACCTGAATGGCGCGCAGGGGCCGCCCGCTCAGCGACGCGCCGCCGAACTCCTCGACCACGGAGCGCAAGGATCGGCCGAACGGGAGCTCCACCAGGCCGCCGCACCTGATGTTGCCGGCCAGCTGAAAGGGCATGGTCCCGGTCGAGCGGTCGAGGCCGAGGGCGGCGTAGCGCGCGCCGCCGGCGGCCAGTACATCGGTGGCTGCGGCCAGCGTGAGCACGTTGTTGATGACGGTGGGGCAGCCGAAAAGCCCACGCAGGGCCGGCAGCGGCGGCTTGGCGCGCACGACGCCGCGCTTTCCCTCGAGGCTCTCCAGCAGCGCCGTCTCCTCGCCGCAGATGTACGCGCCCGCTCCCACGCGCACCTCCACGTCGAAGCGCGGTCCGATGCCCAGCACGCGTGCCCCCAGCAGTCCGGCCGTATAGGCGCGGGTCACGGCGTCGCGCAGCACCGAGATGGCCCACGGATACTCCGACCGCAGGTAGACGTAGCCACGCTCGGCCCCCACCGCGAGTCCGGCGATGATCATGCCTTCGATGAGCTGGTACGGATCGGCCTCGATGAGCAGCCGGTCCGCGAAGGTGCCGGAATCGCCCTCGTCGGCGTTGCACACGACGTACTTCGTGGTGCCGGCAGCCTGCCGCACCGTGTTCCACTTGATGCCGGCCGGGAACGCTGCCCCGCCGCGGCCTCGCAATCCGGAGGTGGTGACGTCGGCCACGATCTCCGCGCCGGACAGGGTGAGCGCCCGCCGCACGCCCGCCAACCCGCCGTGCCGCTCATAGTCATCCAGCGAGAGCGGGTCGATGAGACCAGCGCGGCGGAACGTGATGCGCTGCTGCCCGGCAAACCACGGGTGTGACTCCACGGCCCCCAGGCACCGGTCATGCGCCAGGTTGACCTGGCCCCGAACAAACAGGGTGTCCACCTCGTGGGGCATCACATTGCCGAATCCCACGCGTCCCGCGCTGGTCTCGACCTCCACCAACGGCTCCAGCCAGGCCGCTCCGCGCGATCCGTTGCGCACGATCGTGAGATCGAGCCCCGCGCTCACGCCGTGCGCGGCAATGGCGCGCGCCACGTCGTCGGCACCCATCGACCGGGCGGCCGTATCGTTGGGGATGAACACGCGCGTGCTCACGATCGTGACCGGTTGGTGGCGGGCAGCTGCAGCAGGGTGTCGAAGCGGCCGGGCGTGACACGGCCATGCACCGCGTCCTTCACGCGCATGGACGGACCGAGTGCACAATTGCCCAGGCAGTAGACCGCCTCCAGGTGATGCGTGCCATCTGCCGTGCTGCTGCCGAGCGGGACTCCCAACCGTTGTTCGGCGTGAGCGGCGAGTGCACGGGCGCCCACGGCCTGACAGGCTTCCGCCATACACAGCTGGACGACGGTGTCGCCCACCGGGGTCTCGCGGAAGTCACCGTAGAACGTCACTACGCCGTAGACGTCGGCGCGCGACAGATTGAACGCGTGCGCGGCAAAGCGCATCGCGGCAGGCGACACATGGCCCAGCCGTTCCTGCACGCGGTGCAGGAACGGGAGGAGTTGGTCAGCCTGGGGAGACAGGTCGGCGATGAGTTCGTCGAGACAGGCGAGCTCATCGGCGTCCGGCATGGGGGGGTGGGACATGCACACCGATGGGGGCGCGGAGCCGCGAGCGTGGGCTCCGCGCCGGGGGAAGGACCCTTAGCGGTACCGATCCATGAGCTTGTCGAGGGCGCTCTTGCCGGGGCAGAGCTTCTCGAAGGGCAGGTCAACCAGCGCCGTCTGCGGTGTGCGCAGATAGTCGTGCATGTCGCGGCCGTTCTCGTCCACGAAGAGCAGCCCCGTGGCGATCTCGCCGCGTGCCTGGCAGGCCCGGACGTGCGCGTACGCCGACTCACGGTTGGTGGGGTCGTACTCGGCTGCGGTCGAGCGCAGCCGCACCGCGGCCCCGTCGTGCATGACGACCGTGCGCACTTCTTCGTCCGTGTCACCCACGGTGATCTCGCGCTGGAGCGGTACGAAGTCGGCATGTACCGCCTCCACCTCGTGCTCGCGGGTGAACGCATAGCTCTTGGTGGAGCCCTCGTGGTCGTTGAAGCTCACGCAGGGGGAGATCACGTCGATGATCGCGAACCCCTTGTGGGCCAGCCCGGCCTTGATGATGGGCACCAGCTGCTTCTTGTCTCCCGAGAATGACCGCGCCACGAACGTGGCCCCGAGCGTGAGGGCCAGCAGCACCGGGTCGATGGGCGACTGCTCGTTGGCTTCCCCCTTCTTGCTCTTCGACCCCACGTCGGCCGACGCGGAGAACTGCCCCTTGGTGAGCCCGTACACGCCGTTGTTCTCCAGCATGTACAGCATGTTCACGTTGCGCCGGATGGCGTGGGACAGCTGGCCGAGGCCGATGGACAGGGAGTCGCCATCGCCGGAGACGCCGATATAGGTGAGCCCGCGGTTGGCCGCGGAGGCTCCCGACGTGACCGACGGCATGCGGCCGTGCACGGAGTTGAAGCCGTGCGACTGCTTCATGAAGTACGCCGTGGTCTTCGACGAGCAGCCGATGCCGCTCATCTTGCCCACGCGGTGGGGTTCGAGGTTGAGCTCCCACCCCGCCTGCACGATGGCCGCCGTGACGGAGTCGTGGCCGCACCCCGCGCACAGGGTGGACATGGCGCCTTCGTAATCACGGATGGTGAGGCCGAGGTCGTTGGTGCGCGAGCTCGGGTGTCGAACCGGTGGCTTGGCAATGGAGGTCATGCAGTCACCTTGGCCGGGCGGGAAACGTGAGCCTGCACGGCGTCCACCACGACCTTGGCCGTGAGCGGCATGCCGCCGTAATCGAGAATGGAGTGCATGGAATCGCGGGGAATACCGAGCTCGATGGCGAGCAGCGCGCGCAGCTGCGCGTCGCGATTCTGCTCGATCACGAAATTCCGCTCGTGACGATCGAAGAAGTCCTTCACCTCGGCGCCGAACGGGAACGCGCGGAGGCGCATGATGTTCACGATGATCCCCTGCGCGCGCAGCTTGTCGGCCGCCTCCCGGACGGCGGCGTCGCAGCCGCCAATGGTGACCAGCCCGATCTCCGCCCCCTCCAGCCACGTGTACACCGGTTTCGGCATCTGCGTGGCGGCGTAGGCGAACTTGCGCTTCAGGCGATCCACCAGCTCCTGGTACGCGTCGGAGTCCTCGGTATAGGCCGCATGCTTGTCGTGCCCCGACCCGCGCACGAAGTAGGCCCCCTTGCCCCCCACGCCGGGGAGCGTGCGGGCGGCAATGCCGTCACCATCCACGTCGAGGTAGCGGGAGAACTTCTGGACCTTTTCGAGCGCCGCCGCATCCAGCACCTTGCCGCGATCCGGGCGGTAGTGCTCATCCCAGGTGAACCGCTTCACCATCCAGTCGTTCATGCCGATGTCGAGGTCGGTGGCCACGAACACGGGCGTCTGGAAGCGCTCCGCAATGTCGAAGCTCTGGACCGACAGCTCGAAGGCCTCGCCCGGATTGGCGGGGAAGAGAATGAGGTGCTTGGTGTCGCCGTGCGACGCATAGGCCAGCGACATGAGGTCGGCCTGCTGCGTGCGCGTGGGCATGCCAGTGGCCGGCCCGCAGCGTTGGATGTCGAAGAAGACGGCCGGGATGTCGGTGTAGTACGCGAGCCCGATGAACTCCTGCATGAGCGAGATGCCCGGGCCCGACGTGTTCGTGAAGGCCCGCGCCCCCGCCCAGCCCGCACCGATGATGATACCGGCGGCCGCCAGTTCGTCTTCGGCCTGCAGAATGGCGTAGTTGTGCGCGCCGGTCTCCGGATCCACCCGGAACTTCTCGCAGAAGGCCTTGAACTGTTCCATGAGCGCCGTCGCCGGCGTGATGGGGTACCACGCCCCCACCGTGGCGCCGGCGTACACGGCGCCCAGCGCACAGGCCGTGTTGCCATCGATGAGGATGGAGTCGCCGGTGGCGTCCATCTTCTCCAGATGGAACGGGAGCGGGCAGGCGAAGTTGGCCTTCGCGTAGTCGTAGCCCAGGCGGATGGCCTTGTGATTGCTGTCGAGCAGCTTGGGCTTCTTGCCGTACTTCTCCGCCAGCATGCTGCTCACCACGTCCATGTCGATGTTGAGCAGGGCGGCGAGCGATCCGGCGTAGACGATGTTGCGCAGCAGGGTGCGGTCGCGATCCCCCTGGAAATTCTCCACGCACATCTTGCCGAAGGGGATGCCGAGGATGGTGATCCCCTCGCGCACCAGATCGGGTTCGAGCGGCCAGGACGAATCGTACACCAGGTAGCCGCCCGGGCGCACCGTAGCCACATCCTTGGCATAGGTGGCCGGGTTGAGTGCCACCACCAGATCCACCTCGCTGGGCCGCGCGGTGTAGCCGTCCTTGCTGACGCGGATCTCATACCACGTGGGCAGCCCCTGGATGTTGGACGGGAAGATGTTCTTCCCCGTGACCGGGATTCCCATGCGGAAGATGGCCTGCATGAGCAACCCGTTGGCACTGGCGGAACCGGTGCCGTTCACGGTGCCCATCTTGAACGAAAAGTCGTTGATCCCGCTCATACGCTGGCTACTCCGGCGAGCATGCCCGCCACCGGCTTCTTGAGGTCGAAGACGCGCATGTCCCATGCCGCCGTGGGGCAGCGCTCGGCACAGAGACCGCAATGGAGGCAGACATCCTCGTCCTTCACCATGATGCGCTTGGTCTGCGGCAGCGATTCCGAGACGTAGATGTCCTGCGACAGGTTGAGCGCCGGTGCCGACAGCCGGGTTCGCAACTCGTCGATGGGCGTGCCGTTGGTGGTGATGGTGAGGCAGTTGGTGGGGCAGATGTCCACGCAGGCGTCGCACTCGATGCACTGCGAGGCCGTGAAATGCGTCTGGATGTCGCAGTTGAGGCAGCGGCCCACCTCCGACACGATCTGTTCCGGAGTGAAGCCCAGCTCCACCTCCGTGACCAGGTCCTTGAAGCGGCGCGTGAGATCCTCGTGCTGCATCTTGGCGCGCTTGGCCGTTTCGTAGTCGTTGTCGTACGCCCACGAATGCATGCCCATCTTGGCGCTCACCAGCGACATGCCGTACGGCGGCCGATCCGCCACCGGGTCGCGGCCCTGACAGGCGAGATCCATGGAAATGGCGGCCGCGTGGCCATGCGCCACGGCCCAGATGATGTTCTCCGGTCCCCAGGCGGCGTCGCCCCCGAAGAACACCTTGGGGTGGGTGCTCTGGTGCGTGGACTTGTTCACGATGGGCATCCCCTTCGCGTCGAACTCCACGCCGATGTCGCGCTCGACGAACTCGAAAGCATTGTCCTGCCCGATGGCCAGGATGACCTGATCACACGGAATGATGGTGGTGCCCACCACCGTGCTGGACTGCTTGCCGTTCGCGTCCTCGGTCCACTGCAGGATCTCGAACTCCATACCGACCAGCGTGCCGTTCTCGACCACCATGCGCTTGGGCGCGTGGTTCTCGATGATCTCCACCAGCTCTTCCTCGGCGTCCTCGAGTTCCCACGGCGAGGCCTTGAAGTGCTTGCGGCCACGACGCGCCACCACCTTCACGTCGGTCGCACCGAGGCGCTTGGAGGTGCGGCAGCAGTCCATGGCCGTGTTGCCAACGCCGATGATGATCACCCGCGGGCCCATCTGCTCGATGTGCTTGAAGTGCACGTTGGCCAGGAAGTCGATGCCGATGTGCACCTGCGCCGGCGCCTCCCAGCGCCCGGGAATGTCGAGTTCCTTCCCCTTCGGAGCGCCTGAGCCCACGAACACGGCGTCGTACCCTTCGTCCAGCAGCGCCTGCAGGCTCGTCACCGGCGTGCCGTAGCGCATCTCCGCGCCCATGTCGATGATGTAGCCGCACTCCTCATCGAGCACGTTCGCGGGGAGCCGGAACGACGGGATGTTGATGCGCATGAGGCCGCCAGGCGTCACGTTCTTCTCGAAGATCGTGACCTCGTATCCCAGCGGCAGCAGATCGTTGGCCACCGTCAGCGACGCGGGGCCGGCCCCGATGAGCGCCACCCGCTTGCCGTTCTTCACCTCCGGTGCCTTGGGGAGGAACGGCGTGATGTCGTCGCGATGATCGGCGGCCACGCGCTTGAGGCGGCAGATCGCCACCGGCTTCTCCTCCACACGGCTCCGGCGACAGGCCGGTTCACACGGGCGGTCGCAGACGCGTCCCAGAATGCCGGGAAACACGTTGGACTCGCGATTGAGGAGATAGCTCTCGGTGTATCGCCCCTGCGCAATGAGGCGGATGTAGCCGGGCACGTTGGTGTGGGCCGGACAGGCCCATTGGCAATCGACGACCTTGTGGTAGTACTGCGGGTCGTTGACGTTGGTCACTGCCATGTGGCGATGCTCCTGGGGAGGGATTAGCTGGCAATCGCTAGCATGGCTCAGGGACCACGCAACGGCAAGCAGGGAGGCCCCACGAAATCCTGGGAATACGCCATGTCTGCCACCACGCCCGCGCGCTGCGGCATCATCATGGGCGGGGCCGGCGGCATGGGTACGGCTGCCAGTTGCCACCGTGCTACCCTCGAACCGCGGGGGCCGCTCCGCACGCCGTTCGAGCAGGGGTGTGACTGGGACGCGTCGCACCAGCACACGGAACCGGCGACACCCCGCTGTCCGGCTCGGACCGGC
>Ga0315899_10005002_pt1 | contig 14329 bp, 19 predicted proteins | sample LakEriMetagenome_2_FD_203518 | JGI IMG/M metagenome (GOLD analysis project Ga0315899, IMG submission 203518) | Freshwater fungal communities from buoy surface, Lake Erie, Ohio, United States - Buoy 4 MA112 | ecosystem: Environmental > Aquatic > Freshwater > Lake | place: USA: Lake Erie, Ohio... | reverse complement strand
GAAGTGCAATTTCGCCTCTGTTGGCGATCAATATTTTTTTGAACATGAATTGTAATTTGATAGTCAGCAATTAGTGTGGATTAGAGTTTAGGTTGAGAATGAACGCAGCAACCACAAACTTCAAACCCTTAAACCTTTGAACGGCTAATCGTTATGCCGGCTCCACGAGGAACAAAGGCTGGTCGAACTCTACAGGACTGGCATCTTCTACCAGAACTTTCACAATTCTGCCTTTCACTTCGCATTCAATTTCATTGAAGAGTTTCATCGCTTCGATGATACAAACAACCTTACCTGGCGCAACCTCATCACCAACACTAGCGAAAATAGGTTTTCCCGGACCGGCTTGACGATAGAAAGTGCCAATCATCGGACTTTTAATGGTGATGTAGTTGTCTGCACCTGCCTTTTCTGCAGCAGGACCGGCAGGCGCTGCAGGAGCAGCTGCAGGCACAGCAGCATGAACTGGGGCCTGAGCCATAGGAGCATGAACCGGAGCAGCAACGATTTGCTGAACAGGGTCATTTTTTTGTTTGATGGTGATTTTCTTTCCATCTTCCTCTATGGTGATTTCGCCGATAGAGGTCTTGTTCATGAGTTTAACCAGCTCCTGGATTTGTTTGATGTCCATGTCAATGATTTATGTGAGCGATTAGATGATTTAAATCGGACCGCTAAGATACAAACGAATAATTACCGAGTATCAAAAAAGAGACCTTTTCTGATATAAAAAGCCCCTAAATGGTTGATTTAGGGGCATAAAATGCGAAAAATGACGGTTTTTAAAGGAATAAATTTTTCCGAAATGAAGATTATTCTTTCACCCTTTCAACATATTCACCGGTCTTAGTATTGACCCTTATCAGTTCGCCTTCATTAACAAACAGGGGAACATTTACGGTAGCGCCTGTTTCTACGGTGGCAGGTTTCAGGGTTCTGGTAGCGGTGTCGCCTTTCATGCCGGGTTCGCTGTATGTTACCAACAAAACGATTTTATCAGGCAGTTCCACGCCCATGGGCAATTCCGTCTCTCCATTGATAAGAACGCCTACTTCCTGGCCTTCTTTTAGGAAATTGGGTGCATCTATCATGCGTTCTTCTACGGTGATTTGTTCGAAAGTTTCTCCGTCCATGAAGCTGTAACCTGAATCATCTTTGTACAAAAACTGGAATGTTTTCTTTTCCACACGAACAGGGTAAATGGTCTCACCGCTGTTCCAAGTGACTTCGATGGTTCGGTTGTTGTCTACGCCCTTGAGCTTTGCCCACACTTTGGCTGCTGCACGTGCGGTTTTGTTTTGTCCGAATTCGATTACTGAATAAAGGCTGTTGTCGATTTTCAGAATCAGACCGGAGCGCATATCTGCTGTGGTTGCCATGATATTCTGGTTAAATGTTTAAGTTTTAAATTCCCGGCAAAAGTAACAATACCTCATTAAAAAATGCTAAAAATCTCCCGGCGCTTATTGGTTGTGAATTTGTTGGACTTGTTTTTTTATTTTTACAAAAAATTAGATTGTGAAAAGACTCTTTATCTTCTTATTTGCCATTGCGGTGGCCCATACGGCTTCAGCGCAGGATCCCAAGCCCAAATTCATGTATTTGAAGTCGGACACGGGCAAGATCTTCCTTTTGCCCGACAGCACCCTTTTCAGTACTGCAAAATTGCAGAAAAACAAGACGACCATCATGATATATTTTGGTCCGGATTGCGGTCATTGCATCACATTTACTAAAAGAATGGTAGACAGTATCGACCTGCTCAGTCATACACAGATCGTTATGGTGTCTTCATTTGAGATGGATAAAATCAGGAAATTCTACCAGGATTTGAACCTGTCGCAATGTGCCAACATAAGAGTTGGCAAAGACCGTAATTTTGAATTTATCGGAAACTATAATGTTCGCAATTTCCCATCGGCTTATATTTTTGATAAAACAGGAAAATACGTGAGAAGTTTCAGCGGCGACATTGATATCAAAGAACTTGCAGCCAAGGCCAATCGATGACGGCTCTATACAAATATTTTTACTGAATTTCTTTTTGCATCGGCAGATGCCAATTACCTTTGCGGCACATTATTCACCTTAATTTTCAAGTCATGAAAGTAACTGTAGTTGGTGCAGGCGCCGTAGGTGCAACCTGTGCAGACAATATTGCCCGTAAACAATTGTGTGATGAGCTTGTAATCCTCGACATCAAGCAAGGCGTAGCCGAAGGCAAGGCCATGGATTTGATGCAAACTGCTCAGCTCGAAGGATTCGACACAAAAATCGTAGGTTCAACGGATGATTACAGTAAAACCGCAGGTTCCAGTGTGGCCGTCATTACCTCGGGTATTCCACGTAAACCGGGAATGACCAGAGAAGAATTGATTGGCATCAATGCGGGCATTGTAAAAACAGTTACACAAAATATCCTCAAATATTCTCCAGATGCGATCATCATCGTGATCAGCAATCCCATGGATACCATGACTTACCTCGCATTGAAATCAAGTGGATTGCCAAAGCATAGAATCATTGGTATGGGGGGCATTCTGGACAGTGCGCGTTTCCGTTATTTCCTCAGCCAGGCCATGCATTGCTCTCCTAATGATTTGCAAGCTACCGTAGTTGGCGGACACGGTGATACTACTATGATTCCATTAACGAGACTTGCGACTTATTGCGGTACACCTGTAGCCAATTATATGGATGCTGAAACCTTGAAAAAAGTAGCAGCAGACACGATGGTAGGTGGCGCTACACTTACAGGATTGCTGGGCACATCAGCCTGGTATGCACCAGGAGCAGCAGGAGCAGCATTGGTAGAAGCCATCGTTAGAGATGAAAAGAAAATGATGCCATGTTGTGTTTCACTCGAAGGAGAATATGGCATGAATGATATTTGTCTCGGAGTTCCCGTTATCATCGGCCGCAATGGCTGGGAGAAAATCGTGGATTACAAACTCAATGAAGAAGAAATGGCAGCCATGCAAAAAAGTGCAGAGGCTGTGAGGAACATGAACAGTGTGCTGCAGACGTTGGGGATGTGAGGATAGTGCTAAACAGGTTCAATAAGTTCAAAAGGTTTAAGAGGTTGAAGAGGTTGGGTAGGTTAGGTAAGCTTAGTAGGTTCGGCACTTTGTTGGTGTTAACACCAGCAAAGGCAGTCCTCTTCAGACCAAAAACTACAAACTCGCGCAGCGAATCAACCTTTAAACTTGCCGAAGGCGATCGTTCAATGAGTTGAAGGTGTTGAATAGGTTTCAAACATTTAAAATGTTGAATGAGTTTGGTAGGTTTGAGAAGTTAGGGCTCTTTGTGGGTGTTAACACCAACAAAGGCATTCCCCTTCGAAACAATAAACAAGAAACTCGCCGAAGGCGAACAAACATTGAAACCAGCGAAGCGACTCAATTTACTCCTCCCACCATCATTTCCTTGTTGATTTTTTGAACCAGTCCCTGTAATACTTTGCCCGGCCCGCATTCTGTGAACTGGGTAGCGCCATCAGTGATCATGGCCTGCACACATTGCGTCCATTTCACGGCACCGGTGAGCTGATCGATGAGGTTTTGTTTGATCATGGCTGGATCAGTAACAGCAGAGGCTGTCACATTTTGATAGATGGGACAAACAGGGTTGCTGAAAGTGGTGTTTTGTATGGCTTGAGCGAGTTCTTCTCTGGCTGGTTGCATCAGCGGAGAATGAAAGGCGCCGCCGACAGGGAGGACGAGGGCTCTTTTGGCACCCGCAGCTTTCATGGCTTCGCAGGCAAGCTCAATACCTTTGACGCTGCCGCTGATTACCAGCTGTCCGGGACAATTATAATTGGCAGCCACCACCACTTCGCCTGATTCGTTTGCAACTTGAGCGCAGATTTCTTCTACCTTCTGATCTTCCAGATTCAATACCGCTGCCATAGTGGACGGGTTGATTTCGCAGGCTTTTTGCATCGCTTTCGCACGAATCGAAACAAGTTTCAATGCCTCTTCGAATGCAAGCGCTTTATTTGCAACGAGTGCAGAAAATTCGCCAAGTGAGTGTCCTGCTACCATATCGGGAGTGTTTTCAGGAGCAGTAACGTATGCTGCAACAGAGTGAATGAATACGGCTGGTTGTGTAATATTCGTCTGCTTGAGCTCCTCGTCGGTACCGTTGAACATCACATCGGTGATTCGAAATCCCAGAACTTCATTGGCTTTTTCAAACATTGCACGGGCTTGTTCATGATTGTCATAAAGGGTTTTGCCCATGCCGCTGAATTGTGCTCCTTGTCCGGGAAATACGAATGCTCTTTTCATTTGCTATTGTTTATGCAAAGAAATAAAAAAATCCCTTAATCAAGGGATTTTAGCAAAGACGATTGTTTGGGATTAGTGCAATTTGTTGGTGATCAATTTGAGAAATTCACTTCGTGTTCCATGTTTTTCAAATTCACCGAAAAAGGCAGAAGTGGTGGTTACAGAATTTTGTTTGCTGACACCGCGCATCATCATGCAGAGGTGAGAAGCTTCGATTACCACAGCAACGCCTAATGGGTTGAGGCTTTCTTTGATGGCATTCAGGATTTGTTCGGTAAGTCTTTCCTGTACCTGCAACCTGCGGCTGTAAACATCCACCACACGGGCAATTTTACTGAGTCCGGTGATGTAGCCATTGGGAATGTAGGCCACATGTGCTTTTCCATAAAATGGCAACATGTGATGTTCGCACATGCTGTAAAGTTCGATGTCTTTGACAATGACCATCTCGCTCACATTCTCATGAAATTTAGCTGACTCAAGTATGGCTTTAGCATCCATATGGTAACCTTGTGTCAGGTATTGCATGGCTTTAGCGATGCGTTCCGGTGTTTTTTGCAAGCCCTCTCTTTCAGCGTCCTCTCCCAAAGTGCTGATGATGTTTTTGTAATGATCCGCAAGTTTGGAAGTTTTCTCTGCGTTGTACTGATCTATGCGTTGGTATGACATGTTGAATTGATTAATGGATGAATGCCGGATATTTTACAAAATTGTTTTCTGTTTCGTACAATTTGATCTGCAATGACAGATTGATATCAATGGCTGTCCTAAGCAGATTGTAAATGACGATGGCGATATTTTCGGCTGTAGGGTTGATGCCTTCGAACTCAGGGCAGTCCTGATTCAGATTTTTATGATCGAAGCGCTCTGTAATTTCTTTTTTGATGATATCGGACAAGGTTTTCATGTCAATGACATATCCTGTCCCTGGATCGGGGAGTCCAACAACTTTTACAATGAGTTCATAGTTGTGGCCATGAAAATTAGGATTATTGCATTTGCCAAAAACCAGCTTATTTTTCTGTTCATTCCAGTCTGGGTTGTGCAGCCTGTGTGCTGCATTGAAATGTTCTTTTCTGTATACGGCAATTCTGTTGTCCATGTAATTACAACAAGCTATGAATAATTTTGTTCAAGAAAAAGAAAAAAAAGCTGAGGAAGGATGAAACATATCAGTGATGGTATGCTATGGTTTTTATTTGCGATTGCTTGGTGTGGGGTTTTGAAATAGCCCACCGTTTAAACCATTTAAACCATTTAAATGGTGGTTTTGGCAAAAATGACTTTTTTTCTCCTCAACATTCGATAAAAACAACTGATAAAGTTGCTGTTTCACTTAGTATGGGTTACCCAAAATACTCCACATAGATCTTGGGGGTCTCATAAAGCTTGAGCGCATGAAGTTGAACCGCAGAAGGCAAATGTGGTTGAAGCTCGTTCCATATACCGACAATCAGGTTTTCAATCGAACAGATCTTGTCTTTCATGAAATCCACATCCAGATTCAGGTTTTTATGGTCCAACTTTTCAACGACGTGCTCGCTGATGATCTTGCTCAGCTTTTTGACATCGTACACAAAACCTGTCTCCGGATCCGGATCACCGCTAATAGTTACATGCAATTCAAAATTGTGACCATGCCAGTTTTCATTGGCGCATTTTCCAAAAACGGATTCGTTTTGCTCTTTGCTCCATTTGGGGTTATATAATTTATGTGCGGCATTAAATCTTTCGATTCGGGTGATATAAACCATTGTACTTCGTCGCTTTTTTTGCAAATGTATAAACAGTTGCCTAAATCTGCTATTATTACGACTTTTGCATCATGCAAATATTGGTTGTAGCAGCTACAGATTTTGAATTGGCACCATTTGTTCAGCAGCATCCTGAGTCAGAATGCCTTATCACGGGCGTTGGATCGGCTGCCACAGCATACTGGCTTACAAAGCAATTGATCCTGAAAAAATATGATTTGGTAATGCAGGTGGGCCTGGCTGGTGTCTATAATGATCAAATGCCGCTTTCTAAGGCAGTCATCGTTGGTGCCGACAGGTTTGCTGATCTTGGTGCAATGGAAAAACATACTTTTCGTCACATCGCCTCCATGGGATTTATGGATGAAAATGTATTTCCATATCAGCAAGGCTGGTTGCATAATCCGCATTTGTACTTGTTTCAAAATTTTCCGGATGTGGTTCATGGCAATACAGTCAACATGATCACGGATGAAAAGCAACATATACAAACGGTACAAGCTGGAGCAGTGGTTGAGAGTATGGAGGGTGCGGCTTTGCATTATGTTTGTCTGATGGAGGCTGTTCCATTTCTCCAGATTCGCGGCATCAGCAATCATGTGGGCGATAGAAACAAAAGCAATTGGCAATTGCAGGAAGCCATTATGCATTCTTGTGAGTTGCTGACTAAACTTTACCAGGAAAAAATAAATTCAAATCCAAGATAGATGGAGCTTCACATTGCATATTCTCCTTGTCCCAATGATACCTACATCTTTGATGCGATGGTGAATGGAAAAATAGACACTGGAGGTTTCAGATTCATCCCTCATCTGGAGGATGTGGAAACGCTGAACCAGCAGGCAATGCAACATGTTTATGACATCACCAAAATCAGCTATGGTGTTTATCCTTTGATAGCTGATCATTATCAAATCCTCAATAGCGGCAGCGCGATAGGATTCGGCGTAGGACCTTTACTGATAAGCCATTCGCCTATAGACAATAATCAGCTGGCATCTATGACTGTGGCGATTCCTGGCGAAAACACAACAGCTCATTTTTTATTCGCTCACCAATTCCCGCATCATCAAAAAAAAGTGTTTTTGAGATATGATCAGATTGAACAGTTCGTGCTGGAGGGGAAAGGCTTGGGTGTCATTATTCATGAGAATCGATTTACGTATCTATCAAAAGGACTTTTCCTCGTTTCTGATTTGGGTAAATATTGGGAACAACATACAGATTCGCCGATACCGCTAGGTGGCATTGTGGTTCGCAGATCATTAGACGATGCTATCAAAAAACACATTGATCTACTGATTCAAAAAAGTATTGAATATGCGGATCATCAATATCCTCAGCTAAGCCAATATACTACTGCACATGCCATGGAAATGGAGGAGGCTGTCATGAGAAAACATATAGAATTGTATGTTAATGATCATAGCAAAAATCTTGAGGCGTCAGGCAAAGATGCAATCATAAAAATGATGCACTATTTCAAACTGGATATGGCCGATGGGTCTAGGTATTTTGTTTAGTAATTCCGTTAGATTTTTTGCAATCCTGATTTATAGACTTCCAGACATCTTTTTCTGGCGAAATCGTGATCCACAATGGGTTTGGGATAGTCGAATGATTCCAGCTCGGGCACCCATTTTCTGATGTAAGTAAGTTGCGGGTCGAATTTTTGTGTCTGCAGATAGGGATTGAAGATTCTGAAGTAGGGTGCGGCATCGCATCCACTACCGGCAGCCCATTGCCATCCGCCATTGTTGGAAGCAAAATCAAAATCGAGCAATTTTGAAGCGAAATAGGCTTCGCCCCAGCGCCAGTCGATCAAGAGATGTTTGCATAGAAATGAAGCCACGATCATGCGTACACGATTGTGCATGAATCCGGTAGTGTTGAGTTCCCGCATACCTGCATCCACTATAGGGTAGCCGGTTTGTCCCAGACACCATTGTTCAAATTCCTTTTCATCATTCCGCCATTTTATCAAATCGTATTCAGGTTTGAATGATCGATTTTGATTCACATGAGGAAAATGCCAGCAGATCATCTGATAGAAATCGCGCCAGATGAGTTCGTTAAGGAAGGTTTCAGAAATTGGCCTTGCATGGTTGGCTAGCTCACGTATACTGATGGTCCCGAAACGGAGGTGAATGCCCAGTCGGCTTGTACCGCGTATTCCGGGAGTGTCTCTTTGTTTGGCATATTCTTCAATAATGCGTGCTTCGGTTTGCAAAGGTGGAAATTCATGAGCAGTCTCTTCAAATCCCATGGTATTTAGGGATGGAATGTCTTGTTGCTTTTGTTTCAGCAAATGACTCGAATGTCCCTTACTGTCATAGAATGGAAGATCTTCTTTTTGCAATAAAAGCTTCCATTTTTTGGAATAGGGAGTAAATACGGTGTATGGCTTGCCATCATCCTTGACCACTTCGGATTTTTCAAAAATCACATGGTCTTTGTAACCATGAAAGGGGATGTGGTTTTTATCAAGAATAGACATTATGCTTGCATCTCTGTTTATGGCGTAAGATTCGTAGTCGTGATTGGCAGATAAGGCTTTAACCTCATATTTCTCCAATAAGGATGCAAATGCTTCTTCAGGTTTTCCATAAAAAAATAGCATATCACTGCCTAATTGTCTCAGCTGCGCTTGCAGTTGTGAAAGTGTCTGATGGATGAAGCTGACACGTTTGTCTTGCTTGTGATCCAGCTGGTCAAGTATGTTGCGGTCGAAGATAAAAACAGGCAGTACGGGAACGCCTGATTGAAGGGCATAATATAGTCCGCAGTTGTCATGCAGACGAAGGTCTCTCCGAAACCAGAAAATATGCACAGGAGTTTTGTGATCGGCCATACCTGCAGCTTAACAAAAAACGGAAGGATTTGTTTGGCGAAGCAGCATGCGAATTTGCATGGATTGAACACAGCTATAGTTGCTGTCGTCAATACGGCTGACCCACCGCATTTCATGGATGGAATTGGTGAGAAATACCTCATCTGCTTCCAACAGTATTTCTTTCGAGAGCGTTGATTCCCTCACTTCATGTGCTGTTCCCTTGAGTGTGTGTATGAGTTCGGCTCTCAAGATGCCGGCGATGCAGCCTTCGCTCAGAGGCGGGGTAAATACCTGGCCATCTTTGATCCAGAAAATATTGGCGATGGTGCTGTCGCAGATTCTATGGTGGATATTGAATATCAGCGCATCATTACATTGCTGTTGCTGTGCATGTAACGCACCTTGTACATAAGGCAGAAAATTGTTGTGTTTGCAATTACTGATGGCGTCTGTGGTTTTTTGGATGCTTTCATATAGGCAGCAATGTAAGCCATTTTCGTTCCATTGGCCGGTTTGGTTGTTCAATGGCCAGCATTGTAGAAGATAATTTGGGTGATGGTTTTCGGCGTCGTATAGTCCACCGTTGCCTCTGAAAACTGTAATCCTGATTCGGGCATGCTGACATTTGTTTTTGTCAATCAAAGAATGTAATTGTTGTTCAAGTTGATCCAGTGTAAATAGTTTGGGAATCTGGAATTGCAAGAGCTTGAGACCTTGCCAGAGTCTTGACAAATGTTCATCCAACAATACAAAATTTCCGTTTCTGTATTTCAGGGTTTCAAACAGTCCGTCGCCAAATCGGAGGCCGCGGTTGTTGCCGTTGATGATGGGTGTATCCTCCGGCAGCAGTTTGCCGTTGTAGTTGATAAAATTCATGGTTGAGCGAATAGATGTAAGTGCAACAACAAAATTAAATCTCGTCAATAATTTTGTGTTTCACAGCGTACATGATCAGTCCGGCGGTAGTTTTGGAGCCGGTCTTTACTTTGAGCCGGTCGCGGATGGCTTCTACGGTACGCGGACTGAGTTCCACGATGTCAGCAATTTCCTTAGTGCTTTTTTCTTCACACATGAGTCTGAGAATGGTGGTTTCTTTTTCGTTGAGTTGTGCTTCTTGTGGGGTAAGTTGATGTGGAGTAACCGGATTTTTTTGAACGAGGTTGCTCAACAAGGCCTTATTGGTAAGTGTGTTGAAATAATATTCGCTTTCGTGACAGGTTTTGATCGCTTCGTAAATGATTTCGCTGTCGCTGGTTTTGGTAAGGTAGCTGTTGGCGCCCAGTTCCATGAGTTTGGTGATCATGCTGTTGTCGTCCACCATGGTCAGCATGATGACTTTGGTGTTCGGAGCTATTTTCTTGATTTCGGGAAGCGTGGCAATGCCATCCATGATGGGCATCTGTATATCCAATAGGATCACATCGGCCTCGATATTTTTGATTAGATTGATGAGGTGCATGCCATTGTCGGCCTCAGCGATTACTTTGATGTCGGATCTGATGCTTAGGGAAGTCTTGACGCCTGCCCTGTAGAGTACGTGATCATCGGCGATGATGACGCGAATAGGTTCTGTTGATTCTTCTTTCATAAGATGATTGTTGGTGAGAGAAACCACATCAGCGATTTCCGAGTGCAATTTCTATCATTTAGCTGATTTCTCCCAGCGTGATAATACTCCATTTTGAGATAGTGAAAATACGGTAAATGACAAAGCCGGTGGAAACCGGCCTCGCTTTGCAATGAATCGTAAACCACTGATTTTCAACTATACCCGCCAGAGTGAAAAGAAAGCCAGGGTGGCAGAAGCCAGCCCCGGCAGTCAGTCTCCATAAGGCTTGTAGAAACTCAACACCACAAATCTCGTCGCCCAGCGCTAGACCAAAAGGGGAAAAACACCCCAATGTTTGGTGTTTTTTCTCGAGGAAACTGATTCGAGATGAGTTAATATTGCGGTATGGAGAATAATTGGATTTTTGTTGCAATTGACATTGCAACAAATGTACTTCTAGCATTGATTTTTTTAATTTACCTGGCAAATTATGGCAGATTGATTTCCAGTTTTAAAATGATATTTTATTATTTATTTTTCATATTATTTATTACTTTGTTGGATTTGTACCTTAGGACAAATAAACAAATGTCTTCATTTAGACATACTAGTTTGCTTATTACTGCTTTTGTACATCAGTACATTTTAATAAGTTTCATATTAGTAAACTTAGAAATCAAGAGGATGAAATCTAAGTTGCTCATGGGCACTATTTCATTATTTTTTATATTCTTCTTCATTGCTGATTTATTTTACGGCACATTGTATTCAGCTAGTGCTGCCAACTTCTCTATTATTTTATTATGCTTTTATTATTATTATTCACTACTTAATAATAACCTTTCAATTCTCGTCTTAAAAGAAAATGCCTCATTTATTATTATAACAGGTATTTTTATTAGCACTTCGTTGATATTTCCAATTTTGCTTTTGGGGGATGTATTGTACAATACACTGAGTCAATCAAATTTTTATCTCATTGCAATAATAGCGCCATTAGCATCTGTTATTTTGTATTCATTTTTTTTATTTGGATTGATATGTTTCATCAGGAAGAAATAAATAATGTCTCTATTTTGTTTTTCATTACGCTGTCGATGTTAATTGCAACATTTTCAGTGATTTTTACAATACTTAAATTTCAAAAAAAACAAATAATTAATACCAAAAATTTACTCAAAATTGAAAAAGAAAATGAATTGCGACTGTTAAAGACTGAATTGCAGGTACAGGAAACTACCTTTCAGCATATTTCCAGAGAAATACACGATAATATCGGGCAGAAACTAACGTTGGCCAAACTTAATCTAACGAGCATCAAAAAAGACATTCCAGATGCTGCCATGAAATCAGCGGTCATGGATGTCATGGATTCGCTGACGGTAGCACTCAATGATCTCAGAGACCTCAGCAGAAGCATGAGTTCTGATATGATCAAACAAAACGGATTGATCAAAGCGCTGGAATTTGAAATACAGCAAATCAACAAGCCGGGCAGATACAATATCAAGCTTGTGGTTACGGGCGACGTGCCTTTCATGGAGGCCGATCTTGAACTGACCATTTTCAGAATGGTTCAAGAGGCGCTAAGCAATATCATGAAACATGCTGATGCCACCCAAATTGAAGTGGCTGTGTCCATATCAAAAGAAGAATTACAAATTGAAATCAAAGACAATGGATGCGGATTTTTGCTTTCGGAAATAGGAGAAGGAGGAAATGGTTTGAAGAACATCAGCGCCAGAGCATCATCTTTGAATGGCAAGTCGGAAATCAATTCAATAAAAGGACAAGGAACTCAAGTCATCATCACAATACCCATTTTATGAGCAATAACATTATCAAAATCACATTGGCCGACGATCACGCTTTGCTGAGAGAAGCCTTAGCCAATCTCATGAACTCTTTTGAAGAAGCAAGAGTGGTGCAAACTGTAGGTAACGGGCTTGAACTGATGGAATCCATGAAAAGTCACGAAAAGCCTGATGTGGTTGTGCTGGATTTGAATATGCCTAAAATGGATGGATTTCAGTCTGCGGAATGGCTGCATGAAAACCATCCGCATGTCAAAGTGTTGGTACTCACCATGTATGATTCCGAAATTGCGTTGATTCGTTTGCTGAAGTTTGGCGTGAGGGGTTTTTTAAAAAAAGATGCCCATCCCAAAGAACTCAGAGCTGCCATCAATGCCGTTGCAGGAGATGGATATTATTACTCACACGATACAACAGGCAAACTGGCCACGCTGTTTCAAATGCATCCGGATGGTCACACCTTCGCGTCCAAAGCGATACTGACAGAGCCTGAGATGGAATTTCTGCGGCTGGCCAGCACCGACCTAACATACAAAGAGATTGCTCATCAGCTCAAACTAACGCCACGAACCATCGACGGCTACAGAGATACATTATTTGAAAAACTGGATGTGAAAAGCAGGGTAGGCCTGGCCATCTATGCAGTCAAGAATGGCATTGTGACATTATGAAAATGGAGTTGCGGAAGACTACTCAATGATCTTGTTCCTTACTGCATACATCAATAATCCTCCAATGGTTTTAACATTGGCCTTGGTCTTCATGTTTTGACGTATGGTTTCGATGGTGCGGGGACTCAAAAAAATGGTTTTGGATATTTCTTCAGTGGTCTTGTCTTCGGCCAGTAACTGAAGGATTCTGGTTTCTTTTTCGTTGAAGCTGACGGGAGTTGAGGTGCCATAGTGCTGTCTTACATTTTTCTTCTGCGCCAGTTTGCCCATGACGGCCCTGTTCACCAATTCGTTGAAATAGTAATCATCATTCATGCAGGTAAGTATGGCCTCGTATATTTCTTCAGGATCGGTGGTTTTCGTAAGATAGGCATTGGCCCCCATTTCCATCATTTTGCTGATCATTTGCTGGTCATCATACATGGTCAGGGTGATGATTTTGATGTCCTCGTATTCTTTCCTGATCATCTGAATTGCATTGATGCCATCTATTTCCGGCATTCTGATATCCATCAGCAATACATCGGGCATTTTGATTGAGATCTTGTGCATCATGTCTTTGCCGTCTTCGGCCTCCCAAAGCATTTTCAGGTTGGATTTACCCGACAGGGCCATTTTGATGCCATCACGAAAGATTTTGTGGTCGTCTGCAATGGCGATTTTGATCATGTGTTCAGTCATCATATTTCGGATTGGTATAAGTGGGTCTGGTAATCAATTGCAATTTCTGTATTTTAGGCCTATTCTGCAGGGATTTACTGAATTTCAGATACCTTTTTTCCCACAGTTTTCTCTACATTTTCATTGTTCATCGTAAAAATACGAAGTAAAGTTACAGCATTCGATAGTAAATTTACTAAAATAAATTCGTAGATTTACCCGTAATTTGTCGATAGATTCATGATAAATAAATTCAATAAATCAATACAGTATTGAATTTTGGATCTTTTTCATGAAACGATCAGTTGCAAACCCCCTTGTCTACGCTTAATGGTATAGTGAAGTTTACTATGCAATTAATCGTAAACCACTAAAGAAATTTTTTATGCTCGGAGGACTAATTGGTTCTTTATTGTATTTCCTGATAAAAAAGTAAAATTGTTATTTTTGTTTTTGAACATTACTTAGGTAATTTTGAAAAAAGCTATTAATTCTGAAGTATCTAACTTACATCACTTTTTTATCTGAAAATCTACCTTTAATCTTTAGTTTATTCTTCTTCAAAAGAATTAGAACAGAAGGATTAAAGGTTTTTTTTATTTACATAACTCTCCTTTCATTTTTTTCAATTTCTGGTGTTCTTTCTTTATATATCTTTCAAAACAGGCATTTGTATGAAATACTCGTGAAGGCTTATGCAGTAACTGAATATACTTTATTTGCATTTCTAATTTATTTTTATATAAAACAAAAAATAGT
>Ga0315899_10005001_pt1 | contig 14331 bp, 12 predicted proteins | sample LakEriMetagenome_2_FD_203518 | JGI IMG/M metagenome (GOLD analysis project Ga0315899, IMG submission 203518) | Freshwater fungal communities from buoy surface, Lake Erie, Ohio, United States - Buoy 4 MA112 | ecosystem: Environmental > Aquatic > Freshwater > Lake | place: USA: Lake Erie, Ohio... | reverse complement strand
ATGAACACTGTTGTAGCCGCGCTGGAGAGCTCCAGCGGATCGCCATCCCAGATGACGACATCTGCTGCTTTACCGGCTTTCAAGCTTCCGAAACGGTCGCCAACGCCCATGATATCTGCTGGAACCGAACTAATTGCGGCAAATGCCTCATCCCAAGTCAGCCCCGTTGCTCCGGGTACAAATTGCAGACTAACGATATTGCCTGCATATTGCGTGGTGTAGCGCAGCTGGTGGGAGTCGCGGTCATTGATCATGCCAATCGCAACCTGAACGCCCGCGTCCTTCATACGTCCAATATTGCTCTGCGTCGCACCGAGCATTTCGAACGTTGCAGGTAAGTCATTGAGCGCCGATGCAATAACCGGAATCCTCGCCTCCACCAATTGGGGAGCAATACGCCAACCTTCGCTGGCGCCGACAAAAACCATCTTCACCGAAGGAAAATCGCGTTTCAGCTCGATCAAGCGCAGCATGTCATTGGCGCCCTCAACGTGGATCAATAAACGCGTTTCACCACGAAGTACATTCAGCAGTGCCTTTGCGTCTTCGGCCTTCAACAACTCATCATCGAAATTACCACGGCCAGCGGCATAATCCTGCGCCTCACGCAGCATGGCGCGGAAATGCAGATGCGTTCCCGCACGGCTTCCACCCGAGAGCGCGGATCCATCCTCACCAAATTCGGCAAATTGGAAGGCGCGTGCCCTGGTCACTGGATTTGAGTCAGCGCCCAAATCAGCAATGGCGCCCTGCCCTGCAAAAATGCTCTCTGCAGCCTCAGGTGCGACCACGGCGCGGGTAACACCAGCAGCGCGGTTAACGGCGAATGGCGAACGGAACGGATCGATCGCCGGGGCAACATCGATTGCGGCCGAAAAACCGCTCTTGCCGCCGCTTTTGTCGTTGGTGCCCTTAACGGCGTCGACTTCAGACAGACCGAGCCGCGTAAATCCTGCAAAAACACCCGGGGTCACCCACTTGCCCTTTGCATCTATACGGCGGGCATCTGCTGGCACAGCTACGCTTGCACCTGCGGCAATAACATTCCCGTCGCGGATGATAACTGTACCTCCGTCAATTGGCGCAGTGCCGTCACCGACCACCACTCGGCCACCCGTGATTGCAATTGTTTCGGCCACAGCAGGTGTAGCGAATGCTGCCAATGCAGCAGCGGCGAAGAGGAAATGCCTCATTTCACATCTCCTTCACCTGGTTGGCCTAGCTCGAAATCGCTGACGGGACGTATTTTGGGATTGCTTGCATCAAACATCAACGCGCCGTCGATCCACACCTTGTATGGCCGCGCATATACGCTCAGCGGGTTGCCATTCCATAAAACCAGATCGGCCATTTTGCCGGGCTTTAAGCTTCCTGTTTTATCCGATATGCCTAAAGCCTTTGCGGGGTTGTAGGTCAGCCATTTGATGACCTCAGCATCACTGATGTTGATACCCATCCGGCGGCCGTCGGCTTGCGCCTTTGCAGCTTCTTGGTTCAAACGCTGGATCTGATTTTCATCGTCCGAATGGATAATCACACACGCGCCGGTATTTTGAAGAATGGCGGCATTTTCAGGGATCGCGTCATAAGCTTCCATCTTGAAGCCCCACCAATCCGCCCAAACAGCGGAGCAGACGCCGTTGTCGCGCAGCAGATCGGCAATTTTATAGCTTTCAACGGCGTGGTGGAACGTGGATACCTTATATCCGAATTCCTTGGCCATATCGAGAACCAGCGCCATTTCATCGGCGCGGTAGCAGTGGTTCTGGATGCTGATGTCGCCATCAAGCACGCCAGCCAGCGTTTCCATGCCTAAGTCGCGGGTATACTCCTTACCGCTATCGCGTTTCTTTTTATAGTCCTGCGCCTTGATCCATGTCTGACGGTTTACGGCGATATTACCCATACGGGTGGACGGCATGCGCCCTTTGGCGCCGTACACGCGCTTCGGATTTTCTCCGCAGGCCATTTTCATGCCATAAGGTGCGTCAGGGAACTTCATGCCCTGCACAGTGCGGGCATAGACGTTTTTCAGGACGACTGACCGGCCACCCATAAGGTTAGCTGACCCCGGCAATATCTGCAACGCTGTCACGCCGCCATTGGCGAGCGCACGGCTGAAACCGGGGTCTTGCGGCCATACGCTGTGTTCGGCCCATACTTCGGGTGTCGTTGGCGAAGTGGCTTCGTTGCCATCGCTATGCGCCTCAACCGATGGAGTGGGGTAGTCACCCAAATGGGAGTGAATATCAATGATGCCGGGCGTTACAAATTTGCCCGTCCCATCAATGACCATCACGCCTGCTGGAATGGCTGTTTCAGGCCCACCAACGCTGCTAATTTTGCCGGCGGTTATGAATACTACACCATTGTCGATCTTGCCGCCTTCGCCATCGTACACGGTGACATTACGAATGGCCGTGGCAACTCCCGGATAGGCTTTGTAGGTCGACGGGAACGGCGCGGGTACCTTTTCCGCTGGCTTTGCTACCGGTGTTGCAGACGCGGTCTTCGGACCTTCGGCGTTGGAACACGCCATCAGGGCCAGTGGAGCGGCCACGATCGACCAGCGCAAATTGCTCTTCATATGCTTATGCTGCCTTTTCTTCTGCATTGTCTTCGTCCTTAAGCGCGTCAAGGTGCATCAGGCGGTTCACCAGAGGTGATACCAGAAGTACAGCCACGCTGATAGCAATGGTGATGTAGCCGATCTGTTCATAGACGCTAATCAAGCCCTCACGGGTCATTGCACCATCATGGCCGCCCGTTGCAGCGCCGATAACGCCAGCAAGGAAGTTGCCGCCCGCAGTCGCGAAGAACCAAGCCCCCATAATCAGCGACGCCATGGTTGCCGGCGCAAGCCGGTTCATCGCCGACAGCCCAACTGGCGAGAGGCAGAGTTCTGCAGTCGTGGCGAACAGGTAAAAGGCGAAGATGAACAACACTGGCACCAGAGTATCCGCACCAACGCTGTTCGCTCCCCATACCAGAACTAGGTTGGCAAAACCAATCTGCGCCAGCGCGATACCGAATTTGGCAGGGGTCGAAGGCTCCAGTCCGCGTCGGCCGAGCCACACCCAAAGGCCGGCAAAGATAGGACCCAGCAGAATGATATAGATCGGGTTGATCGACTGGAAGATCGACGCAGGCACTCCCTGACGATCAACAAAGCGGTCGGTGAACAGGTTCATGCTACCACCGGCCTGCTCGAACAACGCCCAAAACAGGGGCTGCAACGCCAACAGGAAGAGGATCGCATAGATGCGATGGCGCGCCTCTAAATCTAGCTTGAACGATTGCAGCAGAACATAACCGAGTAACAACACCCCAAGGCCAAGCAGCAACCAGCCATAAAAGCCCTGATACTGGATCAGAAGCCAGATACAGGCAACAGCGGCAAGGCCGACGCCATAAATGCCATATTCGGTCAACTTGGTCATGGGTGCCGGCGCTTCGCCGCGGCCCATGAGCAATGGTTTACCGAGCACAAAGACAACCAGACCGAGCAGCATGCCGAGACCAGCTGCGCCGAAGCCATAGGACCAGCCATAGGTTTCACCAAGATAACCGGCAAAAATCGTACCAATCGCGGCGCCTACGTTAATACCCATATAGAAGATGGTGTAGGCACCGTCACGACGCACATCGGTGCGCGGATAGAGTTGGCCAACAATCACGGAAATATTGGCCTTGAGGAAACCCGAGCCCACGATAATGAAGGCCAACGCCAGCCAGAATATGTTGATCGCGGGGTCCGCCTGTTTCACCAGCGGGTCGGTAACGCCAGCAAAACCTTCAAATGCCATCAACACATGACCAAAAGTTAATAGAACCGCACCGAATGCCACCGCCTTGCGCTGGCCTAGATATCGGTCAGCAAACCACCCGCCTAGAACCGGCGTGATGTACACAAGGCTGGTATAGGCGCCATAGATTAGGTTCGATTGGCCGTCGGAAAAGAGCCAGTGCTTTGTAAGGTAAAGGATAAGCAGCGCGCGCATCCCATAATAGGAAAAACGCTCCCACATCTCTGCGAAAAAGAGAACGTAGAGACCGCGCGGATGGCCGGCAAATTCAGGCTCCTTGCGCGTCGCAATATATGCCCCGCCAAGCAGGAAGAAACCCAGCACTGCAGCTGCGATTGCTGTAATCCAATCCTGCTCCTGCCAAAGCGCAATGTCTTTCAGACCCATGTGGAATCCCCTCAATAATCTCTAAATAGTCGGTCTTCGCCGCCCGTTTCTCTGCTGAGTCATCTAGCTGAAAAACTGCGCCTGTGAAGAATTTTATTGCCGAACGGGTCGAGTTTCGTCGAAGGAAGCGGAATGTTCAACGATCTTTCTTCTGTAACCGCCTATTTGGAAACCCGTCGCTCAGGTAAACCGCGCGACATGGTTAGCCCTGGCCCAGACGCGCCAACGCTCGACCGCATCTTACAAACCGCAATGCGCACACCCGATCATGGGAAATTGTTTCCATGGCGTTTTGTCGAAATCACCAACCGCGAAGCTTTTGCCGAACTGCTTACTGAGGCCTTCCTTACTGCCAATCCAGATGCGCGGCCTGCACAAATAGACGCAGCGATTGCGTCGGCGCGCATGGCACCAACGCTTGTGTTCCTTATGTCTGCGCCGCAACCAAGCGCTAAAATCCCGCTTTGGGAACAACAATTGAGCGTTGGCGCAGTCGCCATGAACCTCATCCACGCGGCACATGCGCACGGCTTTGTAGCAAGTTGGATTACAGGTTGGGCCAGTTACGATCCCATGGTTCGCGACAGCCTATGTCTAGGCGAGGAGAAGATCGCGGGCATGTTCTTTATCGGAACCCCTGCGCTCGCGCTTGAAGAGCGTCCGCGGCCCATACCCGGAGACATTATCCGTCAGTGGCCTTGACTAATGGGATTTAGGCATGCTTGACGCGCCATAGTGTATTATGGCAGTAAGCATGTGATGAAAAACGATGTAAAGCCGGTCTACTTGAAATTACGTGACGTGATTGCGGCTGCCATTCTTGATGGTAATTACAAAGAGGGTCAGATGCTCCCTTCCGTGCGCGCTTTCGCGGCAGATCAGGGTGCCAACCCCCTTACAGTGGCTAAGGCTTATCAATTATTTCAAGACAGCGGCCTGGTAGACGTCAAGCGCGGCGTAGGCCTGTTCGTAGCCAGCGGCGCGACTGCGAAATTGCGCAGCTTTGAACGTGAAAATTTCGTGCAGAATATTTGGCCAGACGTGAAAGCGCAGATGCAGCGTGCCGGAATTGATCCGATAGAATTGCTTGCGCTCAATTAGCCCCCGCAATTAAGGCCTAACGTTGCAACTTTAGATTAAATTACGAAAAAATATCGCACATTGTGTACGCTTCTCATATAGCCTGATCATCGCGCCGCGTCCATGTCAGCACGGCTAGCATCCAACAGCACAGTAAAGCGTCCGCTAACTTTATACTGTCTTACCAATAACCATTGGAGAAAGTATTTTATTCGCGTTTGACCGATTGCGGAACATCGGCGGGAACATGGCATTCCCCAATGTCCTAACAAATGGAAAACTCGTGACTATAACTCCTGTACTCTTATCGGGCGGCGGCGGTATGCGGCTTTGGCCATCATCGAAACCGGCAACCCCAAGCAGTTCTTGGCGCTGACAGATACGCGCACAATGTTTATGATTTACTCATTGTTGCAAATGGCAATGAAGTGATGATCCTGCCGCGCGGCAGTAGCCAAAAAGTGCGTGATTTCGCAACAGACTAGCTATTCCGGTCGAATGTGAAGGGCGACATGCCTCTTTCGCGTTCGTTGAAGACAAGCACGCGCCCTGCTGGCGGTGCGCTGCGCTGTGGACAATCAGGGCGGGTACAAGCGGAACAGCCAAGACCAATGGCGGTTGCGGCGCCGTTGTTAAGGTCAAGCCCACGCGCAGCGGCCAATGGCGCAGCTAACTTCGCATCAATACCAAGGCAAATGGCAAACTCTGCTTCGATCCCGCCGCTTACCGCGGTTTGTGGATGCACAGTTCGCGACAAAGTGAACCAGCGGCTTTGATCCTCCAGTTCGACCAGATGCGGCATAAGGGTTCCTGGCCGTGCAAATACAGTATGCACTTGCCATAAAGGGCATCGGCGATCCGTTTCCACCAATGGTGAGGCGCTTGCCCCAGCATAGCGTTTACTGCTCTGCCCCGCACGATCAATGCGCAGCATGAAGAATGGCAAACCACGCTGCCCTACCCTTTGCAATGTCGTTAGGCGGTGGGCAATCTGTTCAAAACCGGCGCCAAAGCGTCGTTGCAGCAACACGATATCATAGCCCGTTGCCTCGCATGCGCGCAAAAAACGCGCGTAAGGCATCATGACGGCTGCTGCAAAATAGCTACTCAAATGCCGCCTATACAGACGTTCGGCTGCTCTTTCGGCAAAAGATGCACCAGCAACTAAAGCGTCAATTTCTGCCTTGGCTTCCAGCATACCAAGTTGCAAGGCGGCTGCGAAAGTACGGCTGGCAGGATCAAGAAGTTCAGATAGTTGAAGTTGGCGCGCATGAAGGTCGAGCCGCCGTAATCGGTCAGGCATGACATCAAATGGCAAAATGCGCATAGAAAGCTGATGCTTCACGCGTAACCGTTCGGTGATGGCGCCGTAAATGTCCGCATTGGTGAGGCGCAACTCGTCAGCAAGGTTCTCTGCTTGCGAGTCCAAATCGGCGAAATGGTTGCGCCAACGCTCAATTTCACGCCGGGCCGAGGCAATAGCCTCTGGCTCGCCATGTCCGCCAATTTGCCCACCACCTGCTCCGCCATGCGACCCGCCCGACAGACGGTCAAAGGATCGGGCAAACGCCTCTGCTGCATCAGGGCTAGCAGCGATCCATTCTTCTACCTGAGCGCGGTCAATATCGAGATCTGCGAACATGGGGTCATTAAGCCTTCGGCGGATGGCATCCACCCCGCCGCCGGGGGTTGTGCCAGTTAACGTACGAGGATCGAAATCATAAGATTGGGCAAGTTTTAGAAGCAGTGTGGCCGTCAGCGGCCTCTGATTACGCTCAATCAAGTTAAGATAAGACGGCGAAATTGCCAAGGCTTCAGCCATTGCCCCTTGCGTTAAGCCATTGGCCCGTCGGATCCTACGGACAGAATGCCCCGCAAATAACTTTTCTTCTGCCACGACCAACCTTTGTCAATAAAGTTACAAAACGACAAACAAACGGTAGCTTATTCATACAACAATACAACAAATATTACAAAATTGACTCGTTATTTATATGGGTTGAGGTGAAACACCGGCGTCTATCCTCCCTTCGACAAAAAGGAATTGTCAATGTCGTACCAGTCACTCATCTCCGAAACCAACGCGCATATTTCTGCGCACAAGGGAACATGGGATTCCATCAGCGCGGAATCTGTAGCGCGGATGCAGTTGCAAAACCGTTTTCAGACTGGTCTCGACATTGCGCGCTATACAGCCAAGATCATGCGCGACGACATGGCTGCATATGATGCCAACCCTGCACAATATACGCAGTCCCTTGGTTGCTGGCACGGGTTCATAGCCCAGCAAAAAATGATCTCCATTAAGAAGCATTTTGGCACAACCAAAAAGCGGTATTTGTATCTGTCAGGTTGGATGATTGCCGCTTTGCGCAGTGAATTCGGCCCACTGCCTGATCAGTCCATGCATGAAAAGACAAGCGTACCAGCGCTCATTGAAGAACTTTATACGTTCCTGCGCCAAGCTGATAGCCGCGAACTCAACATTTTGTTCCGTGATCTCGACGACGCCCGCAGCCAAAATGATGCGGCGCGCGAAGCGGCCACCATGGCCAAAATCGAGAACCATGAAACGCATGTCGTACCCATTATTGCCGACATAGATGCAGGCTTTGGCAACGCCGAGGCCACATATCTTCTGGCTAAGAAAATGATTGAAGCTGGCGCATGCGCTCTGCAGATCGAAAATCAAGTTTCCGACGAAAAGCAATGCGGCCACCAAGACGGCAAAGTCACCGTGCCACATGAAGATTTTTTGCAGAAAATTCGTGCTTGCCGATATGCGTTTCTTGAACTTGGCGTTCCAGACGGCATCATCGTAGCACGCACGGACTCTCTCGGAGCGGGCCTAACCAAGCAAATCGCCGTTTCAACCGCTGCTGGCGACTTGGGCGACTTGTACAACAGCTTCCTCGATTGCGAAGAAATTGACCCAACTACAGCCCAAAATGGCGACGTTATCTTGAACCGCAACGGAAAGCTGCTGCGTCCAAAGCGACTGCCCTCCAATCTTTTCCAGTTCCGCTCCGGCACTGGCGAAGATCGCTGCGTATTGGATTGCATCACCTCGCTTCAGAATGGTGCGGACCTCATCTGGATCGAAACGGAAAAGCCGCACATTGAGCAGATTGCAGGCATGGTAGACCGCATTCGCGAAGTCGTTCCAAATGCAAAGCTTGCCTACAACAACTCGCCAAGCTTCAACTGGACGCTGAATTTCCGTCAGCAGGTGTTTGATGCATGGTCCACTCAAGGACAAGATGTTTCCGCCTACGAACGCGCAAATCTGATGAGCGCAAGCTATGACGAGACTGCACTTGGAATTGAAGCCGATGTGCGCATCCAGAACTTCCAGCGCGATTCAGCAAAGCGCGCCGGCATTTTCCACCATCTCATCACCCTGCCAACCTACCATACGGCAGCGCTCAGCACCGACAACCTCGCCAAGGATTATTTCGGCGAAATGGGGATGCTTGGCTATGTGGCCGGCGTTCAACGCAAGGAAATCCGCCAAGGCATCGCCTGTGTGAAGCACCAGAACATGTCAGGTTCCGACATTGGTGATGATCATAAGGAATATTTTGCTGGCGAAGCCGCTCTAAAAGCTGGTGGCAAAGACAACACAATGAACCAGTTTGGCCAAGGCGCGTAAGGAGCGATTGAAATGGGTGAACCTCCACGCGCACGCGCTGTGCTTTCGACTGAAGACTTGACCTTATTGCGTCAAGCGCTGCTCCATTATCTTGAAGTTATTCAGGATAAGCCAGAATCCGTCAAATTTGCGCGACTTTACCACCGTCTAGGCAGCGCTGGTGGCAAGTAATCTATAGCGTTTTAAGAGTTTTCCTGGGGAGGAAAAACACCTGACCGCCGGCAGCGGTGCCGGCGGTTTTTTTATGTCACGACTTTCGCCGCTCATATTTTGTTAACGCCAACCCAGTATTGCCCTCGTCGAACACAGACGGGCTGGGTCGCGTGGATAATAGACTAAAAATGCTATTGGGAGTTTTGTTGGTCACTGGACTGATCGCGATGGTCATTCCAGATAAAGACCCTCTGACACCAAAAGCCCAAGAAGCGCGCGCACAAAGCATTGTGTCAGTGCCGGAAAATACACATCAACTTCCTTTGCCTGCGCCGGCCCCCGTTCCTGTCCAATTCAATGCAGACTCAGGCAGCGATTTCCAAATCGGCGCGCCGACCATCGATGGCAACCCAACGCAGCCCAACTTTGGCCTGCCATTTGGGACTTCTATGCAAACGGGTGATGCAAACCCCGATGCTGGACAAACCAGCATTGGCAGCTTCACTCCCACTGCCTTTACGATGCCAGGGGCTGCCACTCCAACTGATGCACCGGGTGCCGATAAAGCGATGATCGACCAATAAGCTTCACCTATTCTCATAGACGCAATTGTTACTGCGCAGTCCATCCGCCATCGACCGAGAGGTTCGTGCCCGTGATCGCACTTGCCTCTTCACGGCACAAAAACACCGCTAAAGCCGCCAGTTGTTCAACCTGCACAAATTTCTTCTGCGGCTGATTGGCCAACAGCACATCATTGATCACTTGATCCCGGGTCAACCCAAGTGCCTTCATGGTATCTGGAATTTGGTTTTCCACCAAAGACGTCCAAACATATCCAGGGCAGATATTGTTCACCGTTATCCCTTGCGTCGCCACCTCAAGCGCCACAGTCTTTGTAAAACCCGCAAGGCCATGTTTTGCCGCATTATAAGCCGACTTAAATGGCGAAGCGACAAGACTGTGCATGGAACCTGTGTTAATGATGCGGCCCCAGCCTTTTGCCTTCATCGCGGGTAACGCTGCCTTTGTCGTGTGAAATGCCGAAGACAGGATAATCGACATAATCGCGTCCCATTTATCTTCGGGGAATTCATCGACGGGTGCGACATGCTGTATCCCGGCATTGTTTATCAATATGTCAGGCGCGCCAAGCTTTTCTGCACACTCGGCCATCATGGCACGGATCGCTTCCGGCTTGGTCATGTCGGCAGCAGAATACATGGCCTTTCCGCCGCTAGATTCAGCCAGTTCGGCGACATAGCCATCGATAACATCCCTATCGCCAAAGCCATTGATCATTACATGGGCACCTTGTGCCGCCAAGGCGCGTGCATAGCCAAGCCCGATGCCTGAGGTAGATCCGGTAATGAGTGCTGTTTTGTCTTTGAGGAACATCGAGGAGTGCCTTTGTATTTAAGGTGAGCTTTACGTGCGCTTTGCAACGCTAAACGCAATGTTGACGCAGGACAAGCGCCCGTCGAAAGCATGCCTACTCATGGATTTTAGACGAAGAATCCAAATGCATGCAATTGTCTAAAAGATATGTCATAAGCCATTCATGCGTTTGAATGATTGCCATAATGTTGCCGATTTCCGTCGTCTGGCGAGGGCGCGGCTGCCTTCACCCATATTCAATTATATCGACGGCGCGGCCGACGATGAACGAACCAAGCTGCGCAACAGCGCAAGCTTTGACGATTGCGACCTCGTGCCCAATGTCTTGGCCGGAGTGTCGGACATCGACATGGCCGTAACGGTGATGGGAAAGCGCATTGATATGCCGCTGATGCTCTCACCCACGGCGTTGCAACGCCTGTTTCACTGGCAAGGCGAACGGGCCGTTGCATCGGTCGCGCAGCGGTTCAACACATGGTTTGGCATCTCCTCGCTTGCCACGGTGAGCATCGAGGAGGTGGGTGAGAAAATTAAAACGCCCAAGCTTTTCCAACTCTACATCCATAAGGACAAGGGTCTGAATACGTCGATGGTCGAACGTTGCAAGGCCGCAAAGTTTGATGCGATTGCCTTGACCGTGGACACTATTGTCTCCGGGAACCGCGAACGCTGCTTGCGCAGCGGGTTTACATCACCGCCGCGTTTTACGCCAGAGTCTGTCCTAAGCTATGCTATCCACCCGATGTGGGCACTGAATTACATGTTCCGGGAGAAGTTCTCGCTACCCAATTTGCAAACACATGTGGATGCCGGCACCAATGTTGCGGTTTCCGTGGCAGAATATTTCAATACGATGCTCGACACCTCAATGGATTGGAAGATGGCTGCAAAAGTCCGGTCTGACTGGGGCGGGGAATTTTGCCTAAAAGGTATCATGTCGGTCGACGACGCAAAACGGGCGGTGGATATTGGCGCGACTGCCATCATGGTCTCGAACCATGGTGGACGCCAATTGGATGGTTCGCGCTCACCATTTGACCAAATAGCCGAAATCGCAGATGCGGTTGGTGGTAAAATCGACATCATTTGCGATGGCGGAGTGCAGCGCGGAAGCCATGTTTTGAAAGCCATTGCCGCTGGCGCAACTGCCTGTTCAGGTGGGCGGCTCTATCTTTATGCATTGGCTGCAGCTGGGCAACCCGGTGTGGAGCGCATCGTCGGCAAGTTGCACGACGAAATTGCCCGCGACATGCGGCTTATGGGTGTTAAATCCTTATCGGAACTTGACCGTTCGATGCTTCGCTGGCGCTAAGCTGAGCTGATCAGGAACCAGATGGCGATTGCTGCCAACAGGATAGCAAAGACGCGCTGGACTGTCCGTCCCCTGCTCCCCACCGATATCCATCCATGAAACTGGGCCGCTAGCGCGACGATCGCTAGATGCACGGCGGTCGCGATTACCACATAGCTTGCCGACAGCAACATTGTCTGGGCGTCAATCGACAAATCCGGCGCAATATACGCGGGAAGAACCGCAATAAAAAACACCGCTGCCTTTGGATTAAGTAGGTTCAACAAAAGTCCATGGCGAAACCATGTGCCAAGCGCGTTGCCGCTGACGGGGTCTCGCAATCGCGCGTTCTCCCCCACCCAAGCGTTCCAAGCCAGCCATAACAAATAGGCAACGCCGGAATAACGTAACAGGCGAAATGCAGCGGGCGAGCGCGTCGCAAGTTCCGCAAGCCCAATCGCTGAGGCCAGCGCAAGTATCGCAAGTCCGAGGCAAATCCCCGCCACAGCGGCAAAGCCAACGCGCTTGCCTTGGCTCGCACTTGTCAGGGCCAGCCACGCCATGTTCGGGCCAGGCGTCAATTCGATGAGCAACGTCGTAATGAGAAAGGGAATGTAAAGTTGGGTCAACACAGCAACATATATGGCACGGCGTTTAAAAATAGTCGATTGCGCTTGGCTTTGGCGGGCTAAGCCACCATTTAAGAATCATGGCAGCTTTTTCTTTTCTTGATCTCGTACCTGTCGTTGAAGGCGGTAACGTCTCTTCCGCATTGGCCAACGCGGCTGATCTGGCAGCGCATGCGGAAAGCCTTGGCTTCACCCGCTACTGGGTCGCCGAACATCACGGCATGCGCGGAATTGCCGGCGCCGCAACCAGCGTTGTCATCGGGCACATTGCGGCAGCAACCAAGACGATGCGTGTTGGTTCGGGCGGCATCATGTTACCCAACCATTCCCCTTTGGTCATTGCCGAACAGTTTGGAACATTGGATGCGCTGTATCCCGGCCGAATTGATTTGGGGCTTGGCCGTGCGCCGGGGAGCGACCAACGCGTCGCGGCCGCGATCCGGCGGACGCTCGACAGCGACCCAAATGCTTTCCCGCGCGATGTGATGGAATTACAAAGCTATTTCGCCGATGATGGCAAAACGGGTATCGTCGCCACGCCGGGCGCTGGCGCGAATGTGCAACTCTCTATCTTGGGCAGCAGCCTCTACGGCGCACAGGTCGCGGCGGCCTTGGGCCTTCCCTTCGCCTTCGCAAGCCACTTTGCACCGCAGATGCTGGATGAGGCGCTGCACATCTACCGCAGCCACTTCCGCCCAAGCGCGGTGCTTGATACCCCGCACGCGATTGCCGCTTTCAACGTCATCGCGGCGGAAATCGACGCGGAGGCGGAATATCTGGCAAGCTCGTTGATGCAAAGCTTCGTTGCGTTGCGCACGGGCAATCCACGCCAATTGCCGCCGCCCATAGAAGGCTATGTAGCGTCCCTGCCCCCGCATTTTGCATCGGCGTTGAATGATGTTTTGTCCGCCAGCGCCATTGGTGCAGCCGACACCGTAAAGGCAGCCGTGCAGGCGTTTCAGGCGCACACGCAAGCAGACGAAATCATCGTCGCTTGTTCGATTTTCGATCATGAAAAACGAAAACGGAGCTTGGAAATCACAGCCTCCGTTTTCGCAGATATCAATAAACGCGTGGTTTTGGCTTAATATACTCTGCTTCGTCGGTCAGGGTGTAATCATGCACCGGGCGATAGTCGATTTTGACCTTGCCCCCTGAACCGCCCCAACCGTCAAACCATGACGCCGTGTGCTTCATCCAATTGGCATCGTCGCGCTCTGGGAAATCTTCGTGCGCATGGGCGCCGCGGCTTTCCTTACGGTTGTTTGCACTTTCAATCGTGCAAACAGCCTGCCCCATGAGGTTATCAAGCTCAAGCGTTTCGATAAGATCGGTGTTCCAGATCAGACTGCGGTCGGTGACATGAACGTCAGCCAGCCGCTGATTTACCTTTTGCATTTCGGTCACGCCCTCTTCCAGCAAAGCCGTGTCGCGGAAAACCGCGGCGTGCTTTTGCATCGTGCGCTGCATCTGCAAGCGGATCTCTGCAGTCGGTGAACCGCCCTTTGCGCTGCGGAACTTGTCGACGCGCGACAGCGCCAGGTCAACAGCGTCGGCTGGCAATGCCTTATGCGGCGCACCGGGGGTAAGTGATGCCTTCAGATGCAAGCCCGTTGCCCGTCCGAACACCACAAGGTCAATGAGCGAATTTGAACCCAAGCGGTTTGCGCCATGCACAGAAACGCAGGCTGCTTCGCCGACAGAATACAGTCCAGGAACGATTACTTCGGGATCGTTGCCGATCTTCGTCACAACTTGCCCATGATAATTACATGGAATACCGCCCATATTATAGTGGACCGTCGGCGTCACTGGCAGCGGTTGTCGCGTCAGGTCAACGCCTGCGAAAATCTTTCCGCTTTCCGTAATACCGGGCAAGCGCTGCGCCAATACTGCGGGATCGATATGGTCAAGATGCAAATAGATATGGTCCTT
>Ga0315899_10004999_pt1 | contig 14333 bp, 8 predicted proteins | sample LakEriMetagenome_2_FD_203518 | JGI IMG/M metagenome (GOLD analysis project Ga0315899, IMG submission 203518) | Freshwater fungal communities from buoy surface, Lake Erie, Ohio, United States - Buoy 4 MA112 | ecosystem: Environmental > Aquatic > Freshwater > Lake | place: USA: Lake Erie, Ohio... | reverse complement strand
GGAATCAAACTCAACAACGCCGGGATCGCGGCACCAAAGATCCATGCCAGCCCAAAGGTCACACCGAAGATAAAAAAAGCCGTCATGGGCAAAACGAATAGGATGTCTGTGGTGGCTTCCGCACGTACTCGCAAGACGTCCGTGCTAAACGGTAGTGCAATGCACACACTGATTAACCAACTAAGGGCGATGCCTACCAGTCCAACAATGATCTTGGATTGAACTATCGTGCGTGGGGCAATCGGAAGCGAAGAGTACCATAGCAACGTTTTTTGCTCTTTTTCTTGGCTCACCAGCAAAGCCGCAGCCCCCAATGCAAATAGAATCGGATTCAGTGCATAGGGAATCGCATGAAACATCACATCAAGAGAGTTGAACACCCTCTGAATTTCGACAAGGAAGTGCCCTAATAACGAAAGCACGGCCAGTGACAGCAGCAGCGGAATCAGAGGCTTCGATTCTTTGTATAGAACTCGTCCCCACAGCTGCCCTGTTGTGATGTGTGCCTTTAGATTGCTCGTACGTTGCGATGTGTAAGAGGTATTGGTTTCCAAGCTCGACATTGTTGTGCTCCTTTAACTTTAAGAACCAAACCCTTAGGAAGCTTGTCGATCCGCTTTGGAACCGATCCCTGATTGTGTCGATGACACGGATGACGAGGAGCTGTTCATGCCTCGTGTACAGGCGATAAACAACTCTTCTAATGTTGCCGGTCGCGATCGGACCGCGAGCACATTAGGCCACTCGGAGAGAAGTTTCTCGTGGGAGCTTTGATAGTTTTTGACAATCCATCGCACTTGGCGGCCTTCGATCTTTTCGTAGAGAACTTCGGCGGAACTAGACGGTTGCTGAGTTAGATCGGGTAACGCAGCCAACGGATCAGCACGACTGATCGTGACTTCAAAGATCGAGTCTCTCAAGTCCGAGAGTGGAGCTGCGATTTGCACCTTGCCTTTATGCAGGATAGCAATGTAATCAGCGACTCGTTCGACTTCAGAGATCTGGTGGCTGGACAGCAACACTGTTTGCCCGTTGGCGGCTCGCTCCACCATGCTCTCCATAAACTCGCGTCGCACGAGTGGGTCGAGCCCTGATGTGGGTTCATCGAGGATTAGCAGCTCGGGATTGTGGGCTGTCGAAAGGGATAGAGCGACTTTGGCACGTTGGCCTTTGCTCAAGTTCTTGATCTTGCGATCGAGGAGCAAGTCGTATCGTTGGACTGACTCGCGATATCGATCCACAAATCCTTCGGGATAGAACGATGATGCAAACCAGCCGATTTCGTCGACTCGCATCCAATCGTAAAGAGCCGGTGCATCGGCGACATATCCAATGCGTCGGCGAAGCGCGAGCGCATCGCTGATGGGATCCAAGCCCAGGATGCGGCACGTCCCTTTCGAGGGATGCTGGAAGCCGGTAAGGATTCGGATCAAGGTGGTTTTACCTGCCCCGTTTTCACCTAGTAGTGCGTACACGGAGCCTTGAGGAACGACGAGGTCGACGCCGCGAAGGGCATCGCAGCCGCGAAAGTGCATCTCTAGACCTTGGATGACTATACATTCATTCATAGCTAAACCTCGAAGAGGAGTGGCGACAAGCATGGAATCGCTGCACGCCAGCAGAAGGGAACGAATTAGGAAATGGGTTGCGTCGGCGAATTCGACGCGACCGTGTTGATAGTGGGAACCAGTTCTGCTAACTGATTCCGAACGATGGACTGAATCTCATAGGCATCCAGTCCGCCATGAAGAGCCTCTTTCAAGACCGATCGCAGTCGATCGGCGATGATAGTCCGCCGGTCCGATCGACAGGCCTCAAGTGCTCCCGTGCAAACGGCCAAACCACGACCTCGCAGTAGCTCAATGACCCCATCGGATTGAAGCTGCTGGTAAGCTCTAGCGATCGTGTTCGGGTTGATCGCAAGCTCCACACTGAGAGCTCGGACGCTGGGCAAAAGCTGCCCCACTCGGAGCGATTCCTCGGCAATGGCAAATTTCACTTGCCTAACGATCTGCTCGTAAATCGCCACACCGTTGTTGGTATCTATTGAAAAGAACATGCTAAACTCCTTCTGCCATCGCAGAACTAGTGAACTAGCAAAATAGTACACCAACCACCTAGTGCAGTCAAGCTGTCTTCAAAAAAGTTTTTAACCGCGAGTCCAAAGTAGAACAATTGTCCTCAATTGTTTCAGCATGCCGGAACGCTACCGACTTGCCGGACAAGCCCGGAATTGGAAGCGCAGACGCCGTAACTGCGCAAAAGCCTTGTTACGGCCTACGTATGCGTTCCGAATATCGTTCTAGCATGCGATCCGGCACGATTTATCAGGGTGTTGCTAATCCCGTCACGCACAGCGAGAATGAAAACGTTCGAAAAAAAGGAACTCAATCTCTCCAACGCCCTAGCCGAGCTTCTGCAATGTGGCCAAGAAAACTGCTCGACATTGCCTGGTCGGATCTTCTATGCGGTGGACTTCGTTGCCTTTGGCCAGGAAACATCTCTGAGCACGAAACGAACATTTTGAATTGCTTCGGAGGAGAAGAGAAAGCCCTCGTTTGTCTATCTGTTCGATCCGGCTTTGATCTGCTTTTGCAATGCTTACAGTCGCCTGCTGGCGGCGAAGTCATGATGAGCGCTGTTACGATTCCCGACATGGTGAGAATCGTCAAGCACCATGGATTAATTCCCGTACCGGTCGATCTCGATTTTGAAACTCTTGCACCAACGATCCAATCACTTGCTCACGGACGCACAGCACGAACCAAACTTATCGTAATCGCCCCTTTGTTTGGTGCGTCCATTTCCATGGAACCCATCATAAAGTTTGCACGTGAACACGATATCTTCGTTGCTGAGGATTGCGCACAATCTTTTCGCGGATGGAACAACATTAAACCATCAGGTGCAAATGTCAGTCTCTACAGTTTCGGTCCGATCAAAACCTCAACAGCCCTCGGCGGGGCAGTCGCTATCGTTCATGACGAACGACTACTATCACAATTGAGACACGTACAGGAGTCCTATCCCATACAATCTCGATTTGAGTATGCTCGAAAGGTTATAAAGTATTCGTTGCTGAAGCTTGCCTCGGCAAGGCCCATCTATTCACTCGTGTTCGCATTGATCAAGATGCTGGGGCGAGATCCCGACACTACTATTAATCAATTGGCGAAGAATTTCTCGCCAGGAGAACTCATTAAAAGAATTAGAGCGAGGCCAGCGAATGCGCTCGTAGCCGTATTGGCTCGTCGACAAAGAACGTATCCCAATTCTCGGATCGATAAAAGAATCGATCTAGGCGAGAGATTAACATCTAGGCTACAGCAAGGCCCCATTGGGCATATGGTCCCCCGTCCAGGTACATCAGCAAGCCATCACTCCCATTGGGTCTTTCCCGTGAAAATGGCGATGTCGGACAGGGCGCTAACACGTCTCCAAAAGCATGGCTTTGACGTAACCCGCAAACACAATCTTGCTGTTATCGAATCGGCGCAAGAAATTGTTTCGGGCGAGGTTCCGAACATGCGAGATTTGTTCTCCCACATTGCGTTTCTACCTATATACCCTGAGCTCTCGTCAGCCGACATAGACACGCTCGCAGAACTGATCATGCAAGAAGTTCCTATCGACTGAACTGGCTGGCCAAAGCTTACCTGGTGCCCGTCCCGATGGAAGCATGACTGAGCAGCTACCAAGGCCAATCCCTTCTCCCCTCTTTCCTCTCGTGCTGGCCGTAGGCCAGCACGAGAGGGGATTTTTTAGGGGCTGGCTTCAGTACCCACACAGTCACAGCTCCCCTGGCACAGGGCCAGGGGTGGCTTAAAGCCGAAGAAAAGCGGCATGGCGGCATGATGAGCCGGGGCTGCAATAAGAGCCGTAGGCAAGAAGCCACCTTTGCTCACCTTCATTCCCGCCCCGATGGATGCGTGACTGAGCAGCTATGAAGTCACGAATACTCCTTGCGAATCGCTCCGCGATCATAGGGACCAAATGTTCCAGCATAGAAACTACATTCCAAAACCGGTTTCATTTCAAACGCGTAAGCAATATTGTTCATCAGCGTCAATGCAACCATTTGTGGTGACTCATCAACCGAACAGCCAAGCAAAATGTGCAAATGATTCGACACTAGCCCGATACGAGCCAGCCGCTGATTCTTCTTCCCACAACTACGAATGACCATCGAGCTAATTGTTGACAAGGTTCTCTCTGATGCATCATGCAAATGATCCCGATTCTCCAAGACAATCTGCAAGTTGTGTAAGTAGCGGCCATGCGAACTTGCTCGATACTCTCGAAGGTCTATCTTGTCATCATAAAATTGAAAGGAATCTATTCGTTGTTGGACGTGTGTTGCTGCCATCGGATGACGGGAAGGCTGTTTCTGAACATACGCTTCCAAGCAATGAATATTCACTGCGCCGACGCTGAAGATGCCATAGTTCCTTTGGAAGGCCTGTGGGATTGTCATGCGTAGTAAGTATTGTAATCGTCCCTTGACGCTTCGCACGATGTCCGACGGCGAGACATGCGGTTGAGTGCTCAGATAGAACTGGAGAGACAGTCTTTCCAACTCACGGACTTCAAGAATGCGAACGGCATCGGATTCGGTTGCACGTCTCAACGGCTCTAACCACTGTACTATGGGAGGCACACAACTTTTGAGAAAAAGCGAAAGCGACCAATTGAGCTGGTAGGCATGCGTTGTATTGAGCGATGTGTAAAGAGGCGAGATGCCTGTCATGGACAGATTCGCTGATAGAGAGCGTGGAAAAAATGGGATTAAATGTGTTTCGTTCTTTCTCAATTTAACAGATGTGAGCATGCATTGCAGCTTATCCCCTCTTGGGCTGGCCTGCGGCCAGCCCAAGAGGGGATTTTTTGGGGGCTGGCTTCAGTAGCCACACAGTCACAGCTCCCCTGGCACAGGGGCGTGTTGCTTTAATGGCGTTTTGAAAAACAAGCATTAGCCGCAGGGCGCTAGCCCACGGTTAACGGCGGACAACCGGACGCTAGCGCGTTTCGGCTCATTAAAGCAACACGCACACAGGGCCAGGGGTGGCTTAAAAGCTATCCACAAACAGGTCTATGCAGTGACGAGGCTCTGGTCAACTCCGATGGTTCCAACGAGCTCATCGACGTAGCTCGATTGCGAACACTTGTACAATGCCGCTTTCGCTCTGTCCAAGCGATGCTTCAGTTCCAATCGCTGAATGACAGTCGCATAATTGGGGCGATCGCAATAGTTCTGCAAGTACTCCACATGGCGAGTCCAAAGTTTGATATCGATCTTTTGTTTAGCAACCAAACGCTCGCGATACCAATCACTCGCCACAAGAGATTCTCGCGTAAAGAGGCTACGAACGGTTGGTGACTCTGCTTTGTGACCGTTCCAATGTCCATCCGCCATGATTTTTAAAACGGCTTGCAATGGAGGACATGCCAGCTCATAGCTGCCATCTTCCAAGTAGACTTGCGCGACCTTTTTTTGTGACTCGGCGATAAATAACACACCATCCACAAACGCATCCATATCTTGCGTCTCAGGCTTTAAAATTTTCTCCTCGAACACCTTACGAGGATTGTCAAAGACACGCCCGAAATAACGGCGGACAAATCGATCCGTGATTCGATATCCCAAACGGCTTGCTGGGATCTCGACTCCGTCATGAACAAAATCGTCGAGCTTTTGAAGCATTCCGTCGCGAATCATAGCGACGGGATCACGTTCATTAGGCTGGAGCCGGCACCAGATCTCGGGCACGAACATGCTGATGTCATGTCCCACTTCCATGTCAGGTCCGATATGCCCTGCAGCGGTACTAAAGCCTCCTAAACCGGTGAGTATCATGCTCACAATCGTCGCATTCAAATCGTAAACCATATTGAGTGCATTAAAGGGGCCTTTGGTTAGTGCTCCTTCGCTACCAGCACCTGTCATACTAGGTGATTTGCCTGTGAACGAACAGACATAATCCATCAACAATTCGGGCAACTCCTGATAGTGGATCGGATTATAAACCGCAAGCGGCCTAATTCCTGCAGCTTTGTCGGGTGGATTGTTTCGCCTACCTGACAATATGGCATTGACTGGAATCGCAACAGGAATGGATGCAGACGCAGCGCGATAAAGCTGCAATCCTCGATACGCAACGTAACGCTGGAATGGTTGCCTTAAATCGGGACGATCCTGCAGGTACCGAGGATTCTTGGACGGTTTGCCATCGACAAGTCTCGGTTGCGCTGAAGAAATGACGTAATTCAAATCGCTACTGACGAAATCGGTTAGACATTTCTGCATGGGTGCAGAATATTGTTCAAACTCTACAAGATGTGTCATTTCGGCCTGGATTTTATCTTTGCTCAACGGTTCGTAATTGCAGAAGAAATTCCCAGGCTGAGCCATATCTGCTTCGGTTTGCTTGTCGAGCCCTCGATGAACGGCATCGTCCGGTCGCTGAAACAATCGATACTCGCAGTTTGCAATAAACTTAAAGCTGGCCTCGGTTAGCTGGCTGTCAGCTGGATTGAGCCCGCTCAAGAACCGATGAGGTACCACCGTGCTCGCGGTTATGTCATCCTCAAGTTGGATTTTGGCTGCCGCTGCGAAATCCTGACGCAATTTGTACATTCTCCAGCGACCTTGCTTATCCAAGCCGACGCGAAGATACATGCCAACCAGTTTTCGGTTGTTGTACTTGAGCTCATGGCCGTTATCACCGTTCACGACATCGACCGAGAAATGTTCTTGCCAGTTGCCGTTCCATTCCGGTTTGCAAAATCTCTTGATAATAAATGCCATCGCGTAAAGATGAGAGGGAATGGTCTTTAGCCAGTCATTGTATTCTTTGGTGTACTCGTCTGATGGCGTAAGTAGTTTAATAACGCTGCCGAGCGAGCGACCTGGATCGAGTACCTTGCGACTCGAACGTTGTGAGTAATCAGGTTTCTCCTTAGCGTCAGTTCGCCAGCGATCCGAGTAATCTTTATCAAAAATCGCTTGCAGTTGTGCAAAGTCGGATTCGATATCGGCTACAAAGATTGGCCCTCCTTGCATGTAGTCTCGAAGTGATTTGCTAATCTCGCTCTTGCCTCCACCACTTACCGTGCAGGGCTTATGGCAGACGGTTCCTTCGCCGGACAAACCAACTAATCGCCACGACGGAGCACAGGGATGTTTTTCCATCATCACCTTGTAGCCACTCGGTGCTATGTAAACCTTTTGCTGTTCGAGTGGGATCGATTGTTCCACACCATCTTTACTCCATCGCACCGAGCGATCTTGTAGCGAGGCGCGAGCATTTTCGGGAACGTAGATCAAATTAGGTTCGGCTCGATCGATACCATACCCCTCAGGCTTGATTTCGATAAAGCTACAATAATCACGAATAAGATCTTCAAAGGTTCGACCGTTATAGCGACGAGAATTCCACTGAAACTCTTCCCCCAAATGATGTGCGATAAACGCTAGAGTACCGCCGGCGTGTTCTTCTTCCGCGTTGCCAAGCAAGTTCGCTGCATAGCTGATCTGTGTTTTTATTTCTTTCTTGCAGTAGCCATAATAGTTGTCTGCAATAATCGTGATGATGACTCCCGATTCCGTTCGGCAAGTGATTTTGAAAGCACTGCCGTCGTTGTACTTCTCGTCGGGTTTAGTCCAGCACATCGAGTCGCGACGTTGTCGCTCAGTCGCTTGATCGTAATGAGGCAAGCCTAATTCTTTTTTCGTATACTGCGTCAGATGAGGTGCGAGAATGACGCACCCCGTATGACCAGTCCAATGATCACAATCGAGAGCCGCGTCGTTTTCAGGAATGAGCGGGTCACCAGCGTTGCCAAAAATCGATTCGACGAAGTCTAAATTGCTCACCAAGCCTCCCGGAGCAAAGAATCGAATCTCCATGGACTTCTTGTCGCAGTATCCCGGAACCGGTGGTACTACAAGCGGCCTGATTAAAAGCGATACGAAAGTTCGAGCTGGCTGAGAAGCGGACTGAGTAAAGGGAAGAGCTAACAAGCTATCCGGAGGAGCGATAGCTCGCCGAAATAAATTTGCGAAAACTATCTTGGGCACAGCACGCTTATCACCTGCGATAGGCAGCCCCCCTTCGGTTACGTGAAATGTACCTGACGTCGTTCGTCTATCTGTACGGGGATTATGCAAGACACCGTTTGCGACCCTAACCGATGTTAACAACTCATTCTCAAAGCGATCTCCTCCATCGGGCAAGCTTAGTTGTCGCGCCATCCCGTGATGATCCAAGACTAACGTGTGCTTGGGGAGCTCAAGAGGAGCGTCGAGCTTAAGATCGGCGAAGTGTTCGGCTAGGAAGTTTTCAATACGCTCATCAATGGGTGCCCGTAATTGGGTCAGCAACCGGTTCTTCTCTTCAAGGTTAGCTAAAAGACCTTGAGGTAGCTCGACCTTTTGTTTGGCTTCGTCATCCAGCACCAGATCCGTCGCTGCCATTTGCATATAGATGTATTGGCGAAGCAACATGGCCGCGTGGGGATCGCGATCAGCATCTCTATCCCATGAGAGCATTCGCCCAGGAGCGTCCAAATACCAACCGTTATCAATGGCACCTGTAACCTTGTCCATCTGTTATTCCGCTTTCACGATTTTGTAAGGCAAAGGAAAATCCTCTCACGACTCACCCAAGAGCTTACCGGAAAGTTTGGTCATGTACACATCTTGCGGGGTACTGTGCTTGACTAAGTTCTAAGGTTCATGTCGTTGGTATTAGGCGTCTTGATAAACACTTCTTAAGTTTCGGTTTTCGTTAGATCTTAAAAAACTGATCTTGATTCCGTCGCGAGAATCTGAGATCGGGAAGGTTTTGGCTAGCGTGTTCAACGGTGAATTCAGCGCCGTGTGGTAGTTTCGGTTCCGTCGATTTGAAGTCTTGGTGAAGCAGAATGCCTCTATCCCGCAATCATCGAACCGATAGGCGACGCCGCGTTTTGCTTGATGCGGTCATTCATGACCCAGAGTTGGCGGCCGAGCATGCTCGGGTAAACCGACGAAATCGAGCTAGGGCGAGGGACGCTGAAGAGGGGTACGACGAGACTCTTTCGTATAGAGATCCGGGGTATAGCCAAGCCGTTCGCAAAGCATGTCAGCAACGATTAGTGCAATTGATTCCTGTACGACGTGGCATGGTGGCCGCAGCGCTGACCGTTTTCTGGCTCGCATACGTCGTATTGGTATATTGCCATTACTTATTTCATCACTTGCCTCTTGATCCGAAGCGTTGGAATCTGGCAACCCTTCCGATGGCAAGTTTGTTTGATTTAACTGCGTGGAACAGTATTAGTCATTGGTTGTCTTGTCAGCTTTGGTTGTTAACCGCCATCGCATGCTGGATGACTTTCAATCTCAGGCGGCACAAACTGGATGATTACCGAGCACGATATCGCGTGTGGGCAATCATGGGATTTGTTGCATTATTCCTGCATTTTGATGCGGGCACATCGGCTTTGCTGCTATTAGGTCAAAGCATCGACCCATGGGCGCGAGCTGAGATTGGTTACGGCGGTTGGCCGCTCGTTTTGGCCATGACGGCCTCAATGGTTGGGGTGGTGGGGATCCGGTTGTGCAGTGAGCTAAAATCGGTTCCATCCTCTGTCCTGAGTTGGGTGATGGGGCTGGCAGCCGTGGCAGCTTCTGCGTTGCTGGGGACAGGACTGCTTAAAACAAACTGGACTCCGGAAACCCTTCGCTTGATGTCCGGTTCGTTGTGGCTTGCAGGGGCATTGGCTGTGTTTCAAGCGATAGCCATGTACCTGCGACATACTTATATCCAGGCACAAAAGAGATTCTTGAGCCGGAACGGCGTAAATGTTAAGCCGATTCAAATGCGATTGCCAAAATGGTCTTTTAAACGGGATCAACAAGCCCCTTCTCATGCACACGAAAAAGAGGCGACCACAAAAGAAGAACGACGCCGATGGAGAGATCGATTGCCGTGGATTGGATCGGGAGGGGAGCAACTGGACGATGACCAAGATACCTTCGAGCGCGATGACTCTCGAAACCATGCGAAAGCAAATACAACGAAGCAATCTAAGAAAAATTCGCGTCAAGAAGAGGACGATTGGTCCGAGGATGAGGAATCCACCGAACGATCTGCAGCAACAAAACCACAGCCTCCGCAAGCCAAAAGACTATTTGGGCTATTGCCAAATAGACAGCTAGCAAACGAGCAGATCGCGTTTGAGCCGGTGGCAGAGGACGAAGGGGAGCCTATCGATGAAGGGCTAACGAAGAAGCCTGGTTGGTTTGGATTAGGCGGAAACGCAGAAGCTCGGGAGGAGAAACGCAAGGCCAAGGCCGAGGCTGCTGCTGCGAGAGCACGCGAAAAACAGAACAAAAAAGTCGAGTCCTCCGAGGGAGAAAAACGTCGATGGGTGTCTCGCATGAAGCCGAACCTTGCTGGTGCCGCTAAGCTACTCAACCCGAAAAAGGTACTTAGCCAGCTAAAGCGAAAGCCTAAACTAGATCCGGATGGCAATGAAATCATTGCAAAGCCAAAAGCGGCCAAGCCGCCAAAGGAAAAGAAGGAAAAACGCAGTTGGCTGGGAATGCTGGATGGATTCAAGTTAAAGCCACCGTCATCGACGGATGGGGCAAGTTCTGATAACGGTTCTAAACCAGCAGTAGTGCCAAAACCGATTGAATCCAGTTCATCGGGTCCGTCATTGCGTCAAGCATCGAACAACAATGCAGCCCGGCCGTCGACACAGGCGTATGAAGAAGAGTATGGAGAAGAACGTCCGCTATCGAAAGCGGAGCGCAAGAAGCTACGTCAGCAAGGTAACGATCGTCGCGCAGCGTGAGCGAGGGTCGACAATCCCAACCCGACAGCGTGAGCGAGGGTCGACAATCCCAACCCGACAGCGCAAGATTTGAAGTTGCGCAGCAACGGGTTTTTCGGGCCAAAGGCCTTATTTTTGCATAGCCCAGCCTGAAGGGCTGGGTATTAAGGAAAAGACAACGTTAGGGCCAAAGGTCCGACAGTTTGTGATGTCTCGGCTGCCAGCAAAGAGCAAACAGTCGGGCCGTTGGCCCTTGAAAAGCGGTCCAGGCCCTTCAGGCCTGGCTAGGTAAACGAACTGGGCGTTGCCCCTAAAACCAAAATAGCGCTTCTTCAAAAAGCGCAAGATGAGGGTTGGCCCTGCTCTAACTCAAGCCTAATCCGCGCGAACCTGCGATTCGATCCTTTGCATGCGATCAGAGCTAAGGGGACTGGCGATCGGGTTGCTAATGCTTCGGTTACGTTAACCGGCACGCGACCCATTTGCTCGCAGGTTTGTTGCATTAATGGTAGGTTGGTCACTCTTGACCGACTTCAACGCCCATTAAACGGGCAGGAGTGCCCATTCCACGTTCACTAAACATCCCGTTTCGATCAAAGCCACACGCCCTCGCGCAGCGGGCTGGTATCACCAATACCTACGCCGTAGGCTCAAGCCGCGTACTGCGTTTGCTCATGACCATTTGTCGATATTTGACTCTGGCATTAGACATCCAGAAGAATTGGTAAATGTTAAAGCCCAGCAGTACTAGAGCTGCTAATGCCCAATTGAATCCTATTTTCCTGTCCGGCGGCGGCTGTGTCCCTTGCTGAGTTAGATTGCCGGTAGTTTGACCCTGTAACGCAGTGCCGCCTTGCAAAGAGACTGGGGTGATTTGATTGTTTGGTATGGTACCAGGAACGCCGCTCGTTGGAGTATTGCCAAAGCCCTGAGGAGCGAATGGTTGCATTGTGTTGGATGCCATTTGAGCATAGGCAGGATTCAACGTGTTGACATACTGGTTTTGAGGGTTCACGTAACCTTGACCATACTGCCCGGCTGGCAACCCTTGCCCCGCTGCAAAATTGCGCACATCCGTATTACTGGCGAATCGATCCGTAACTGGATTGGGCCGCATTGCATCTGATTGACCGAAAATATTCCCTGCGATCCGGTTTTGCTGAGCAGGGATTAGATCTTTTTCACTCGCTCGGCGGGCTGCATCTAGCGATGGTGTTTCACTAGTTGACGGCGTTCGGTACCCCTGAGGAACAACCGAGCCATTGTTCGTGTTGGTATAGCCAGGATTGCTGGTGTTGTTGTAGTTGGGCATGCTAGGCATGTTATTGCCAGCCAATCCCGTTCCTGCACCAATTCGGTTCATGCCGGTATCGGACCCAGTCGCAAAACTAGTCGAGTTGTTGGGAAGATTCGGAAGAACCGCACCCTGACCTCCTCGCAATTGACCGAGTTCTCCGCCTCCGGATACTGGCGTTGGGTCGATAGAAATCGGAGCGCCATAGTTGGTACCACCCGCAAGATTTCGGATACTATCGTTTTGCGTAGTCTGGTACTTTGCTAAAACAGAAGCGGGAGCCGTTTCCTTTGGCAGTGCCCCACTTCCTATTCTCACCGTGACTTGTTCGACAAAGCCCATGACATCGGGATGAACGGGGACGATCATCTCTTGCCCATTTGGGCCAGTCATAAACTGCTCTAAGCTTGCGACCGGGATTTGAATGACATACGCGTAACGACTTGATTTGGTATCAAATTGCCAACCTACAATGTTTTCCCATTGATTTGATCCCGGTTGAGTTTGCGGAGCATAACGCATCAGCGCCAAATTCTGAATCGATGGCTGCACGCTAGCTTGGGAACGGGAACTGAGGTTAGGAGGATCTATTCGAGGAAGATCTTTGGTATCAAATCGAATCGCAATCTGTTCCACTTTCCCGACCAAGCGATCTTCGATAGGAACTGGGAGCTCATTTCCAGTGGGACCTTGAGCGAATGCATCAACTGCATTGGGAGGTATCTGAATAATGAAGGTGAATTTCTGGGATCTTTGGTCGACTTCCCAGCCGCTGGTTGGTTGGGTCGAAGATACTCCCGGCACGATGCCCATTTGCCCTGGGACGACTTGCCCTGGTCCTGTTTGTCCCGGCAAAATCCCTGCCTGGGGGAGCAGCATCAACAATAAGATCGAGAGTAACCCTGTCATTACGTTTGCCCTGAGCGATTAATCATTCCATGGAATCGGAAGGCTGTTACATTGGCGGCGCATCCTGCGTGACTTGGAGATCATAGAGGATTTGGTTTGGTCACGTAAATAGAAATCGTTAAAGGAACAGAGGCTGGATCCGCAAAATAGCTAAATTGCGTCATGTAACAAATGCTAGCTTTACTTGAGCTCAATACCTGTAATGAGTTCAAGTTCACACGCCTGCCTAATTTCTATTCTTACGAGCTTTTTGCATGAATCGTAGTTGTCCGCTCTTGGCCGACTTTCGCTCTATTGAGGATTCAAGAGCGCCCATCGCTTCAAATGAAGCTCGGATATCAACAAAAGCCAGCGTCCTTCTTAGATGGATAAAGCTTTTCGTGCTCACGCAACTAGATAGAATACGATCGAGATTGCTAGATGGAGTTCGAGATCGATTAAACGGAGTAAGCAAAATGGCTTTCAGAATAAAGCTGGGCACTGTCTCGCATTGGGGGATAGGGTATTTGGGGAGTGGCATGATCCTAATGCTAGGCGGTGCCGCATGGATTCGATCCGAGAATCCCCCGATCCCAGTTGCACCGCCAGCCACAGTAGTTCTCGAGCCTGTTCTGGCTACGCCCCCGAATCCACAGTTAGGAAACTTTCCACCTCAGCCAGGATTCACTCCAGCTATTTTGGATTCGGACAAAATCCCTGCCCATGTTATCCCTGAACATGTTGCCAAAGACCCAGTTTTTCAAGAGCTTTCAAAGGCCTTTTTGAACTCGAATCCAACAACGCATTCCGTCCCATTTTCGCCTAGTGCGACAAGCGATAGCGTTTGGCATGCCATAGAAAACACGCTACGAACGGCCCGGCAACTTGAATCGGAGGAGGCTCGACTGAAGGCCGCGGGAGAGGTTGAAAAAGCAAAGAAGCACCGAGAGATCATCGACAATCTTCGTTTGCAGGGAGCAAAGTTACTAGCAAACGAGCTACAAATCACCATCTCTTAGATTTCTGTAGGGAAAACAAGGGGGCGAAAGACTGGCACAAATCGAGGTTTCTTGGTAGCGTTTTGCCGACTAGGTCCAATACCTAGTCGCAAACGAACAACTCGATTGGTAATTCGCTAGAAAGCTCTATTTCCCTTCATCATGTCATCTTCACCTCAGCAAATTGAGCAAGAGCGATTACGTCGTCGAACCTTTGCGATCATTTCCCACCCGGACGCTGGGAAAACCACGTTAACCGAAAAGCTACTTTTGTTTGGTGGATCAATCGAGATTGCCGGGGCTGTGCGTGGTCGTAAATCCCAGCGATCTGC
>Ga0315899_10004997_pt1 | contig 14333 bp, 13 predicted proteins | sample LakEriMetagenome_2_FD_203518 | JGI IMG/M metagenome (GOLD analysis project Ga0315899, IMG submission 203518) | Freshwater fungal communities from buoy surface, Lake Erie, Ohio, United States - Buoy 4 MA112 | ecosystem: Environmental > Aquatic > Freshwater > Lake | place: USA: Lake Erie, Ohio... | reverse complement strand
ATCGCCACCTGTGCGATTTCGGGTGCTGTCGGCACCTTTGCCAATATCGACCCTGAAGTCGAGGCGCATGTAGCGGCCAAGCTTGGCCTTGCGGTTGAACCTGTCTCGACCCAAGTCATTCCCCGCGACCGTCATGCCATGTATTTTGCAACTTTGGGTGTCATCGCCTCATCGATTGAGCGCCTTGCGACCGAAGTCCGCCATTTGCAGCGCACCGAGGTGCTGGAAGCGGAAGAATATTTCTCGCCGGGTCAAAAAGGCAGCTCGGCCATGCCGCATAAGCGCAATCCCGTACTCACCGAAAACCTGACAGGCCTTGCTCGCATGGTGCGTGGCTATGTCACACCTGCGCTCGAAAATGTCGCTTTGTGGCATGAAAGAGACATCAGCCATTCAAGCGTTGAGCGCTATATTGGCCCCGATGCGACCATCACGCTCGATTTCGCGCTGGGCCGCCTGACGGGTGTTGTCGACAAGTTGTTGATCTACCCAGAGCGGATGCAAAAGAATCTCGACCGCATGGGTGGGCTTGTTCATTCGCAGCGCGTGCTGTTGGCGTTGACGCAGGCGGGCATTAGCCGTGAGGACAGTTATCGCATCGTGCAACGCAATGCGATGAAGGTTTGGGAGTCAGATGGCGCAGAGTCGTTGATGGAACTGCTCAAAGCTGACGCGGATGTCACCGCAAAAATGACCGCGTCGGAAATCGAAGATCGTTTCAATCTTGACTATCATTTTAAGCATATCGACACAATTTTCGACCGCGTATTTGGATAAGCACGCCACCCCTGTTTGAAGCACATTAGGCGAAAAGACACTACCCCCTACCCAAAGGAGGAAAGTTTCCTTAAGCTGTGCTTGAAAAGGAGAAGCCGCACGATGCGATTTCTAAAAACGCTGATTTGGGTAACGATCATTGTCGGTTTGATCGTGTTCGCCACCAAAAATTGGGCCCCTGTATCGGTCAGCCTTTGGGGTGGGCTTCGACTCGACACCAAATTGCCCGCACTGGTTACGGTTGCATTCCTTCTCGGATTTTTGCCGTTGTACCTTTTGCACCGAACCCAAGTGTGGCGCCTGAAGCGGCGCATATTGACGCTCGAGGGTAACCAGCCGACATCTGCTTTCCCGCCACCGCCAGCCTCTCCTCCCCCTGCTTACACTGCTGTGGATTCGATATGACCAACCCGATCTTCGTCGCCGTCGACACGCCTTATCTCGAAGACGCGCTGGAATTAACCCGCCGTATCAAAGGGCAAGTTGGCGGGATAAAGCTCGGTCTCGAATTTTTCTGTGCCAATGGCCATCATGGCGTGCATGAGGTGCAGAAACTGGGCCTTCCCATTTTCCTCGACCTTAAATTGCACGACATCCCCAACACGGTTGCCAAGGCGATGCAGGCAATCAACACGCTTGAACCCGCCATCGTAACTATTCACGCCGCGGGTGGCCGTGCGATGATGGAAGACGCCAAAGCCGCGGCGGGCTTACATACCAAAGTAGTTGCGGTCACCGTGCTGACCAGTCTGGACGACCATGACCTCACCCGCATTGGTGTATCCGACAATCCAGAGCTTCAAGTGGCCCGCTTGGCCGCGCTTGCACAGGAAGCTGGTCTTGATGGCATTGTCTGTTCAGGGCATGAAGTGAAGGCCGCGAAAAAGGCATGGAAAGACGGTTTTTTCGTCGTCCCCGGTCTTCGCCCCGCTGGCGGAACCGCCGCCGACCAAAAACGCACTGTGACGCCCAGACAGGCCCGTGACGATGGTGCGAGCATTTTGGTCATCGGAAGACCAATCACCAAGGCCGAAAGCCCAGACGAGGCTGCAAGGGCAATTTTGGGCACGCTTTAGGCCATTCGTATTCCCCGTCATGCTGAAACAAGTTCAGCATGACGGGAGTTAAAGGGTCGGCTATTAGCGCGGGAATGAATACTCAAATCAAAATCTGCGGCCTCAGCACCGAAGCCAGCGTTGATGCCGCCGCCAAGGCGGGCGCATCGCATATTGGCCTCGTCCATTTCGAAAAGAGCCCGCGCCATGTTGGATTGGAACAAGCCGCCGCCCTTCGGAAGCGCGCGCCAGCTTCTCTGAAAGTTGTGCTGTTACTGGTGAACGCCGATCCAGACCTTACCGCCAAGGCCATTGAAGTCATCAAGCCAGATATCGTGCAATTCCACGGATCGGAAACCGCGCAATGGCTCAGCGTCCTGAAAAGCACCATGAACATCGAGATTTGGAAGGCCTTTGGCGTTCGGGACGCCGCATCGCTCAAAGCTGCAGATGAATATGTCGATGCCGCCGATCTCATCTTGTTTGATGCCCCCGCGCAGACCTTACCCGGCGGGACTGGTATGCGTTTTGATTGGTCCTTGCTCACCGAGCACACACATAAGCTCCCATGGGGTCTTGCGGGCGGCCTGACCCCCGGCAACGTTAAGGAGGCTTTGCGCCAAACACGCGCGCAACTGGTCGACACATCGTCGGGCGTCGAAACCGCGCCGGGCATCAAGGATGTGGACAAGATTGCGGCCTTCTGCCAAGCGGTGCGGGACTATGACAATCACTGAACGCACCCCGAACTCCTTTCGCAACCAACCTGACGAACGCGGCCATTTTGGCCAGTTTGGCGGTCGCTATGTCGCAGAAACGCTCATGCCGCTCGTGCTCGATCTGGAACGCGAATATCGCGCCGCGCAGCAGGATCCGGCCTTTGCCGCGCAGTTCGATGATCTGCTGGAACATTATGTCGGCCGCCCGTCACCGCTTTATTATGCCGAGCGCCTTACTGAGGAAGTCCGTAAGGATGCGCCAGCGGGCAAAGGCGCGCAAATCTGGTTCAAACGTGATGAATTGAACCATACCGGCGCGCACAAGATCAACAACTGTATTGGCCAGATTTTGCTCGCCATTCGTATGGGCAAGACGCGCATCATTGCGGAAACCGGCGCAGGTCAACATGGCGTCGCAACGGCAACCGTATGCGCCCGTTTTGGTCTGCCTTGCTTTATCTATATGGGCGCCAAGGACATTGAGCGGCAGCAGCCCAATGTGTTCCGCATGCGCCTTCTGGGGGCGGAGGTCATTCCCGTCACCAGCGGTGCAGGCACGTTGAAGGACGCGATGAACGAAGGGCTGCGCGACTGGGTCGCCAATGTCCATGACACCTTCTATATAATCGGCACAGCGGCAGGTCCGCATCCTTACCCCGAACTCGTCCGCGATTTCCAAAGCGTCATCGGAAAGGAAGCGCGCGCACAAATGCTGTCGCGCATCAATCGCCTGCCCGATCTGCTGGTTGCGGCTATTGGCGGCGGTTCAAACGCGATTGGCCTGTTCCACCCGTTTTTGGATGACAAAGACGTCGCGATGCTCGGTATTGAGGCGGCGGGTCACGGCCTTAACGCCGAACATGCTGCAAGCCTTGCCGGCGGTCGCCCCGGCGTGTTGCATGGCAACAAAACGTACCTATTGCAGGACGAAGACGGCCAGATTGCCGAAGCGCATTCGATTTCGGCAGGGCTCGATTATCCCGGCATTGGCCCCGAACATAGCTGGCTCAAGGAAATTGGCCGTGTGCGCTATGACAGCGTAACCGACAAAGAGGCGCTTACCGCATTCCAATTGCTGTGCCGCACCGAAGGCATCATTCCTGCGCTGGAACCAGCCCACGCAATTGCAGCTGTGGAACGCGAAGCGAAGAAGATGGACCGTGACCAGATTATCTTGGCGAACCTGTGTGGACGTGGGGATAAGGATATTTTCACCGTCGCTGAGGCTTTGGGGACGACGATATGAAAACCATAATATTCGTCATCCTGAACTTGTTTCAGGATAACGTAGTGTCGTCGCCTGTTAACCCGAAACTAGTTCGGGATAACAAAAGGTTGGTAATATGACTCGCCTTTCCATCGCCTTCACCAAACCCCACCCCGCCCTAGTCACCTTCATCACTGCGGGCGATGGCGACACAGCAGCCAATCTCGACGCGCTCGTCGCAGGGGGCGCGGATGTCATTGAACTTGGCATGCCGTTCACCGACCCAATGGCTGATGGCCCTGTTATTCAAGAAGCGAATATCCGCAGCCTGAATGCGGGCACCACCACCGCAGACATCTTCGCCATCGCCGCGGCCTTTCGCAAACGCCATCCTGACACGCCGTTGGTGTTGATGGGCTATGCCAACCCCATGACGATCCGTGGTGGTGATTGGTTTGCGTCGGAATGCAACAAGGCGGGCGTTGACGGCGTCATCTGCGTCGATATTCCGCCTGAGGAAGATCCGGAGCTTGGCCCTGCTTTGCGCAATGCTGGCATTGACCTTATCCGCTTGGCGACCCCAACAACCGACGCCACGCGCTTGCCCATGGTCCTTACTGGCGCATCGGGTTTCCTATATTATGTCAGCGTCGCTGGCATCACGGGCCTACAAGTCGCCGCCCAAACCAGTATCGACGAAGCCGTTGCGCGCTTGAAGGCACATACCAACCTGCCCATCGCCGTTGGCTTTGGTGTCCGAACCCCCGGACAAGCCGCCAATATCGCGCGCGTTGCCGATGGCGTAGTCGTCGGCTCTGCGATTGTAGAATTGGTCGCTGAACATGGAACGAGTGCCGCTGGTCCTGTTCGCGATTATGTGGCATCCTTAAAACAAGCCATTGTTGCCGCCAGAAAGGTCTGAACATGAATTGGGTCACCCGCGTCCGTAACGCCATTCCCTTCATCGCCAAGCGCGAGACCGCCGAAACGCTTTGGCACAAGTGCAAGGGTTGTGAGGCGATGATCTTCCTACGCGAATTTGAGGAAAATCAGTCCGTCTGCCCGAAATGCGATCATCATGGCCGCATTGGCCCCGCTGCCCGCTTTGACGCTTTATTCGACAACGAAAGCTACGACATTCTCAAACCGCCCGTCGTGGGCGAAGACCCGTTGAAATTCCGAGACACCAAGAAATATGTCGACCGGATCAAGGCTGCGCGCCAAGCCACAGGCGAGGCCGACGCGATGAAAACCGCGCGTGGCGAGATCAACGGGCAAACCGCCATTGTCAGCGTACAAGATTTCGCCTTCATGGGTGGTTCCATGGGTATGGCAGTTGGTGAGGCGTTCATCGACGCGGTTAAGGCCGCGATCCGTGCAAAATGCCCTTATGTTATCTTCACCGCCGCAGGCGGCGCGCGTATGCAGGAAGGCATATTGAGCCTGATGCAGATGCCCCGTTCGACGGTAGCAATCCAGATGCTCCATGATGCAGGATTGCCCTATATCGTTGTGCTCACGGACCCCACTACCGGCGGCGTTACCGCATCTTACGCCATGCTCGGCGATGTGCAGATTGCTGAACCCGGTGCGCTCATTGGCTTTGCTGGGCAGCGTGTGATTGAACAGACGATCCGTGAAAAACTACCCGAAGGCTTCCAGCGTGCCGAATATCTGCTGGAGCATGGCATGATCGACATGGTGACCCATCGCCACGACTTGCGCGGCGTGTTGTCGCAACTCATCGGCTATCTCGCGCCGGAGAAGAAGGCGGCTTGATAAAACAGTTTGTGATGCCGCCTCATCGTCACCCTGAACTTGTTTCAGGGTCTATCTGGACGCAAGGGCCGCCGAATTTTGCCGCGCGATGGACCCTGAAACAAGTTCAGGGTGACGAGTTTTGGTGTTCGGGGAATACGCATGCCTGACCACGCTACATCCAATGATCCTGCCGTTCAGGCGCAGCTTGACCGGTTAACGATGCTTTCGCCCGGCAAGGACGTTTTGGGCCTTGAACGCATTGCAACCTTGCTGGACCGGCTTGGCAACCCGCATCATCACCTTCCGCCTGTCTTTCATGTCTCTGGCACCAATGGCAAAGGCTCTACCTGTGCGTTTCTGCGCGGTGCAATTGAGGCGGCGGGGCTAACGGCACATGTTTATTCCAGCCCGCATCTGGTGCGCTTTAACGAGCGGATCCGCGTCGCGGGACGACTGATTGACGATGCCAGTTTATCCGCACTCCTGTCCGAAGTTCTCGACCATGCAGAAGGGTTGGAAGCGAGCTTTTTTGAAGTCACGACCGCCGTTGCCTTTTGCGCCTTTGCGCGAACCAAGGCCGATGCGTGCATTGTCGAAGTTGGCCTTGGTGGACGATTAGACGCGACAAATGTTCTGGCCAAACCCGTGGCGTGCGGCATTGCCTCGCTTGGGTTGGATCATGAGGCGTTTTTATTGGCTGCTGAGGAAGGCGTGCCCGACATGCCTCCGCTCGACCGGATCGCATTTGAAAAGGCGGGCATTGCCAAGTCCGGCGCGCCTTTAGTCACGCAAAAATATAGCGTCTCCATGGAGCGTAGAATTGCTGCTGTGGCAACCGTTGATGAAGCATTGCTGCACCCGCGCGGCGAAAGTTGGGATGCCGCGGTCTATGACGGCCGCCTGCATTATCGTGACGCTGTTGGAAAGCTGAACCTACCCCTGCCCCGCATGCCGGGCGTGCATCAGGCAGATAATGCGGCCTTGGCAGTGGCAATGTTGCGGCATCAATCCGCGATTTCTGTTCCCGAAGCCGCCTTGTCCGCCGCGATGGAGTGGGTGCGCTGGCCCGCACGGATGCAATTACTCGCGGCAGGGCCACTGACCAAATTGTTGCCCGATCGTTCAAACATATGGCTGGACGGCGGCCACAACCCCGACGCAGGGGCAGCAATCGCCAAAACATTGGAAAACGGCCCGCCCGTGCATGTCATGATCGGCATGTTGCAGAACAAGGACGCGCTTGGTTTCCTCGCGCCATTTGCGCCCAAGATTGAAACGCTGACGGCCGTGCCAATAGCGGGGCATGAACATCATATGCCAACCGAGCTTTGCGACGTGGCGCGCACCAAACTGCACATCACCGACGCACGTATAACAGGAGACATTGTTTCCGCGTTGGAGCTGTTGGCCGGGCAGCAAGCGCCAGCCAATGTCCTCATCTGCGGCTCGCTATATTTGGCGGGTGAAGTGTTGCGGCTGAACGATCAAGTGCCGGACTGAGGCACCCTTTTCGACTGCCCCTTCAAAGCAAGCAATCCGCCTGCAGCCAGCAATGCTGCGAACGACCATGTGATATCATTTGCAAACTCTAAAGGTTTTGAGAGGAGCAGCCCGATCAGTCCGGCGACGACCAGCACGAAGCCAAGGATACGTATCGGCCCGACCGGATTCTTCATCACCTTTTCATCGACAGCCGCAACCTGCTGGATACTTTGCACGACATAGCCTTTGCTCCACAACACCCAAAGCAAGATCATGCCCGGAATCGCGGCGACCACGGTAAAGCCCCAAAAGCCGACCCAACCTACATTTTCTGCCACAATGCCCGCTGGCCCCGCCATAAACGTACGACCAACACCCGCAAAGGACGACAGCAATGCAAATTGCGTCGCGGTGTAGGCGATACTCGACAGACCCGACAAATAGGTGGCGAATACCGTCAACCCGATGCCACTGGTCAAATTCTCCGTGCAAATGGCCGCAACCATCATCCAATAACTATTGCCCGTAGCGGCCAAGATCATGAACATTATGTTGGAGAACATCATCAAGAGGCCCGAAATCAGCAAAGCGCGGCCCATACCAAGCCACAAGATGAAGGGCGCGCCCAAGGCAGAACCCACAATCAACGCACCGAAGCCCCATAATTTATTGGCGGAAATATAATCGAGATCGGAAAAGCCCAGATCGACAATCATCGGGCTTAACATCGCCTGCCCCATGGCATCGCCCACCTTGTACACAAGGACAAAGCCAAGGATGAGGAACGCCCCATGCCGCGTTAAAAATTCGCGGAACGGGTTGATTACCGCCTCTGTCAGCCATTGCTTCGGCTTCATGCCCTCCACATGAGCGAAACGATCCACAAACTTGCCCGGCCCTGCCCATAACGCGCCAATGATGGCCGGAATGATGCAAAATGCGGTCAAGCCATACGCCGTCGACCATCCAAGGCCCAGACCCTCTTGCGAGGCAAAATAGATCGTTCCTGCGCCTGCAATCAGGTTGCCCGTGCGATAGCCAAACTGGTTTGTTGCCGTGCCGTGCGCGAATTCTTCTTCTTCCAAAATTTCGATACGATAGGCGTCAATAACGATATCCTGCGTGGCCGATAGAAACGCTGTGATGAGTGCCCAAATCGCAAATAGACCCATGTCCCCAGGCTGCGGATTACTCGCGCCCAATTGCCAGATCGACACGAAAAGCAAGGCCTGCACGAAGAACAACCAGCTACGGCGTTGCCCGAACAATTTGGTCAAAACCGGCAGATGCAGCTTGTCTACCAAGGGCGCCCAGAGGAATTTTATCGTGTACGGAATGCCCAATGCCACCGCAAAACCGATGGTCGCGGTGTCGATGCCAACCTTGGCCAGCCAAAATGTCATTGTCGCAACAAGCAAAGTCAGCGGAAAGCCGCTCGAAATCCCCAGCAGAAAGGTAATGACGGGGTTTTTGCGCAAATATGGCCGGAATGCCGGAACAGTCAGCGCGATCAATGGCAGAGCGAGCAAAATGCCCGCAAAAATGATAAAACGCAGCAAATCGACTGACATTTGGCCCCCTCCGACTTTATTGCGAAGATGACTAACGCCATTTTCCTGAATGGCCAGTGACTTTTAAAGCAATATGCGTCAAAGGCGCGGACATGGTGAAACCTCCGTCAAAAGCACTTGCCCGTCCAACCAAGCCACCGCGTCTGCGTTGGGACAGCAAACCGTCGCGTAAACCCAACCCCAATGCCGGCCCTAGCAAGGGTGCATTGGAACGTAAGGATGGCGAAGAGCGGATTGCAAAGCTGCTCGCGCGCGCTGGCGTTGCGTCGCGTCGCGAAATCGAACGGATGATTGCCGATGGCCGGGTCACGCTGAATGATGTGAAGGTGGAAACGCCCGCAACCTTGCTGAAATCGCTGCGTGGCGTCGCTGTGGATGGCAAGGCCGTGGGACAGCCCGCGCCAACGCAGCTTTACATGTTCCACAAGCCCGAAGGCTGCCTGACCGCCGAGCGCGACTTTAGCGGACGTAAAACGATCTACGACGTGTTGCCAAAGGATTTACCGCGCCTGATGCCGATTGGGCGGCTCGATTTGAATACCGAAGGCTTGTTGTTGCTGACCAATGATGGCGAATTCAAACGCCAGATGGAATTGCCATCGACTGGCGTTGAGCGCACCTATCGCGCGCGTTGCTTTGGCGATGTCAGTCAGGAGCAGCTTGAGGACCTCATTCACGGTATCGAGATTGAAGGCGTAAAATATGGCAAAATAGACGCCAATCTGGAACGTCGCACGGGCCGCAATGGCTGGGTCGAAATGACGCTGACGGAAGGTAAAAACCGCGAAGTCCGCCGCGTGCTGGAACATTTGGGTCTTGAAGTCAGCCGCCTCATTCGCACGCGCTACGGCCCGTTCGTTCTGGGCGAGCTAGCGCCCGGCACTGTCGGCGAAGTGCGCCGCGTGGACCTCATCGAATTTCGAAAGACGTTGAAATAATGCGTATCATTTCCGGCCAATGGCGATCGCGGCCGCTTGTTGCGCCGAAGGGCGACACAACCCGCCCAACGGCAGACCGCACGCGTGAGACATTATTCTCCATGCTGACAAGTCGGCTGGGGTCATTTGAAGATTTGCGCGTGCTTGACTTGTTTGCAGGCTCCGGCGCGCTTGGACTTGAGGCTTTGTCGCGCGGCGCAGCGCATTGCACCTTCGTCGAGCAGGACGCGCTCGCACTCGATGCACTTACAGCAAACATCCATAAGCTGGGCGCAAAAGACCACAGCGATGTGCGGAAATCTTCGGTATTGTCGCTCGGCACCGCAATAAAGCCAGCGGATATCGTCTTAATGGATCCACCCTATTTGAGCGGTGCGGGTTCAGTTGCGCTGGATAAACTGGTCCGCTTTGGCTGGTTTGCGCCTTCAGCGTGGATTAGCGTTGAAACGAGCATCAAGGAAGATGTCGAGGTGAAGGGTTTCACGATCGACACGGTCCGCAATGTCGGCAAAGCGAAACTCACATTATTACGGCCTGTGTCGCTTTAACGGCGCACGCACTTTCCGCCAAAATTATAGTTCCACCAATGGACCGAACAGCGCTTGCGGTTCGCTGCGTTGTTCCCTAACTGTTCGCACATGTCAGACATTCAGGTCCAGTACGATCCGTCGCAAACGGAACCGCCTTGGTTGCGTGGTTTAAATCCGCCGCAACGTGAAGCCGTTCTGACGACCGAGGGACCACTGCTCCTGCTGGCTGGCGCTGGAACGGGCAAAACGGCCGCGCTGACCGCACGTATGGCGCAGATATTATACACGCGCCAAGCGTGGCCGTCAGAAATCCTTGCCGTCACCTTCACAAACAAGGCGGCGCGCGAAATGCGCGAGCGCGTTGGCGCGATGGTCGGGTCCGCTGTGGAGGGGATGCCGTGGCTTGGCACCTTCCACAGCATTGGCGCAAAACTGCTACGCCGTCATGCCGAAGTCATTGGGCTGCAGAGCAACTTCACGATCATCGATACGGATGATCAGCTTCGGCTGTTGAAGCAACTCATCCAGTCCGAGGATTTGGACGAGAAGCGTTTCCCCGCGCGCGGACTTGCAAGCTTGCTCGACAAATGGAAAAATGCGGGCAAGTCGCATGCGGATTTGGACGCTGCCGACAATGAAGCTTTTGCCAATGGCAAAGGGCGGCATATGTATGCGCTGTATCAGGCGCGATTGTTGGCATTGAACGCCTGCGACTTTGGCGATTTGTTGTTGCATGGCCTGAACCTGCTGAAGAACAACCGCGACATCCTCGAAAAATATCAAGCGCAGTTCAAATATATCCTTGTCGACGAATATCAGGATACCAACGCTGTCCAGTATCTCTGGCTGCGATTGCTGGCGCAGAAGCGCAAAAATATCTGTTGCGTGGGTGATGATGACCAAAGCATCTATTCATGGCGCGGGGCCGAGGTAGCCAACATCCTGCGTTTTGAAAAAGATTTTCCCGGCGCCAAGACCATAAAGCTTGAACAAAATTATCGCAGCACGCCGCATATTCTCGCCGCGGCGTCGGGCCTGATTGATTCCAACAGCGCGCGACTTGGCAAGACATTGTGGACCGAATTGGACGACGGCGAAAAGGTCCGGATCATTGGCGTATGGGATGGCCCCGAAGAGGCCCGCCGCGTCGGTGAGGAAATTGAGGCAATCCAGTATAAGGGCGAAAGCCTGGACAATATTGCGATACTCGTGCGCGCCCAGCACCAGACGCGTGAATTTGAAGACCGTTTCATACAAATCGGCATCAACTATCGGATAGTCGGTGGTTTTCGTTTCTACGAGCGCGCCGAAATTCGCGATGCCATTGCCTATTTACGCATCGTCAATCAGCCCGCCGACGATCTTGCCTTTGAACGGATCGTTAACGTGCCCAAGCGCGGCATTGGCGACAAGGCTGTCGAAAAAATCCATATCGTGGCCCGCGCAGAACGTACGCCTTTGTCCGTCGCCGCCGCGCGTCTGGTCGGAACCGACGAACTGACGGGCAAGGCACGCAAGTCTCTTGCGGACCTTGTGGTCGACATTGCCCGCTGGCGGGACGAGGCGGCGGCGATGTCACCTGCCAATCTGACACGGCTGATATTGGACGAAAGCGGCTATACCGCGGTCTTACAGGCCGAGCGCAGTACCGAGGCATCGGGCCGCCTCGAAAACCTCAGCGAACTTGCACGCGCGATGGAGGAATATGAAACGTTGGGCGAGTTTCTGGAGCATGTCAGTTTGGTCATGGACAATGACCGCGGCGATACCGGCGCAAGCGTCACGATTATGACTATCCATGCCGCCAAGGGCTTGGAATATGACAATGTCTTCCTTGTCGGGTGGGAGGAAGGCATTTTCCCGTCGCAACGTGCGTTGGACGAAGGTGGCATTGCCTCATTAGAAGAAGAACGCCGCCTAGCCTATGTCGCGATCACGCGCGCTAAGCGCAAATGCACCATCATCCATGCCGCAAATCGCCGGATTTATGGCCAATGGACCAGCAGCATCCCCAGCCGTTTCATTGAAGAGCTGCCGCTCGACCATATCGAGGCCGAACAGACAATGACAGGCGGCGCATCCTTATGGCGGGCGAACTGGAGCGAACAGAGCGACCCGTTCGCGCATCTAGCCGCCGCCAACCAAGGCCGAAGCAATGCACGTGGCCCAGGCTGGCAACGCGCGGCAACCTCCGGCGGTTTCAACCCCAGGCCGCAGCGCATAGCCGAAAACACGCGCAGCGCCGTCAGCTTGGGCAATAAGGGCCGAAGTGACCTCAGCATTGGCCTGCGCGTTTTCCATGAAAAATTCGGCTATGGCACCATTGCATTGATTGAAGGCAACAAGCTGGAGATCGATTTTGAACAAGCCGGCCGCAAGCGGGTGATGGACAGCTTTGTAAGTCTAGGCTGAACTGCTAAGGTTGGGAACTCATGATGAGTCTCTTAAAGACGCGTGCATTGCGCTTGGAAAGATAAGCAGATAGGCCCACGGAATATGACCGTCACGCCCGCTGAAATCCATCCGTTAAAAATCGCTGACTTCCGCTTTTACTGGATGGCGCGCTTTATGGCGGTGCTTGCCACCATGGGGATGGTCGTTGTTATCGGTTATCAGGCTTATGATATAGCCCGCAGCGATTATGGCATGTCCATTCGCGAGGCGTCGTTGCAATTGGGCCTTTTGGGGCTGGTGCAGTTTGTTCCCCTTGCGCTGCTGACGCCGGTGGCGGGATGGGCCGCAGATCGCTGGGAACGGCGGACGGTGGCGCGGCTCGCCAATAGCGTAGACATGCTTGTGGCGCTTGCTTTGGGTTGGTTCACTTATGTAGACGGACTGACGCTCCCAATCCTTTTCCTATTTGCAGCCTTGCACGGCGTCGCTCGGGTGTTTGTTGGACCATCCATGTCGGCAATTGCGCCCAACATTGTGCCACCCAGTTCCCTGCCCCGCGCGATTGCCTTAAGCTCCATTGCTTGGCAGATCGGTTCGGTGATTGGCCCAGCCGCAGGCGGCCTGATGTTCGCTGCAAATCCGTCACTGCCCTATTTCGCTTCAGCTGGGCTTATGTTGATGGCTACGATCAGCCTCAGCTTTGTGCGGCCCGTCTATCCGCCGCCGATGGAGAAGAAGATTCATCCTATTCGCCAAATGGTCGATGGCATGCGTTACACTTGGTCTGAACGCTTTCTGCTCGGTGCCATAACGCTTGATCTATTTGCGGTTTTGCTGGCGGGCGCAACGGCCATGCTCCCTGTCTATGCGCGTGATATATTGATGGTTGGACCCGATGGGCTTGGGCAATTGCGAGCGGCGCCTGCCATCGGCGCGTCAGTGGTAGCACTCATGCTCACCTTCCGACCGCTGCGCCATAATGTTGGCGCAAAAATGCTTTGGGCTGTGGTCATTTTTGGGATGGCGACCATTGGTTTCGGCCTAAGCCATGAAATAGGGGCCCGTGTCTTCGGCGACGCGCGCATAGATTTCCTTGATATGGGCGCTGGCATGGCAGTAGCTTTGGTTATGCTCATTGTGCTTGGCGCGTCTGACATGTTGTCGGTCTATGTGAGATCATCTTTGGTGCAGCTCAACACGCCCGACGACATGCGCGGCCGCGTAAGTTCGGTGTCGGGCCTCGCCATTTCCGCATCCAACGAATTGGGCGAATTGCAATCTGGCGTGGCAGCCGCAGTACTTGGTCCCGTCGGCGCGGTTGTATTTGGCGGGGCTGGTGCCATATTCGTTACAGCTATTTGGGCAGGTTTATTCCCCGAGCTCAAAAATGCCCGCACATTCGAACCGCAATATAGAGGAAAAAGTCCATGAAAGCGCAATCGATCCTCGAAACCATTGGCAACAGTCCGCATATTCGCATGGGACGTATGTTCCCGAATGCAGAGGTCTGGATTAAATCGGAGCGGTCGAACCCCGGTGGATCGATTAAGGACCGCATCGGCTTGGCTATGATAGAAGCGGCCGAAAAAGACGGCAGTCTTAAACCCGGCGGCACAATCATTGAACCGACTTCCGGCAATACTGGCGTCGGCCTCGCCATGGTAGCGGCGGTGAAGGGCTATAAACTTATCCTCGTCATGCCGGAATCCATGTCGCTGGAACGTCGTCGCTTGATGCTGGCTTATGGCGCGTCGTTCGACCTGACCCCACGTTAAAAGGGCATGAAGGGCGCAATTGAGCGCGCGCTGGAATTGGTGTCACAAACCACAAATTCATGGATGCCTCAGCAATTCGAAAATCCGGCCAACATCGACGTCCATGTCCGCACAACGGCGCTGG
>Ga0315899_10004996_pt1 | contig 14333 bp, 8 predicted proteins | sample LakEriMetagenome_2_FD_203518 | JGI IMG/M metagenome (GOLD analysis project Ga0315899, IMG submission 203518) | Freshwater fungal communities from buoy surface, Lake Erie, Ohio, United States - Buoy 4 MA112 | ecosystem: Environmental > Aquatic > Freshwater > Lake | place: USA: Lake Erie, Ohio... | reverse complement strand
GGCAGTTCCAAGGGTGGCGCAAAAGATCAGGGTGGTAAAAATCAGCAGCAGCGTGGCGACAAAGGTAGCTCCCAGAATATGGCAGGAAACAGTGGGCCCAAACAGCATCCGACAGGTAATCCGGGACGAGAAAACGGGCAAAGGAGGCCCACGGGATCGGAAGCGCAGGGGGAGGGAAAGGGAGGTCAAGCGTCGATGCAGGGGAGAGGACCGTATGGCCCCAGTAACCAAAGAACGAGAGGGAAACCAAGCTATTTGCACAACATTTGGCGGTGGTGCGTCTCTCAAGGGAATCGTCTTGTCGCATCTGTGCAAGCTCTGTTTGGGGTGGCATCTGGGCATGCAAGGGTCATGCGGCAGAGGTTTGCGAGGGAAATTCTTATCACGTGCGGCCTCATCTTATGTTTGGTCATGTTTGTATATGTATTTGGATTTTGGGACTCGAGGGTGGTTATTTGGAAAGCGAGGGGCAGGCGGGAGAAGGCTGGCACGTGGGCAAGAATGACTGGGTGGTTGATTGGAGCAAATTCGCAAAAGAATGACGGCCGGGTCAAGAGCAGGCGAAATCTGACGCCGTTGCCTGACGGCTGGATCGCGAAGGAGAGCAGAACGTGGGGTAAGGCCTACTATGTCAACACTGTGACAGGAGTAAGCGTGTGGACGCACCCAGGTCTACCTCCGACGGAAAGCCGCGCGCCTAGTTCGACTGGCAGCTCCGGAAGCGCAGTGAATCCCGACAAGAGTACGAAGGGCGGTCAGGTGCGCAACAGAAAATCTCGGCAAGCACCAATCTCGCCATCAACCCCTAAGGGGACGCCAGTGTCACCGGCCGCAGCCCTGGGACAGCCACAGCACCCTCCTGCCCAGAAGGAGGCTCCCTCTTCGCCAGAGTCCTGCGAAGCCCCGAGTTCACCTCGCAATTCAACTGTTGAGAAAGAAAGGCCGGAGGAAACGTCAAGAGTGGAAGTGCTGGTTGACAAAGAGGAAGTTGTGACGGCAAAATCGTTGGCATCTGATCAAACGGCAAACAAGTTGGAGTCAGTGGATGAAGAGGTGAATGAAGAGGTAAACGGTGCGAATAGTGAGGCGGCAGGCAGCCAACGCTCGAAAGGCCTGGGACCCAAAGAGGCAGTGCGTGCCAGCAAGAATCAGACGGTCGACTCTGGTGACTCGATTGGGGCGGAGGAGGCGGAGGTGGCGGCGGCCGCTGTCGACCTAAAGGCGGATGTGATGCTCGAGCTCGGCAATCGTCTCTATGCGCTCATCTATGTGGAGCATGGCTCGCTGGCGGGAAAGATTACTGGTTTGCTTCTCCAGGGTCTGGAACACTCAGAGCTCGTCGCTCTCATCGACGACCAGGTTGCTCTGCAGTCCAGGATCCAAGAGGCGGTTGAGGCTCTCGAGGCGGTTCAGGCTGCGGTGAAGAGGAATGCAGCAGCAGTCCCCGTGTGGCAAAATGGGTTGGAACCTGCAGCTGTGGGATCAGCGGAAGCTTCGACTGCAACAGAGACGGACGGGGGGATGCACATGGCCGGAAAGAAGGAAACAGCCGCACAAAAAGACGTGGTTCAAGCGTCAGACAGCAAGAAGCAGGTGTGTGCTGCTGCGAAGAAGAAAGTGGTAGAAGGGGCTGCAGACGAGGCTGGGGCGACGGAAGCGGACGAGGCGGCAGCTCCAGCAAGCGTTGCCTCTTCCCACGAGACAACTTCGTCGGAGCCGTTGCCTGCCAAAAAGTTAGCACCTGTCGTCGAAGGGTCCCCTCCCTCGGCCTCGTCCAGACAGGACACCAGAATCTGCCACTGCAACAGATCAGGATGCGAACTTTGCAATGCCGTAAAAAAGTCATTGCAAAAGGAGGAGGACGGTAAGCGCTCCAGTGCGGCTGCTGCATCCGCACTGCAAGTGGAGGTTGCGGGAAAGGGAATGCCGCAATTTCGCAAAAGAAAGCCTCGCAAAGATCTCGACCTGAGTGCATGCGATCCATGCGGCTACTTCAATGGCAACAATGGCGACAGCAACCTGTGCTTCATGAATGCAGCGCTCCAGCTGCTCCTGCATTCCATGCGCTGTATGCCTGACGACCTCAACAGGTGCAACCAGGCCGTTGCTCTCTCCCTTCGTGAATGGGTCGAAGCAGTGCTCGAGTGTGGACGCAGCTACACGCCGGGAAGCACGCCAAAATATGCCAAGGCGCCCGCGACCTCTTCCCCGAAGTACACGGTCGTGGGAGGATCCTCTGCTGGCTCCGCAGCCTCAATCGTCAAGGGGAGCGGCTCCTCCACGGATGCAGCTGCCAAGTATCTTTTGCTTGACGGACCGCCAGTCGCTGGTGCGAGTTCTGCCCCCACGCGGGTGCTTCGGAAAGACAAGTCAGACAAGCTGAGGATGGTACTAAGCGAGCATTTCAACATGATCGTGAGGCCTGCAGCGCGACAACGCCAGTGTGACGCATGCGAGTTCCTAGAAGGTGTGCTCGAAGATCTGCGTGCAGATGTTGCAGGATGCGCGCTCGACAACTCAGCGCAAAAAACGCTGCAGGATCTCACGAATTTCATACTAAAAAACATGGAGGAGGAGTCGCTGCAAGGGCGGGGACTCGACTGGTCCTACCTGCGCAATCTGAACCAGCTTGCTGACCTTCGGTGGCAAGCTGACGTACTTGGGACATATGAAGCACCTGGCAGCATCCAGACCGAATCAAATCCAGTGAAGGACGATCGCAATTGCCCGGTGTCGTTCGCTGGACAAATGATGACAAGCACCTGGGACCAGCAAAAGGCTGCCTTTACAGGTTGCGAGTTCGAGCCATTTCATGTATGGGTGCTTTCGTTGGAGGGGGGCGATGCAAACAGCAGGGGCGGCGGTCAGCGAGACCCGGCTGCTGGAGTTATGCTGGAAGATCTTTTGGAAAGGTATTGTGCACCGTCGCAGCCAGAAGAGCGCCCGGAGCTGTTCCGCACGACGCTCATCTGGAGATTGCCCACCACTTTGATCTTTTGTTTGCGGCGCTTCCGCTTTGACAGCGGCGACGACAGGGGCGAAGGGGAGGGGGGGAGAAAGTTAGAAACTGCGGTCGATATTCCGCTAGCCCTGGACTTCTCGTGTGGCGACTCCGCCCCTTTATGCCACCACAGCCGCGCGCGCCACCCTTCCCCGGATTGTTCCAGCAAGAGGAGCCACGTGAGCGTTGCATTAAACGGGTCCAGCCACGTTGAATCCAAAAATGGCATGGGCCTCACTGGCGTAAGCCGGCATTTGTTCCCGAGCGCTCAGGCTGAGAAAGGCAAGCATCTTCTGTCGCTTACCAACGAAGGGATGGGATCCCCGCCTCGAGAGGCAGCTGAGAAGGGCAAACATCTTTTGGCGCTCATCAATGGTGGTGTCATCCCCGATGGGTCCCCGGATGCAGCCGTGCACAGCTCGAATGAAGCCAGCGGTGTCAGCGAGAACAAACCTGCGGTACAACCTGATAGCAATTGGGCCAGGCGTTCATTAGGGAATTCCTGTGTTTACCAGACACACGTGCCGTCAACAAACGGTCGTATGTGGGAGTCACCTGCTGCTATGGAGTGCAGGGATGGCGGCATTTATGACTTGACAGGTGTATGCTATCACCTCGGTAACTCACTCGAGTCTGGACACTACGTTGCCGCTGTCAAGGGACCAAATGATCAATGGTGGGAGTGCAATGACGAACGTTGTGAGCCAATCGAGACGGAGAAAGTCACATCGGGCAGGTGGTCTATTTTATTTGTTGATACGGTATTCTAACCTTTGTTTGTGCGCCTGCAGAGCGTTGTGCGCGAAATCATGTTTTGTCCCTTGTACGCCCAAAGTGACACATTCAGATGCGTGCAGGACCCCAACCGTGCAGTGGTTCGAGTGCGAGGAAACACCTGGTGAATCACGAACAGCATATGTCCTCGTTTACCATCGCCGCAAGTAGTGACCTGCAGTTCGAGCAACATGCCTTCCGCCCAATAGACGACAGTGAGGAAGCACATGTTGTGTTTTCCGTGTTGCTTGTGGGTAAAGTTATTATCATGTCTGAGATTTGATTGTGCGTTCACCACTCATTTTCACCTCAACAAGAGCGTGCATAATTCGGTTTCAAGTCACCTTGTTTGAGACAGCCAAGACATTCTCAAAGCTCAGGTTCGTATACTCTCAGTCTCTCGCCTAATGATAGCGGCGCCAGAATCGTTCACCACTAAAAATACTCATCCGCGCGGCGCCCGGAGCCTGCTGCCGTGGCGGGCCTGGGCACGGGACCCGTACGGGGTTCCGTTTCCATTGTGTCTTACATTTTGGCCTCGTAGTCGCACACTCGCTCTCGCACACGCACAAGCACACACGAACACAAACACACTCACGAACGCGAACGCGCACGCGCACGCGCACTCCCACTCCCACCCACGCCAACATCCACACGCGCACAGAAACGTGGTGAGGCTGGCTCTGGCACACTATTTTATTACCAAGCTGCCGCGATATACATGCATAGATGGACAGCTGCGCTGGCCCAAGGATCTTTCGATTACTTCTGGTCCACTCCCTCTTTTTCAATGTTGCCGCGCATGCGCCTAGACTGCCGGCTCCGGAAACTTGTCTCCGAGCGCCTTGCACTGCTTGCCCTCGCACACTTCGGGGTGAAGCTGGTTGCCTGATGAATCCGCGAGAGTCCGGACACAGCCGGGGGAATGTTAACATGCTGCTGAAGCCTGCGGAATGTTAACATGCTGCTAGCCTGCCCCACGACCTCGTGGGGGCGGGCATGAAACGATGCACGGCATTTAACTGCCGTGCCACACGCAAGCACGCGGCAGCACGCACCAGCTTGGGTGTAGTCCGCGAAAGCGTTCGCCTCCGGCGTGAACGTGTACGTGGACTGGTACGGCTTGGCGCCCGGCATGTTGGAGAGGAGTGCGAACATAGACTTGAAGTGTTCCAAATCCGACGCTCAAAAAGGAACAAAAAAAACAAATAAACGGAAGATGAGTACAAGCACGGTGAAGAGCTGAGGCATCTCAGGGCCGCACACGGCAGCGCCCGGCCCATGACCCGCAAGTGACCGCGCGCGCGACGGGCGCGCTCCCTGCGCGTTGCATGACCGCGTGCGCCCCTCTCGTATGGGTGCGCCCGCACTCGGTGCGCCTGCACTCGGTGCGCGTCGGGAAACGAGGCAAGCTGGAATCATCATCAAGGCAGCGGTGTGAGGGGTGCGAGACAGAGGGCGGGCAAGAAGGCGTCGAGCGCGACGTTGGGGGCGGACCGCATGTGCGCGCATTTTCATTCCGCGCCGTACGCGGCGGCGGCGGAGGCAACCACACGTGCAATTCGGGGGCATTGGGCGTCGTCCTGGGGCTGCTTCTGCTGTGCTCGCGCCCGACCGATGCCCAGTTTGCGTTCCAAGTGCGATTCCCGGATACAGAGGCTGTGGAGAACCTGCCGCACGTCGACTGTGGCGCGTATCCAGGCCTGGGCACGGGCCCTTTTGTCGGGCTTCCACGTTCGGCGAATTTGATGGACCCCACCGTGCCCGTACCGTCCTGCCAAGAGTGTCTTCCATGCACGCCTGAGCCTTGCATCGCGCTGTGTGTGAATTCATTCGTCATCGCGACGACACAGGTAAATCAGTTCAACGGTATGGACGAGGATGTAGAAATCTGCAATCCGACCGACACTAACGGAAACACCATCGACCTGAATGACAACGACTTCAGAATCTCGCTGACCACGAAAAGCTCCTCCTTCAACGCCCCAGACGGTCATGTCATCACGATCTCAAAAGAGGACCTGGAATGCGAGCGGGGCAAGTGGCAAGTGAAATACAGCACATCGATAGCAGGACAGTATATATTCGATGTTCAGTTGAAAACGGGCGAAACTGCAACTGGTTTCGATATTTTGACGCCTCTGCTGACTGCGGACAAACTTTCATCACCCTTCGAATGGTTAGCAACGTACGTTCGACCAGGCGTGTATAATCCAGACTTTTACTTTATTGACATTGTAAATACGTTGCGGCCCGTCTGCACGACCGCGACAATTGTGTGCGAGCACTGCACCAATCCTGGCGTGAACGGCGGGTGCGCGGGGAACAACTATGTGCCATCAGTTCGGGCCGAGTCGCAAATCATGTTGTATCCGGGAGACAGGTTTTATAATAATGTGTCTACGCTATGCTTTGAGGCAGTTTCAAAATCCACGTACAACCTGAAGGCAGTCAAAATTGCGACTAAAAGGGGCAAGATATGCAGTGGCCAGGAAGGAACAGAAAGGTACTGTGACGTCGATACCATCAAGGAGCCTGTGCAGAACTGGGGCAGGCTTGAGTCTGAAACGACTTGTGTTGAAAATGAACTTGAAGAGGCGCATTTCTATGCTATTACCTTTACACCCACCTCCAGCGGCTTCTACGCTATCGAAGTACTCACCCAAACAACGGATGCAACCCTGGCCCCAATCTTGACTGCTCCATTGGGGCCACTTGTAATTCCGGTGGATGCTGGGCCAGTGGACGCTACAAAGTCTTTTGCGTATGGAAACGGTCTCGTTGGCGTCATCCAAAGCGAGCTTGCCACCTTCACAATTCAGCCCATTGATAGGTTCGGAAACCACCACACCCGGGGAGCACATGTGTTTCAAGTTCAACTTTCCATGGTGGACCCGCCCACAGCGTTCCGGCAGATTGTCACGCCCAAAGATACGGGTGGGGGCATGTCCACAGTCGAGTTTCAACTGCAAACCGCTGCTGTCTACGGTGTTGAGATTCGTTATTGCAAGGATCTCCTTCACTATCCGCCGTACTCCGCGGCAGAAAATCGCTTCTGCGATTTGGATAACGCAGATGGAGAACCACCGTACCAGGTATTTGTTTTTAGGTTCACATGTAGTGATCTCGCACCAGCGTTGTCCCTTAGCAAATACCCTTATTATATCGCTTTCGTGTTGTGACGTCTTCGTGGTGTATCTAAATACAATGTTTTGCATCATTTCACAGGGGCCCTACATCATGGGTGCACCATTCCGCCTCACAGTGAGTCTTTCCGAGTTCGATCTTCCTATCATTTCTGTACCGGGAATGATGACTGGGTTCCGGTTCGGCGACGTCGGAATCCGATACTATGCGCTCTTTATTGCAAATTTCCCTGTATGTGGCCAAAAGTACGGAAACCCGCAAATAAGGTGCGACAATAAACTTCGTGAGCGGCCAATGTGTTCTGTTTTGTCGTGGTTGGAATCTTTGTTGTTGTGTCGATCCACGCTACTATGTTTTGAAGTATTTTGCTTGTGGATGATTGCCATCTCTCATAAAATATCTCCTCTCATTGTGTTCCGGTGCCTTTTGTGGCAGTGAGCGGTACAATCCAGTGGTGAGATTTGACCTCGACGGCATGAGATATTCGAGCACCCCACCTCCGATGAAGCTTACGCCAGGCAGTGTGCGAGCCACGGATGTAGCATCGGGACTTTATGCGTCAACACGTTATTCCGAATATGCAGGGCGCTGTATGAATGACGGATACGTCTTCACGTTTATGCTCACCGTCAGCGGCAGTTACAAGGTGTGGATTTACACTGACACCACAAACCCAAGGGCAGTAGCAGAGAGTCCGAGAACGTTCGTCTTGTCTCCCGATGTACGCATTATTGATAATTTCAGGGGGAGCGGACCAGTCGTCAAGTGCACGAAGGAAATCGATTGCATGGCAAATCAAGACACCTGGCTCATTATCCAAGCCAAGGACCGCTTTTTCAATAACGCTACGTCATGTGCAGAAACCATTGTAGCGCACGTCGTGCCTGTCATGCAGGCTACTGACTATTTCCGGGTGACCAACTTGGTGGAGTTTACAGATGTTGGTGGTGTTCCTATCAATGGCGTTCCTGGTCCGGGGATCACACAATCCACCAGAAGCGGCTACGTAGCGCAGCCCATCAGCGACTTTTACGGAGAGGTCAAATCATGCACAGAAGGGATGTACAGGGTATCCGTTTTAGCATCCCTATCGGCCGATTACCGCGTATCGGTGAAAGTGGACGGCAACAACCTGTACGGAAGCCCATTTCCAGTCACAATATACCCCCAACAACGGCAAATAGTTCCAGATGTTATCACAGATGGTCTTGTCACTGTAACACGGTGGACATACTACCGCGTGTACTTTGATCGCCCTGGTATGGGCTTTAACGTCGAAGTTCAGAAAACCGACGACAATAAAGGTGAGCCCTGGACTTACATGAGATACGAGGCCGTTTTTGCTGATATTCAAGAGCCAGACATGACAGCTGGAATTCGTTACGAGTACCCTGATGCCAGACAGTCTATATATTGTCGGAGCTGTCGAATTCATGTTCCTCCACACAATGCAAAAATAGGGTTATACTATATCGCTGTGTATGGCTTTGAAGCCGATTCGTTTCACACGATAATCGTCAACAAATACAAGGATACTTTCATTACTTCCGGCTCTGTCACGACTGGCAATTTGAAACCTGGGCATTATGCCTACTACAGATTCCGCATTGAGACCACGTCTGGCTTTCAGATCCGTATTTCTTCGACCGGCAGTTCGCAAGGGTCAATGACAGCAACCTTGAAGAAAGGCAACTACCCTGCGACTGATTTCGACTCAAGTGCCATTTTGGGGCAGAACTTGTTTCAGCAAGATTGCCAGGATTGCATTATTGATCACCCTCCTACTTTGTGGGCTAAGGGAGACTGGTATCTCGCGGTCATTGGCCATACGTACTCTATTGACTTTCAGGTGGTCCTCCTCGAGTTCTCTGAAGCAGTCGTAGAATTCGGCTCGCAGGCGAACCAGCTTTCGCTGAGAGCCCTGACGTGGGGCTATTATACATTCACGATCGACCCTGACATCGAGCCTTCAGGCTTCAAGCTGGACGTGATTCCCACTAATGCGGGGTACAACCTTACGACGGTCTTGAAAAAGGCGCAGCATCCGATCACACTCACGGACTCCACATTCAGGTCGAGACCTTGCACGCATTGCAGAATCACTGTAATGACTCGGCAGAAACTGCAAGCCAAATGGTACGTCGGGATCTACGCCGGGGCAACTGGAGGCGAATTTCAATTGAAGGTCAAGTTGATGGAGTCCTGCCCAAATGACTGCTTTGGCAATGGTGTGTGTTTGCAACGGAAAATCCGAGTTTGTCGTTGCTTCCCCGGGTATACCGGTATTGACTGTCGCGATGCTGTAAAAGAAAAGGTAGCATAGCAGACCAGCAAGTAAAAGTCTCTCATCTACCCAAATTCATAGAGTTTTCACAGACAAAACTGATGATGCGATCATTTGCCCCCTCTGTTTTTTGCTGATGTCGAGTTGTTGTGTGCGCGGTAATATGTGTGCGGTAATATGTGTGGTGTTTGGTTTGCGTCTTGAAGGTCTTTGCCTGGTATCCCATGGACGGACACGCTGCAGATGTCACGGACAACAAGAGACCCCTTTTCTATAAAGTCAACGCGGAAGGTGAACTTTCCTACGTCAACAATGGGTAATTTGATATTGTCTCTGTATTTCTTTGCGCCTTCGCTTTCATGCCTATATACTAATGGACTCGCCCTGTCCATCTTATTTTTCCCCGACTTTTTTGTCAATGTGACAGACAGTAAAAATTTCTGCCACAATTTGTATAACAGACCAGGTTGAGTCAACAGACAGGGTTTGTGTGACCCTGTCTGTCGCACTCAATGTGATCTGTCACATTTTGTGTGACGACAGACTGGTGTGTAGACACTATTGATTTTTCTGCTTATTAAGAAATTAAGCTGTGAACGGGGTTTACAGGCTCAATCTTCTAGACACGTACATAATCATTCCCAAGCCAACGCCCGACATCGTCTGTTCTCAATTTACAAGGTTTTTGTGTTACCTTGACCATCACGCACAAACCCACCCCGTTATTTCAGATTCGTTACCACAATCTCGCGAAATACAGTCTCGCTTTCGTTCTCTTCGTTACCTCCCCTTAAAGTCCCTTGCGTCAATTCTCAACCCAGGATCGACGAGCCAGAGCCGTCAGACCTGCAGTGGGGTGATCAACAAGAAACGCATGAGGGCTTCACAGGTCGTAGTCGCATTGACGCGGTAATACCCGAAGCGAGCGAATGGTATTCTTGGAACGAGCTTGGCAAGTCAAAGGGCAATCCGCGTACAGATGAAACTTGTGCTGAGTACAACCCCAGGTCGTTTTACTTGCCTGAACGTGCATGCACGCTCACACTTATCGGCTGAGACTCATGGTGAGAAAAATTGCAGGAGGGAGATGACGATCATGTTCTACTTCCGCGTTGGTGAGCGTGGCTTGTCGCCTGGCTCTATCATGACACTGGGCAAGGTCTAGATCCATGTATCCCAATGCAACCTAGTGCGTCAGCCAAAAATTGATCAGTACCGGTCTAAACGTTAACCAATCTTGATCCGTCCATTGCAAGTTTCTCCTACAGAAGTTGAATGCGTAGATGCGCTTGACTAGCTTGTTGTATGTATGGCAACTGATTATCTGCTCCTGGCGCGATCAGCCATCGCTGATAGTTGGTCGGGATGATGCTGACCATAATGGCAAGTGGAGCTGGTCGCTGTACCCGCAAGCTCACCCTAACGGACGCCATATAGTATTCGACATGTACATTCGCAATACCACGCATGAAATCAGCCTCCGTGAAGAGGACATTTATCCTATTGATGGGAAGCCCATCTTTGAGAAACCAGACTTTTGGAAGCGCTCATTCCCGAATGGCTGGTGCCGCAATGAAATCCGACCATCGCGCAAAGATGGTAATAAGATCTCACTCTCAATCGATCTCGTTTTTGAACGCCATCCGCCTGCTTTGAAATTATTCAAATGCGGCTCACATGATAATTAAGTGCTCATTTACTGCCACATTCTGATGCCTCCCGCTTCGTGGGTATGCTCTCCTGGACACGCTCAGGGTTTTGTGAATACTTTGAGAAAGAAGAATATTATCACGTGGCGGCCGTCTTTGGGCTTCGTCGCGTTGAGCTTTACGTCGGTACGTACATGCTTCAGGGGAGCAAGAATGTGCGTGTTGAGAGTGGGGGAGCAAAATTTGATTGCACTGATACACAGTCGCAGTCAAGCAAGGCTCTGGTCAAATTTACATATGCACGTAGCGAGCGAGAAGAGATGCTTCACATGAATCTTCCTGTTCTTGGTTTGCGCGTTCCCCGATATTCTTGGTTTGCGCGTTCCCTGATAGAAAATTATGAGTCTGTTGCAGATTCAGTACTAGTAGGAGCAATGAACCTAAGCATGTGGAACATCACCGACTGCGAAGGGTGCCGAATTCAGTTCGGCCACGACCCTCGTTATTCTCCGTACGAGCGACTATTTTTCGGGCAGGTTGTATTCGTCAGTGCAACATGTCCGAGTAAAGATCAGAGCTCGTGTGCGTTGGCGGCTTGAAATGCAATACATGCGCCAGCAAGGGCGTGACATATATCCATCGCGCATGCGTTTGGTCTTTGCATAGCATTCATTCCAGCCAGGCACTAAGTTGATCGGAATGCAGGTGCGAGATATCCGGATCTTGCGCTACTCTGCCTCGGTTGAAGAGATCAAGACACTAGTTGACAAGGGCGACAGTTGGTTTAAGTGGCGTGCAGCTGTGCGCAACAATGAGGGCATAGTTTCCAACCGAGGGTCATGGGAGGTGAGTGAGATGAGGCGTACACGCTGGAAGACAGTGACCTAGGGCGAATGCTATTTTCCACATGACTCCCTGTCTGTGCGCGGGCTAGCCATGATAACCGAGATTAATTTGAACCAGGATCCTATACCTCTGTCGGGCCTTGACGATGGTGCGCTTGACCCCGATCTTTCGGCACATGATGAAATCTGCCAGAGGTGCGCTATGTCTTGGCGCGCAAGTGTCGGTGCATGCTTGTCCTGATATCATAGTTATCTGTTCGTGAGTGCGCTTTTTGTGGCTGGTATTGCAGCTACCGAGCTCCAAACGAGCCACGAGATATGCAAAGTGAAGCCAGGTGTGCTTTCATTGACACCGACACTTCATGGATCCTCCGAGAGGTATGTTCGCTCTGCGTGGCCTCTGATGAAATGCATTGCGAGGGCCTCGGAACAAAACGTCTTCTGTTACACTTTGTAAAACATACATTGGAAAACAGGGGAAAGACCGGTCTTACCGAAAATTTGACACCGATCGCACGCCCTTTGGTCTCGGTCACGAGCAGATAGTTCTGGTATGGATCGCCTCCAACTGTATTCTGCTTGTCCACAGAAAGGCAGCGTAAACACACAAAACCAACCCTTCATCAATTCACCCCCACAACTAAGTATCCGCTTGGTCGCATGTGAGCTGCAGCCTGGTGTCACGACCTTTCAACTCTTACTCTGCATTTTCAATGTTGGCAGCTGGATACAAGGCCAAAACAAGAAGCATATGTGGGCCGCTACTATGACTTTAGTATCGACGAAGAATGAGAGTGGATGTTGCCGGGTAGAGACGTAAATGTAGGGTTTGCTCAATTTTGCATGTGACTTTGGAGTGCATGTGCCTTTGGAACTCGGATACGGTACGCTGACTTTGGAACTCGCCTACGGTACGGCTGCGAACCGTAGCAGCAGCCGAGTTCCAAAGTCACATGCATTTGGAAGCGTCGCGCACTGCCGAGAACCTAGCAGAAACCAATTTTCCAGTAACCATTGAGGCTGTAACATTAGACGTATTCATTGTAGGCGGGCTTCATGTACATAGTGTATTGTAGGTTTTTTTATTATTCACACACCTAGAACCCGGTTCGTGGGCAAATTTGCACCATAAACCTCGGTGGGAGGTATGCAGAGAATTCAATAGATTCCGCGAGAACATGACGCTTGAAGGCGTGCACTCTTGGAAGAAACTCTGAAGACTCAGTAATCATCTTTAATCAAAACCATCAAACATCAATTGCACTTGCGTGTCTGATTTGCGAAATTCATGTATTGCCCACCGCAATGGATCGCGGCAGAGTGCGCTACGGCAGAAAGAGGAAGTTTCCCCAACAGTTGTGTTCAGTAACAAAAAAGAACCACGTCCATCATCCCCAAACCTCAAATTAAAATTGTCAAAAACATCTCTGTCGCACAAGACGACACATTTGTGAAAAAAGCCAACAACACCGGCAGCTCTCTGGAGACACTTCCATCTGCCCGCTAGCTTGCGTTCCTCACATCACGTTCCACGCCTCTCCCTCTGTATCATGTCTGGACTTTCTCTCCTTATCATGTCTGGTTCATTCTCGCGTCTCCAACGGCGAGAACTTTCCCGTGTCCAGCGGTTTTCCGTGTCCGAGTGGCGTCGCGCGGTCGCGCTCAGCGTCCTCCTCGTTGACTCCTCCCTTCCTCCTCCTCCTTCCCCTGGGTCCTCAACGCCATCCCTTGCCGAAATTTGTGCCATTCTTCAATGCAGAGGCCGCTGGAATCTCAAGATTTTGCCTCCAAGCTTACAATTTCAAAGCGAGAACACAACACCGGTAGCACGTGTAGGATACCAGGAGATGCCAGAAGCTGTGGAGTGGATATACGCCGGCCCTGTCGAGAAGGAAGCAGCTAACTCCCAAGAAAAAGGTACACGCCGCCCTGCACACATGTGCACGTACAAGGGTACCATTTTGGCGGTCATTCGCAAGCAATCGCCAGAGGAAAAAGTCGGCAGGGGGGGGGGATGGAAGGAGGGGGATGGGGAAAGGTGGAAGAGGAGGGGGGGAAGTATAATTATAAATGGGCAAGGGGGGAAGAGGCGGGTTTATTCAAAGCAAAAGCAGTGAACGAGGTAGGGGGAAATGTTGAGAAAGAAAGTACCCGACTTCGCCGTTGGTGCACAAAATGTAGAGGGATGGAGGCACAACAAGCGAAGTGAGCACGATAGAGATGAGGGCTGTTTTGCGCCACGAGTAGACGTAGATCGCCAGTACCCCTCCAATCACCAGGGCGTTGGGCAGCAAGTCTGTCATCTGTGTGTGCACATATTCATACATACATACATACGCACGCACGCACACACACACGCACACACGCACACGCACATGAAGAGACACACACAGGCTGGCTCTCTCGCTCGCGCACCCTCTCACCTTAAAAAGCTGGAGGGACACAAGCCAAAACGTGAGGACTGCTTGCCCTGCGATACAGGTTTAGCTAGGGTTTAGCTAGGTTTGGAGGGACATACGGCAAAACGTCAGGACTGCTTGCCATGCGACACACACACACACACACTCACACACACACACACACACACACAAACACACACATACACACACACAAACACACAAACACACACATAC
>Ga0315899_10004995_pt1 | contig 14333 bp, 14 predicted proteins | sample LakEriMetagenome_2_FD_203518 | JGI IMG/M metagenome (GOLD analysis project Ga0315899, IMG submission 203518) | Freshwater fungal communities from buoy surface, Lake Erie, Ohio, United States - Buoy 4 MA112 | ecosystem: Environmental > Aquatic > Freshwater > Lake | place: USA: Lake Erie, Ohio... | reverse complement strand
GTGTGGCGGTGGCCTCCGTTGCGAGAAGGTGGAACTCGTGGACGATGGTGACGCGCCGGGGGCTCTCCACGGCGGACAAGCCGGCGACGTTGACGATCTCGTCACGAGCTTGATCGATGCTGATCCTCGCCCCCTCGCGCACCAGTTCGTGCACGTCCACGTGCTCGCCGCGCATCACCAGTCGGGCCACCCGCGATTCGGCGTCCTCGTCGTGTTGCAGCTTCACCGTGGCGAAGGCCCGTGCCGCCAGATCCTTTCCACAACCCGCCGGACCGACGAACAAGTACGCGTGAGCGGGAGACTCGGCCAACGCGCGCAGGGTGGAGACGGCCCGATCCTGACCGATGACGACGTCGTATACCGAGCCCGACATCTCAGATTCCCAGTCGTTCGCGCACGGTGGTGCGCACGGTGTTCGCGATGCCCGCGGCGTCACCGGTACCGTCGATCACGCACCAGCGCGACGGGTCGTCGGAAGCCATGGCATGGAAGCCGTCGCGTACCCGTCGGAAGAAGTCGCCGTTCTCGCGTTCGAATCGATCGAGATCGCGATGGGCCAGACGTGACATGGCGTGTTCGTGCGACACGTCGAGCAGCACCACCAGATCGGGCCAGCGCGAATCGAGGGCCCAGTCATTCACGGTGCGCACGGTGGTCAGTGGCAACCGCCGTCCGTAGCCCTGGTATGCGAGCGTGCTGTAGACGCTTCGATCACTCACCACGTGTTCGCCTCGCGCCAACGCCGGGGCCAAGACCTCGGCGCGGTGTTGGGCGCGATCGCCGGCGATCAACAGCGCCTCGGCCACCGGATCCAGGTGCGTGTTCGCGGTGTCGTGCAACACGTCGCGAATGCGCGCGCCGATGTCGGTGCCACCGGTTTCGCGGGTGGCGGTGACGGTCATGCCGTCGGCGCGCAACGACTCCACGAGCGAACGCGATTGCGTGGACTTGCCGCAGCCCTCGATGCCTTCGAATGCGATGTAGAAGGCCGCGGTCACGTCTTCTTCTTAGCCGGTGCCTTCTTGGCGGGTGCGGCTTTCTTGGGTGCCGCCTTCTTGGGAGCGGCCGCTCTCTTCGTCGCCGACTTCTTGGGTGCCGACTTCTTCGGTGCGGCGGCCTTCTTCGCGGACCTCTTCCCCGTCGACTTGGCCCCGGGCACCTGACCCTTCTCGATCATGGCCTCGCGTCGCAGCACCAACAACTCGTAGGCGCGCTCGGCGAGCATGTCCTCCAGGCGGTCTCCCTTGCCCAGCGACGCGTTCACTTCACCGTCGGTGATGTAGATGCCGAACTTGCCGTCCTTGGCCACCACCGGTCGACCGCTCACGGGGTCGTTGCCGAACTCGCGCAACGGGCCGCTGTTGGGCGACGACGCACGTCCGCGACGGAACACCTTGGGCAACGCGTAGATGGCCAACGCCTCCTCGAGCGTGATGGTCAGCAGTCGTTCCTCGTTGTCGATGGTGCGGTAGTCCTTGCCCTTTTGCAGGTACGGACCGAACTTCCCGTTCTGCGCCGTGATGGTTTCGCCGTCGGTGGGGTCGACACCCAGGGTGCGGGGCAACCGGAGCAACTGCTCGGCGTCGTGCATGGTGATGCGGTCCAACACCATCGTCTTGAACAGGCTCGCCATCTTCGGCTTCTCCATGCCGAGCGGCGGTTGGTCCACGGTGCCCCACTGCACGTACGGACCGAAGCGCCCGTTCTTGGCGAACACCGGCAGACCGTCCATCTCACCGATGGGTTCGTCGCTCTTGGGCATGGCCAGCAAGCGCAACGCCATGTCGAGCGTGAGTTCGTCGGGCGTGAGCGAGTCGGGGACGGACGCGTTCTCGTCGCCGCGCTTCACATACGGCCCGTACTTGCCGGGCTTCACCGCCACCACTTCACCGGTGGAGGGATCGGCGCCCAAGGTGAACGAGTTGATCTCGGCGGCGTCGATGCCGGCGATGTTCATCTCGATGAGACGCTTCAAGCCGAGGTCGTCCTTGCCCCCGAAGTAGAACTCGCGGAGCCATTCGTCCTTGGCCAACAACTTCTGGGAGATCTCGTCGAGGTCTTCCTCCACACCGGCGGTGAACTGGTAGTCGACGATGGTGCCGAAGTGGCGCTCGAGCAGGTTCACCACGGCGAACGCGGTCCAGGTGGGCACGAGGGCCTGGCCCTTCTTCCACACGTATCCGCGGTCCTGCACGGTCTGGATGATCGACGCCCACGTGGACGGACGACCGATGCCCAGTTCCTCGAGCTTCTTCACGATGCTGGCCTCGGTGTAGCGCGCCGGTGGCGTGGTCTCGTGGCCGTTGGGGTCGATCGACTTCACCGCCACGACGTCGCCCACCTTCAATGCCGGCAACAACGCCTCGGTGTCGTCGGAGTCGGTGGCGTCCTCCTCGCGGGCCTCCTCGTACGCCTTGCGGTGTCCGGGGAAGGTGATGGTGGTTCCGCTGGCGGCGAACTCGCAATCGTTGGCGGCATCGCCGGCTGCGGCCACCGCGGTGGCGCCCAGTCGGATGGACACGGTGACGCCGGTGGCATCCACCATCTGCGACGCCAGGGTGCGCTGCCACACCAACCGGTACAAGGCCAGGTCGGGACCGCTCAACTGACCGGCCACCGACTCCGGCGACCGCAGGGGCAACGTGGGGCGGATGGCCTCGTGCGCCTCCTGGGCGTTCTTCACCTTGTTCGCGTAACGACGGGCGGTGGCGGGCAGGAAGTCCGCACCGAATTCGCTGCGGATCTGGCCCCGCACGGCGTCGAGTGCTTCGTCGGCCAAGGTGACCGAGTCGGTGCGCATATATGTAATGAATCCCCGCTCGTACAGACCCTGGGCCGTGCGCATGACCTGCTGGGCCGACATGCGCAGTTTGCGACCACCCTCCTGTTGCAGGGTGCTGGTCATGAACGGAGCCTTGGGCGACGATCGATAGGGCTTGTCCTCGACCGAGCGCACGGTGACGGGGGCGTCGGCCAAGCGGGCGACCAGGCTGTGGGCGGCGGCTTCGCTCAGCACCACGACACCGTCCTTCACCCGACCGGTGCTGTCGAAATCCTTGCCGGTGGCCACCCGACTGCCGTCGAGTTCCAACAAGGCGGCCTTGAACGAGGGCGACGTGGCCGACACCAGGTCGAGGCCCCAGTAGCCCGCGGTCACGAAGGCGATGCGTTCGCGTTCGCGTTCCACGATGAGACGCACGGTGGGGCTCTGCACGCGACCGGCCGACAGTCCTCGGTTCACTTTCCTCCACAACACGGGTGAGACCTCGTATCCGAACAGGCGGTCGAGGATGCGACGGGTTTCGGCCGCGTCAACCAGACCGAAGTCCAGGTCGCGCGGCGTGGCGAAGGCGTGGCTGATGGCGGCCTTGGTGATCTCGTGGAACACCACGCGGTGCACGGGCACGCCGGGTTTGATGGCCGACTTCAGGTTCTCGACCAGGTGCCAACTGATGGCCTCGCCCTCGCGGTCCTCGTCCGTCGCCAGATACACGGCGCTGGCCTGCTTCACCAGTTGGCGCAACTCCTTGACCACCTTGGCACCGCGCTCGGTGAGCTCGTACGTGGGCTTGAAGTGGTTGTCGACGTCGACGGCCAATCCCTTGGAGGGAAGGTCGGCCACGTGACCGACGGAGGCGCGGACGTCGTACTCCGAGCCCAGGAAAGACGCGATGGTCTTGGCCTTGGCGGGTGATTCGACGATGACGAGGGGCTTGGACATATATATAAAGCGTTACGAGAGACCGGAGAGGTTTGTCAAGCCGTCTGTTTATCGGCGATGTGCGAGTGCCCCTCCACGTCGATCTTGGGAAGCACCCGATCGAGCCACTTCGGGATCCACCAGTTGCGAGCCCCGAGAAGCTCCATCGTCGCAGGTACGAGCACCATTCGCACCAGAGTGGCGTCGATGAGAACGGCCACGGCGAGACCCATGCCGAAAAGTTTCACGGTGCGGTCGTCGCCGGCCACGAAACTTCCGAAAACGGCGACCATGATCAGGGCGGCGGCGGTGATCACGCGGGCGGTGGCGGCCAGACCGTCGGCCACCGCGGTGGCGTTGTCGCCCGTGCGATCGAACTCTTCCTTCATGCGCGACAGCAAGAAAACCTCGTAGTCCATCGACAGGCCGAAGACGATCGCGAACAACATCATGGGGATGAACGGATCGATGGGTCCGGGTGCCCCGATGCCGAGGAGGTCGGCGCCCCATCCCCACTGGAAGATCGCCACCACGATTCCGTAGGCGGCGCCGATGGACAACAGGTTCATGATGACCGCCTTCAACGGCACGAGAAGGCTGCGGAACACCGCCATCAACAACAGGAACGACAGCAACAACACGGCTCCGACGAACAGGAACACCCGTCGGCCGAAGTAGTCGCTCAGATCCACTCCGATCGCGGTGAAGCCACCGACGTTCACCACCACTCCCGAGTCACCGATGGCCGCCGGCAGAACATCGTCGCGCAAGCGGTGGACCAGTTCGGCCGTGCCCTCGGCTTGCGGTGATTCGCGTTGCACGACCTTCCAGAGCACGAGGTTCCCGGGCGCGGGCATGGCGGGCGAGACCAGCACCACGTCGGGATCGGCATCGACCGCGGCACCGATGCGATCGAGCGTTTCCCGGCTCGTGCCGGCGGGGACCTCGGCGACCAGCTGCAACGGTCCGTTGAAGCCGGGTCCGAAGCCCTTCGCCAACAGGTCGTAGGCGCGACGCGCGGTTTGCCACTCGGCCCGATTGCCGTTGTCGCTGAGAGCGAGACGCATACCGAGCAACGGGATGGTGAGAATGAGAAGCACGCCGAGACCGGCGAAGAACGACGTCCACGGTCGCTTCTGGATGAAACGACTCCAACGGAACCAGAATTGCTCGTCCTTGGGCTTCGGGGCCCGATGCTTGATGGGCACTCGCCACGACTTCAGGACGAAACTGAGAGCGACGATCGCCGCGGCCACCAATAAGCCGATGAGAAGCAGGTTGATGGTTCCGAGGAAGATGATCCCGAACAAGGACAGTGACGCGAACGCGATGAGCGACCACAGTGCCGCGCGCGTGGTGACGTCGATGCGGTGTCCGACCAGTGACAGCAATGCAGGCAACAACGTGAGGGCGGCGATCACCATCACACCCACCGTGGCCGATCCACCGATGGCCAGCCCGTAGATGAACTTCATGCCCATCATGTACATGCCGAGCAACGAGATCATCACGGTGATTCCGGCGAAGAGCACCGCTCGTCCGGCGGTGTCCATGGCGTCGACCGTCGCTTCTTCGGGACTCAGATTCGCCCGCAAGCCCTCGCGGAATCGTGTGACGATGAAGAGCGCGTAGTCGATGCCCACGCCCAGGCCGATCATCGCGCCGATCTGAATCACGAACTCGGGCATTTCCATGACGTGACTGAGAATGGTGATGATGGCGATTCCGGTGCCGAGACCGACGAGTGCCGTTCCGATGGGAAGGCCCATGGCCAGAACCGAACCGAAGGCCAACACCAGGATGATGATGGCGGCCAACAGTCCGACCACTTCGCTCTCGGGCAACTCGAACGACACGAAGGGGTCTCCGCCGTACTCGATCACGAGATCGGTGGGGAGGTCTCCCGAGGCGATGATGGGGTCACCGATCTCGCGGATGTGTTCACCGATCAGTTCCAGATCATCCTGGGATTCGCCCGATGGTAATCCGAGCACGGCGTACGCGATCGTGCCGGACTGGCTCACCAATGTCGGGTCGTCGTACGGGCTCGTGACGCGAACTCCATCCACACCGGTCACGATCGCCGAGAGAAAATCATCGATGCCCTCGCGGACCTCGGCGTCGCCGAATCCACGCGGCGATTCGAACACGATCTGGGCGTCGGTGATGCTGTCGCTGTCGGGGAACGCGGCCTGCAACAGATCGAGCGCCCGCAAACTCTGGGAGTCGGGGATGGAGAACCGAGTCTCGAACGCGCCACCACCCATGGCGCCGTTCGCGACGCTCGTGCCACCGACGAGCGTGACGAGCCAGATGATGATGGTGAGCCAACGATGACGGAAGCACCAGCGACCGAGACGAGCGAGCATGTTTTCCTCTGGCGCCGTTGGGGGGTTACGGACGTACTGCGCCTCCGGCAGGCTACGGTCAGCCATGTGAGCGACCCTCGAACCGCGCTTGGTTGGAATGTCACATGGGACGCCGTGTGGGATTCGCTCGACCACGCACGCCCCTCGGGGGATACGCATTCGGGCGAACGCCGCCCCGGTCGGGTCGCGCGATTGGATCGGGGCTGGAGCACCATCTGGTACGGCCCACCGTCGGCCGACCTCGCGCCGGTTCGAGCGCGCAACATCGGCGCCGAGGTGGCCGTGGGCGACTGGGTGGTCGTTTCCGACGATGGAGAGCGGGTGGAGACGGTTCTGCCGCGCCAGAGCGCGTTCGTGCGACGTGCCAGCTTCGAGGGTCAGCGCGCCGAGGCTCACACCATCGCGGCCAACATCGACGTGGTGTTCCTGTTGCACGCGTTGGTGTCACCCCCGAATCAACGTCGCCTCGAACGCGAACTGGTGCTGGCCTTCGACAGCGGTGCCCAACCGGTTCTGGTGCTCACCAAGTTGGACCTCATGGACGACCCCGAGGAGACCGCTCGGCGAGTCGCCACCCTCGAAGCCGTTGCCCCCGGGGTTCCGGTGCACGTGGTGAGCGGCATACGTCGTGACGGTTTGGACGACCTGTTGCAGTACGCGCGGGGATATCGCTCGGTGGCGTTGTTGGGAGCCAGTGGCGTGGGCAAGAGCACCATCGTGAACGCGCTCGTGGGTGGGCAGGTGCAGAGCACCGGTGTGGTTCGCGAAGGCGACCAACGCGGACGCCACACCACCACCGCGGTTCAGTTGGTGGCGTTACCGTCGGATCCGGTCGGAGCCGCCGGGTGGTTGATCGACACTCCCGGTGTGCGTGCCGTCAGTCTGTGGTCCAGCGGTACGGGTATCGAACGAGCCTTCGCCGACGTCTTCGCTCTGTCGGAGTCGTGTCGATTCCGGGACTGCAAGCACGAGGAGGAACCCGACTGCGCGGTCGGTGCGGCCGTGCGCGACGGTTCACTCGATCCCCGGCGGCTCGACAGCATGAAGCGATTGGTGGCCGAAGAAGCAGCGTTGGAGGAAGAGCAGAAGGCGCGACTGAAGGTCGAGGACCGCCGAGGTTTCCGCAAGCGCAAGCCGTGATCGTTCAGAGCTCGCCGGCGTCGAGGCGTCGCAGCACCGTCACCGCGTGCTCGCGCACGGCCTCGATGTCGCTCAATCGTTGCGCGCCTCGCACCTGTTGGGCGACGCGCGGGTTGCGCACGAAACGATCCTGGTGTCGCATCATGAAATCCCAATAGAGCGTGGTGAACGGGCAGGCGTCGTCGCCGGTGCGTTTCGCCCGGTCGTACCGACAACCCTTGCAGTAGTCGCTCATCTTGTGGATGTAGGCACCACCCGACGCGTACGGCTTGGTGGCCATGATGCCTCCGTCGGCGTACTGTGACATTCCGATCACGTTGGGCACCATCACCCATTCGGCGCCGTCGACGAAGTTCGCCCACATCCAATCGGTGAGCAGCCGCGGATCGATGCCGGCGGTCAAGGACAGGTTACCGATGAGCATCAAACGCTGGATGTGATGAGCCCAACCGTGCTCGCGGATCTCGCTCATCACGGTGCTCATGCAACGCATCGACGTCTGGCCGGTGGTGAACAGTGGTGGCAACGGTCGCTCGGCACCCAGGGCGTTCATGTTCGCGTAGTCCGGCATGCCTTCCCAGTAGAGACCCCACACGTACTCGCGCCAGCCGATGACCTGACGGATGAATCCCTCGGCCGAAGCGACGGGAACCCGACCGTCGTCGAACGCACGCTGTACCGCGTCGCACACCTCGACGGGGGTGAGAAGACCGATGTTCAGATACGGCGACAGCAACGAGTGCGCCAAGTGCCAGCTCCGCGTGGTCATGGCGTCCTCGTGCGGGCCGAACTCGGGCAGCAGATCGTCGACGAAATGCCGCAGTCGACGCAGGGCACCATCGCGCGATGTGGCCCACAGACCGATCGGGTCGTCGCCGACGCAACGCGGGCGAAGTTCGGCGATCACCTGGTGGTCGAGTTCGTCGAGTTCGTCCAGGAGAGGAGTGGGCCAACGGCCAGCCGCGTCCTTCGGCGGCGGTTCGCGATTCTCGGCGTCGTGATTCCACACACCGCTCACCGGCTGGTCGCCGTCCATGAGATAACCGAGTCTCCGACGTTGCCAGCGATAGAAGTCTTCCATCTTGAAGGTCTTGCGTCCGCTCAACCACTCGGACTTCCACGCGGCGAACTCGTCGTAGTGGCACAGGAACTGGTTGCCACGCACGACGACGCAGTCGTTGGTTCGAACCATGCGCAATGCCGACCAACTGGCGGGCTCCATCACCTCCACCGCGGTGGGTGCGAACTCGGCACGATGTTCGTGAAGTCCGACGACGAGAGAGTCGGCCCGGCGATAGTCCACCTGCCATCCGATCTCCGTCAACTCGCGGGCGAAGCGCCGCATCGCGCTGATCACCAGATGGGCTCGCTGGATGTGCCAGGTCTTCGACGCCACCTTCGCGCCGCTCTCGACCATCAACACGCGATGCGTGGTCGGTGAGGCCGCCGCCAACGCCGCGAACGACTGGTTCAGCTGATCCCCGAGAACCCAGACCGTACGATCGGGTGCCGAAGCAGCGGTGGCCATGTTCTCAGTGTGGTGCGTTCGTCACGAGGATGCGATGTCGTGCACGGACGACACGACGGGAACACTCGCGCCAACGCCCATGCGCTCCAGTCGTTCGGTGATGGCGGGGTTCGTGCACACCACCGCGAGAGTGTCACCCGCCTCGCGTCGCCGCGCGGCGGCCCCCAGAAGGATCCCCACCGCCGCGTCATCGAGCACCGTGATTCCGTCGAGGTCCAGAACCGCCGACACCGTTGGCCGAAGATGTCGGGCCAGGGCGTCGGAGAATCGGGGCAACGACGACAGGTCGAGTTCACCGTCGAAGGCCAGCACCAGATGTCGGCCGATCTCCTGGGTGCTCACCCGCAAACTCACGTCGTCAACCTAGCGGTGGCTCACGCAGCAGTGTGAGTTCCGATGCAACGGTGACGTCGGGGAAGAATCGCCCCACCACGGGAACGTCGGTGGGGATCGTCCGGCGAACGCGAACGGTGACGAAGCGACCGTCATCGTCGACGACGACGGTGGCGTCGTCACCAACGAGTTCGTCCACCATTCCGCGTGCGGCGACGGTCGGTGACAGGGCGACGCTGGCGGACCGTGCCGCGTTCCAGGTGACGCTCTCGAGCCGGGCTCGCTCGGTGAGCACCACCGCCACCTGCACAACCGACAGCACGAGGATCACCGCGAGCGGCAGAGTGAGAACGAACTCGACGGCCGCTTGACCGCGATCGCGAACGACGGTGTCAGGGCAGTTTGGACGTGATGCCATCGATGACGCCGTCGAAGAGGGAGCCGATCTTGCCGGCTCCGCCTCCGCCGGTGGCCCATGCGATGACCAGCAATGCGATCAGGCCGGCGGCCAACATCACCAACGCGTACTCCGATGTGGCTTGTCCGGCATCGCGAACGTGGGGCGTGGGGTGGTCCATGGGGTCCATGAATGGTCCTTTCATGTCGTGGGTACTCGAATGTGTCCGAGGGTGGCCGCGATCACCGGAACGATGACGATCACCACGAACGAGGGGAGTGTGCACGCGACCAACGGAACGGCCAGTTGAACGGGAAGTCTTCGTGCGGAGGACTCGGCCAGTCGTCGACGGTGATGACGAGCGGCGATCGAGAGCTGGAACGCGATCTGATCGATGGGTATTCCCAGCCGGTCACCATCGGAGAGGATCTCGGTGAGCGGTCGTGCGACCGGCCCCAGAACGCGGGTGATCTCGTCGAGAGCCCGGCCGAGACGTTCGCCGGAATCCACTCTCTCGACCACCGCTCGGAACGCCTCGCGCACCGAGAGCGGAGCATGACGTGCCAACAGGTCGATGGCCAGGATCGGTGTGTACCCCGCCCGCAGCGCGGCCAGAAGCAGGTCGATCGCATCGGGGAGGTCGACGATGATGGCCGTGGCGTGACGTTCGCGCGCGACGCGACGCCGTCGCACGAGCAGGACGACGACGACCACGAGAACGATCATGATCGTCACGGGCGTTCCACCAGGATTCGGGTCCATCGACGACCCACGACGTTCAATGCGGCACCGACGATGAGGCACGTCCAACCAAGTGGCGTGGCTATCAGCGTGTGGCGGACATCCCGGTGCTCGAGAAGCATGTATCCGCCGCAGGCGACGGGAAGCCAGGTGATGAGGCGAGTGGACGCGAGTGCCGTGGCGGCCTGGGTGCGTCGTTCGGCGCGAGCATGCGCGCGATCGTCGAGAGTTGTGACGAGTGAATCGATCGTTTCCGCGATGTCTCCTCCGGTGGAGGCCGAGATGGAGAGAACGTGCAGACTCATGACGACGTCACGGTCCGATTCATCACGGATCGTCCGTTGGCACGCCTCGACCAATGGTGTTCCGGCGGTCACCATGCGCGCGAGCTCGCGCGTGACGTCGGTGGGATGGTGTGCGGTGCTGGCCACGAGAGCCGACGAGAGCGTTTGCGATGATCGCAGAGCCCGCGCGATGTGGGCCAAGGCGTCACGAAGATCTTCGTTACCCACGCGCTCGCGTGGATGCCGTGTGCGCCGACGCAGTCGATCAAGTGCCCGCACGGTGCACCGTCTCGATGTGGCGTTTGTCCGAGTGTCGCACGTGGATCACATGGTCGATCACGCGCCGACCGTCGGGTGTCTTCACGAGATGAGCGACCGTTCCGATGGCCGTCGACACCGTCCGCCTGATGTCCTCGGCTTTCCACGAGGGAGCGGCCTGCGACACGAGCAGATCGATTCGTTCGAGCCCGTCGATGGCGGAGTTGGCGTGCACGGTGGACATGCTTCCCACGTGTCCGGTGTTCATCGATTGAACGAGGGTGAGGGCTTCCGAACCCCGGACCTCGCCGACGATGATGCGATCGGGACGTAGGCGAAGCGCGGCTCGCAAGAGATCGTCGAGACTCACCGCTCCGCGTCCCTCGGCACTGGGTGGCCGGGCCTCGAGCCGAACGGCGTTGTTCAGCCGAACGGGTAGTTCATGGGTGTCCTCGATGACGACGACTCGTTCGGTGGACGCGACATCGTGGAGCACACTGGCGATGAGGGACGTCTTGCCCGAACCGGTGGCACCGGTGACGAGCAGATTGCCCCGTGGACATCGAACCGATTCGATGGCGTGCGCGGATTCGGAGAACGTGGGAAGCGGATGGGTGTGGTCACGAAACAGTCGAAAGGCCACACAGGTTCCGGCCACCGCGATCGGCGAGATGATGGCGCACACGCGGGTGCCGTCGGCGAGTCGTGCGTCGACGATCGGTGAGAGCCGATCCAGTCGGCGACCGAGCGGGGACAGCACGCGTTCCATGTGCGATTCCACCGATCCGATGGGGAGATCCGGACCACGCAGCAGCACACCGGATCGCTCGTACCAGACCTCCACGCCGTTGTTCACGAGGATGTCGGTGACCAACGGATCACCGGCGAGATGGCGAAGAGATTCGGGAAGTGCGGTCACGACGCCGAACGTGAGGGTTCGGCCAACAATTCCCGTAACGGGTTGGCCAACGAATCGGGCAGACGGCCGTGGAGGATGCCCGCATCGACGCGGCGCGACACCATGGGATGACTCTTCACCACGGCGACCACCGGAAGTCCGAGCACCGACTCCACGTCGCGGGGACGCAACGCCCGGTGCTCCTCGTCGACCACGACGACGGAGTCGGCCAGATTTCCCAGGGTCACCGCACGACGCAAGGTGAGATAGCACGGTCGCACGACGAGGACCACACGGTCGGCGACCTCGACGAGAGCGGGTGGGGCGGAGTGGCAACCGATGTCGACGACGACGTTGACGTCCGCTCGGGATCGTTCGACGAGATGACGCGTCAGTTCCGTCCAGGCCGACGACTCCGGATGGGGGAGCGATGTGTCACCGGTGGGAAGGATTCGCAGATCGTCGTCGATGTCGATGGCGGTGGCGACGAGGGAGTCCGAATGCGGCGACTGCAACCAATCGGCCAGTCCGGCCACGGGGGTGACGGAGCCGAAGATCGCCGGTTGATCCCCGGCCAAATCGACGAGAAGTGTGGACGAGGTACGCGACGAAATGGAGGCGAGAGCGGCGGCGACGACCGATGTGCCCGCCCCGCCCTTGACCGAGCGACAGATGATGAGCATGGAGACCCCTGACGAGAGTGGTTCGCAGGGGAAGTGAGCCGACGACGGCGACCCAGTGTGGGCGGGCCGGTTCGGGGTGCGGTGAAGGTCAGGCGGACTGGAGCTTCTTCACGGCGGCCGCGACGAGGGCCACCAGTGCGACGAGCATGATGAGGCGCTTCATGCGGGGAAGGATAGCCCTACGTTCGGTGGCGACTACCCTGCGAGGCGGAGGTGTCCGGGTACCTGGTGGGCTCCGCCGCCTTCAAAGCGGTTGGGACGAGTGATCCTCGTCCGGCGGGTTCGATTCCCGTCCACCTCCGCCACGCAAAAGGACTCACGTCCACGTCGCGATCGGACGTCGCGTCCACGAAGAGGAGAAGTCATGTTGTTTCCGGTGCGCAAGATCCTGACGGTGGTCGAAGAGATTCATCATGATCTCGGGCCCGCTCCCGAGACGCCGGCCCTGAAGGGTGCGGTGGCCGCGGTCGTGGGTAATCCGTACGTGGGTCGCTGGGTGGAGGACCTCAGCCCCGCGGTGGAGGAACTGCGTGCGCTCGGCGAGCGATTGGGCAACATCCTCATCTCGCACATGGGTGGCGACGTGACGCGCATCGACGGATACGGAAAGGGAACCATCGTGGGTTCGGCCGGCGAGATCGAGCACGGCGCGATGTGGCACATCCCCGGCGGTGGTGGCATGCGCGCCGCGTTGGGCAAAGGAACAAGCATCGTTCCGAGCACGAAGAAGGTGGCCGGCATCGGAGCGCGACTGGACGTTCCGCTCACGCACCTCGAGTGGAGCTACGTCGGCAGTCATTACGACGCCATCGAAGTGGGCGTGCCCGACGGACCAAAGCCCGACGAGATGGTGGTGATCCTGGCCATGGCGTGCGGAGGACGCGTGCACGCGCGCCTGGCTGGCGGGTTCACGTTGGCCGATCGCGGCAAGCCCGGAGTTCCGGCGTGAGCGCGCAACGCATCGCGGTCATCGGGTTGGGTCGGATGGGTTGGCACATGGCGGCGCATCTGGCCAAAGCCGGACACGTCGTGTCGGTGTGCGACGTCGTTCCCGGTGTGGCGCAGAAGTGGGTGGACGAGAACGGCGGCACCGGGTTCACCGATGCGGCCGCGGCCGTGTCGGGTTGCGACATCGTCGTCACCTCGTTGCCCGCCGACCGCGAGTTGTTCGCCGTCGCGGACGCGATCCTGCCGGTGATGACCACCGGTTCTTTGTGGGTGGATCACTCGACCACGTCGGCCGAGGGCGCTCGCGTGGTGCACGCGCGCGGTGCGGAGAAGAACGTGGCGTTCCTCGACGCGCCGGTGTCCGGCGGTGTGGACGGCGCGCGCAACGGAACGTTGACGGTGATGGCCGGTGGAGATCAAGAAGCGTTCGAGCGCGCCGAGTCCATCATGGGCGCGTACGCCGCGCGCGTCACGTTGATGGGATCCAGCGGTGCCGGTCAGATCACGAAGATGACCAATCAGATTTGTGTGGTGGGTCTGTGCCAGGCGCTCGCCGAAGGATTGGACTTCGCCGAGTCCGCGGGTCTGGACGTGTCCAAGGTGATCCACGTGATGCTTCAAGGATCGTCGGCGTCGTGGCAGATGGCGAATCGCGCCGAGAAGATGTTGGCCGGCGAATACAACTACGGCTTCTCCACCACGCTCATGCGCAAGGACGTGGGCCTGGTACTGGACGAGGCGAAGTCGATGAACGTGCCGTTACCAGTGACGACGATGGTGGGCCAGATGTTGGCCGAGGTGTCGGAGATGGGCGGCGACGCGTGGGACTGGTGCAGCCTGATGGAGCGCCAGCGCCACTCGCACTAACCAGCGCTCTCGGTCGGAGTTGCGACGGAAAACCGTCGACGACGCGATCGAGAACGGATGGGATCAGTCGGGATCAGACGGCGAGCAGGTCGCGGGCGCCGGTGTCGCTCGAGGGGTGGCGCAACTTGCTCATGGCGCGCGCCTCGATCTGACGAATGCGCTCGCGGGTGAGGTTGAAGTGCTCGCC